>Ga0116111_1000728_pt1 | contig 25855 bp, 18 predicted proteins | sample June2015DPH_8_10_FD_89720 | JGI IMG/M metagenome (GOLD analysis project Ga0116111, IMG submission 89720) | Peatland microbial communities from SPRUCE experiment site at the Marcell Experimental Forest, Minnesota, USA - June2015DPH_8_100 | ecosystem: Environmental > Terrestrial > Soil > Wetlands... | reverse complement strand
CCGGGCCGCGCGGCCGCGCGGCGGTGTTCGGGCTTCCACATCGGGTGCTCCTGTGCGAATCAAAGCACCCATCAAGGAATCACAACCGATTCATCCGACTCAACATCTTCTTGGATCGGCTCTGAGACCGCGCCGGCGACAAGACGATCGGCAATTCCGCGTGACGAGATCAACGACTATACCGCTAAGAACGCGGCGATAAGGCGCGAGTTCATCCGCGAGCAGACCGGAGCGGACCTGCCGCACGTCGCCAAATATTCTTTTGATCCTTCGATCCTGCAGGGGAACATCGAGAACTTCATCGGGGTGGCTCAAGTGCCGATAGGCGTCGCCGGTCCGCTTCGCATCAACGGCAAACATGCGCAAGGAGATTTTTTTATCCCGCTTGCGACCACCGAGGGAACGCTGGTTGCGAGTTATAACCGGGGAATGCGGTTATTGACGGAATGCGGCGGCGTGAGGACCACAGTCGTCGAACAATATATGCAGCGTTCACCCGTCTTCATATTGAAAGACGCCGTAAGCGCCCGGGAATTCGGCCGTTGGATCGATGAAAATTTTGCAGCGATCAAGCGGGAGGCGGATGCAACGACGCGCATTGGCAAGCTCGTCAAGATCCAGCAATTCTCCATTGGGCCCCTGCGACATCTGCGATTCAACTATACCACGGGCGATGCGGCCGGGCAGAACATGGTCGGCAAAGCGACTCTCGCGGCTTGTGAGTGGATCAAGAAGAACCATCCCGGCGGCGCACAATATGTCCTGTCCGGGAACATGGATACCGATAAGAAACACTCCAGGATCAACATGCTTCTAACTCGCGGCAGGCGAGTTGTCGCCGAGGCGGTCATCAGGAACGACATTCTGAAGGATCTCATGGGCGTCAATGCGAAGGAGCTGTTCGAGGCGCGTCAGATCTCGACGACAGGCGCCTTTCTTGCTGGGTCGGCGAACAACAGCTCTCATGCGCCAAATGGCCTCGCCGCGATGTTCATCGCGACGGGCCAGGACGTGGCCGACATTTCCGAGTCCCAGGCCGCGGTTACGTATTCCCAATTGTTGGGGAACGGGGACTATTATTGGTCAGTGACGCTGACTTCGCTTATCGTCGGCACGGTTGGAGGCGGGACCAGCCTTGCGACACAGAGAGAATGTCTCGAAATGCTGGGCTGTCATGGCCAAGGCAAAGCCGACAAGTTCGCGGAGATTTGCGCGGGCGTGGCGCTCGCGGGCGAAACGTCCTTGGCTGGCGCGGTGTTGCACGGAGATTGGGTATCAAGTCATGATCGGTTTGGGCGCCATCACCCGCAGGTTGCGGGTACGGACCAGCGCCAAATGTCTCAGGGCGAATTATCGGGCGTCACCTTCCGAGCCAATTCCTGATCTGCCTATACACTTCCTGACGATCGAGCGGCTCCAGGTGGATCGCAGCCAAATGGCCGCCTTCCAACTACCGTTCGCCAAGCGACAATCCGCCGGGCACTCCCGCTTCCCACCAGCCTCTGTCCCTGTTGCGCTATGGTCTCGCCGGCCGAGGAAAGAACGGCGCAACCAGAGGGCCGGGCCGGAATGGCTTCCATGTGCCGGGGGCCTGCGCCAGCCGGTCGGCGATGACCCACAGCGCAGCCGGATGAAAGCCGAGCCCGGTATGGCTGGTACGAACCTCGACGTTCTCGCGGTCCGGTCCCTCCTCCTCCCGGCAGGCCCGCCAGGCGACGACACCGTCCGAACGTGAGTAGATGGACGTGCTCGGAACCGGCAGCGGTTCCGCCAGGCGGCGCGATTGCTCCTTTGTCCACGCCGGGAAGTCCAAGCCCGTCGCCCTCCGCCAGACGAAGCCGACATTGCTCGCGTGCGGCGCCGCGAACGGGCTACCGAGCGTGATCACCAAGCGGACGGCGTGCGGGACTTGCCGCGCCGCCTCGCGCGCGATGATGCCGCCACGGCTCCAGCCGACCAGACTGACCGGCGACCCGGTCGCGGCGTAGAGTGCGAGGATCTGTGCGACCATCGCCGGCAGATCGGCGCCGGGCGGGCGGATGTTACGGCCGCGCTTCCAGCCGTGCACGTCGTAGCCGAGATAGGAGAGGAAGCGTCGGATCACGACGGTCGACCGGTCGTCGGCGCCGAGCCCAGGCAAGACGATCACGGCATGCGGCGGGCCACGCGGCGCCGCCGCCAGGAATGGTGCGGCCGCAAGCAAAGCCGGAAAGCTCAGCAGCCCGCGAGGCTCGAGCGCGAGCAGGATTGCCGACGGCGGCTTTACCTCAGTGCCGGGTCTTCCCATCGTCCGCCTGCGTTGGCGAGGGCCGGTTGCTAGGGCGGCCACGGATCGCGTCTTTCCTCCGCGCGGCCGGCGTTGCCGCCGACATTGCGGGGCGCGCCGAGATGGAGGGTGGAGTTTCCTCCGCGGCCTGCGTCGTTGCCAAGGCGGCGAGAGGCAATGGCTGTTTCTCAGATCGCGCGGGCGTCTCAATCGGCTTCGCCGCCGCGGCAGGCTCCGCCGCGATGCGCCGCTTGCGTTTGGCCAGCTTCGGACTTGCGGTAGACACGGGCGCCGCTATCTCAATAACTTCGATCGCGTCGGGCCCGCTGAGCGCATCTTGGGCGTGCTGCATCGCCTTGAAATCCTCGACCAGATAACCGGCGATGAGTTGCACGTCGGGCACCGCCACTCGGCACGCGGTCAATCCGAACTCGAGCGAATCGAGGTAGCTCTGCACGGTGATGTTTAGCGCACAGCCATGAAACGGTATCGACAACGGGAAATAATGCCGCGCCGCAGCGCCGGCGAAGTACATCGGCTGGCGCGGTCCCGGCAAGTTCGAGATCACCACGTTGCACCATACTGGGTAAGTGCGCTGCAGCAGCCGGAAAAACGCGGTCATGACGATCGGCGCGCCGAGCACCGAGATGTCCGTGGTCAGAAGATCCTTCACGTCGGCGAACAGATCCTTGCCCTCCCTGGCCGCGATCCGCGCTGCCGCGAGCCGCGCCAGCGGGTCGGACACGTCGGTTGCGAGGCGGCACAGCGAGAACACCACCTGATTGTTCAGCCGGGTATCGCCGGGCGCGCGCAGGGAGGCCGGCACGGCGGCGCTCAACCGCAGATCCGGCAGCGACTGGTGCTCGATCAAATAACGACGCAGGGCGCCGGCGCAGAGCGCAAGCACGACGTCATTGATCGTTGCATTGCTCGCCTTCGCCACCGCCTTCACGTCGGACAACGACAGCGACGACGTGCCATAGCTGCGGTGGTTCGAGACTGCCACGTTGAAGCGCGTCCGCGGCGTGTTCCTGGTATAATCGACTAGATATCGGACGTCCCGGCCAAGATTGCGCGACGCTTTCGCCAGCGTCGTCGCGAGCTTCGGCGCCGATCTCACGGCGCGCAACCCCTGGCGTAAGAAATCGGCGAACGCCGTTGTGGTCAGCTCGAGGAAATCCGATGGCTGTGCGCTTGATCGAATAGCCTTGCGCACAGGATAGGTTGGCGCGGAATCGGGCGAGAAATCGTACACCACGTCAAGGGTCGCCATACCGGCTACCCCGTCCATGTCACTATGATGCATCTTGATGTAGACGGCGAATCCGCCGTCTTCGAGACCCTCGATCAGATGATATTGCCACAACGGGCGCGTTAGATCGAGCGGGATCGCGTGCAGCCGCGCGACTTGTGCCCGCAGCTGGTCCATCGTGCCCGGCTTCGGCAGCGCGGCATGTTGGATGTGATAGTCGAGGTCGACTTCGTCGTCGTCCACCCACACGGGATGATCGATGCCGAGCGGCGTCATCTGCAGCCGCCGGCGGTACGACGGGAGCAGCTCAAGCCGTGCCGCGGTTTGGTCACGAAAACGCGCGAAGATGTCGTTCGGATTGGCCGGCGGCGCGAAAATAGTCAGGCTGCCGACATGCATCGGAGTCTCGGGCGTCTCCTGGTAGATAAAGGAAGCGTCCAATGCGGAGAGCCTGTTCATGAGGAACTCCCAGTCGGAGACACTTCAGTCGTTTCGCTGGTGCGCTGAGGTCTCCGCGGTGTGTCATGCCGCTTCTTGGCGCTGATACCTTTCGCGCAGCACTTTCTTGTCGATCTTACCAACCGTAGTCAGCGGTAGCTCCTTGACGATCATAATCAGCTCAGGCACCGCGAGCTTCGCGATGATGCCTTTGTCCACATAGGACCTCACGTGGTCGCGGATGGCATCTTCTTCAACCTTGCCAGTGAATTCAGGGTCCAAAACGACTAGCGCCATGGGACGTTCGCCCCATTTCGCGTCTCTCACGGCGATGACGGCCGCCCTGAGGATGCCTTTCTTCTCCAAGATGATGTCCTCCAGCTGGATCGACGAGATCCATTCGCCGCCGCTCTTGATGATGTCCTTGAGCCGGTCGGTAAGGTGGACGCATCCGTCGGCATCCCAGGTGGCGACGTCGCCCGTGTGCAGGTAACCGCCGGCCCAAAGCTGCTCCGATGCCTCGGGATTGTTGAGATAACCCATGGTGAGCCATGGGGCACGTGCGATGATCTCGCCTTGAGTTTTTCCGTCACGCGGCACGTCTTCCATGTCCGCATCGACGACGCGCAGATCCACCAGCACTTCCGGCGGGCCGACGAAGGTCCGGTACTCCACCTGCCGCTCCGGGTCTTCCGACAGCTGCCTTGTGCTCATATGCGTGACGGTCAACCCCGGGCACGACTCGGATTGCCCATAGCCTGCGAAGACATCGATGCCCCGCGCCAGCGCGGCTCTTGCGAGCGATCGTGGCATTGCGGAGCCTCCGACCGCCACCTTCAGTCTGGATAGGTCCACATCCTTGCTGCCGGGCGCGGTGAGCAGCATCTGCAGTATCGTCGGCACGCAATGCGTGAACGTCACGCCCTCCTGCGCTATCAATCGCAAGAGGACATCAGGCGAGTAGCGCCCCGGATAGACTTGTTTCGCGCCGGACAGGGTGGCCGTGTACGGGCAGCCCCAGGCGTGGACGTGAAACATGGGCGTCATCGGCATGTAGACGTCCTCGCGATGAAACCGACCCTGGCTGGGAGCCAAGCCATACTCGACCAGACCGGCAAGCGTGTGCAGCACCAGTTGACGGTGACTGAAATACACCCCTTTCGGCCGGCCGGTCGTGCCCGTCGTATGGAAGGTCGTGGCGCGGGTATTCTCGTCGAAATCCGGGAATTGGAAGAAGGGCGAACTCGATTCCAGCAATTCCTCATATTCGCATTCGATCGGCAGACGCGTGATCGGCCGCTGCTTGCCGTCGTGCAGCAATACGAATTTGCGCACCGTCTGCAGCTTGTCGGCGAGCTTCTCGACGAGCGGCAGGAAGTCGGCGTTGACCAGCACGGTGGATGGGCCCGCATCGTTCAGCACGAATACGAGTTGTTCGGGCGCAAGCGTGAGATTGACCGTCTGCAGCACCGCTCCCATCATGGGCACCGCGAAATAACACTCATGATAGCGGTGGCTGTCCCAATCCAGCACCGCGACAACGTCACCCTGCTTGACGCCGATCTGCGAAAGGCCGCTCGCCAAGCGCCCAATGCGCTCACGGAAAGTCCGGTAGGTGTGCCGCCTCAGGTCGCGGTACACGATCTCCTGCTCCGGTGAGTGCGCCAGCGGATAATGCAGCAGATGCTTGATGAGAAGCGGGTACTGATATGCTGAAGGACTGAATTCGATGAGATTGTTTGACATGGCTGACCTCGCCTGAACGAGAATTTTTTTCGAACAAAAGTACGATCTAAATCATCAATCCAATTGATTTAAATCAAAGGTATCTAGCCGACATGCTGCAATGGATACCCGTTGCGCCGCCAGCGCCGCGATTGATTGACCTAACTCAATGCGGATTCTTTGTGAGCTGCTATAATTTAATTGAAATTTGATCCCGTTCGACACGACAATTAGGAGGGATTTTTCATGGTGAAGAAGTTGAAGACGCCGGCGGGCGACGGCGGCCAGTTCGCGGCCGCAGTTCGTGATTCGGCAAACCAAATCTGGTTGGCGGGTCTTGGGGCTTTCGCCACGGCGCAGAAGGAAGGCACCAAGATCTTCGAAGCGCTGGTGAAGGAGGGTGAATCGGCTCAGCGCCGGGCCGCGAAGGCCGCCGAGGAATCGTGGGGCAAGCTGGAGAAGGTTTTCGAGGATCGGCTGGGCCTCGCGTTCCACACATTCAGCGTTCCGACCAAGAAGGACATCGACACGCTCTCCCACCGCGTTGCTGAGCTGACGGCCGTGACCAAGAAAATCTCGCAGGCAGCGCAAGAAACTCGTCACCCGCGGGCTTGACGTTCGTCACCGCCGCCGCCGGCGCTGACCGCGGGCGAGAGTGTCTCGAAATGCTCGGCTGCTATGGCCCGGGCCAAAGCAAGCTTGCGGAAATCTGCGCTGCAGTGGTGCCGAGATGCCGCGGGCAGGCGCCGCAACGTGACGTGACTCGAGTATCGAGTCACAGTCGGCTCGGGTGCCCATCACCCGCAAGCTGCGATTACGATTTAGCGGCAATGTCTCCGTGAATAATCGGCGTCACCTTTCGACCCAATTCCTGATCTGTCCATAAACTTCTTGCCGATCGAACAGCTCCAGGTGGTTCATCGCATAGCCGATCCATCGCCGGGACTTTGCGAACGACAGAGCGAGGTGGGGTTGCTTATGTTGTCCAAGCGCGCTGCTCAGCGGCACGATCCCGTCCCCGAGGACCCGGTCAAAAACGTCGCCAACCTGGTTGCCGGTCGTTGCCGCGATGGCGAAGCACTGCACTCCCTTCGGGAGAGGCATGGCCTGCCGCGCGTCGCCCACATGCTCGAAGCGATCACGGCCCTGCCAATCCTGGTCGAGCAAATTGCCGTAGCGAAGGTCGGTGATGCCGGCGCTGCGGATCCTGCCAAGATGCGTGAACGCCACGGTGTACGGGTTCTTCCCGAGGGCGAGCTCGAGCCAATGGCCGCCGCGTTCGAGCGGTGCGCCGTGGTGCGGCGTGCCAAGGAAGATGAGTTTGTCGAGGCGCCGTGGCCAGTCATGTCGTGAAATGGAGCCGTAGTGGTACGCACTCCGCGACACCAGCCCGCCCATGCTGTGCCCAATGATGATCACTTCCTCCACCGGCACCGGCCACTGCGCGAGCAAGGCGTCGAGCAGCTCCGCAAAGGCACGGCCATTGATGGAAATATGCAACCCTGTATTGTAATGGAGATAGAGTGGCGTGTAGCCGAGATCGCGGGCGAGTGCGGCACCATGGTCGTGGCCCTTCCGGTTCCAGTGCCGGTCGTTCAGGCCAAGACCGTGCACCAGCACGGCCAACCGACCGCTCGGCCGGGAGATGCTGGCTGCAAGACTGTCTCGGTCCAAACGCAAGAAATGCCCGTTGTGGCGCAGGCGCATCGGAATCGCCAATGGATTGCCCGTTGCAACCAAGTGGTCGCCCAGTACTCCATTCAACGCCGCAAGCACCGCCTCGCGGCCGTGCGAGGGACTTGCCTCGCCGAGCAAGGGACCGAGTTGCGCGAGAACGGTGTCAATTCCCCCGCCAGCCAGCGCGAACGTACTTCGGACTCCCCGGTAGACCAGTCCCGCAATGCCACTCGCCGGTTGTCGCGACGGTTTTCCAAAGAAGCCTGGCGAACGAGCAATGTTGTGGTGCATGGATTCGACTAGGCTGGTCAGCCCCGCGCCAGCGTCAAATGCCAGCTTGGTGAATCCGCGAAGTTCCGACGAAGAAACAGTATTGATCATTGGGACTTCCTCTTGTCCAAAGTCCGCGCGATCGCGCTACAGCCTCTGACAGAATCAATCCGTCTATCTTCGTGCCTAGCAGCTTTAATGCGTAAGGCAACGCAAAACAATTGAAGGCTGTTATCTCTATGATTCGCAAGGCCGCCCCAAGAGCAAATGCGCTCATTCATGCATCCTGGATGGGCCCGCACGCGAGCGGTCCGCCACCGCGCAAGCATAGGCGCCTCCTGCTGGTTGCGCCTTTGCCGCAGGCGCTTTATGTCTTGGCTAGACCTGGCGAGGAAACGCTGCGTTTGAGCGCTCGCCTGGCGGAGGTCGATCCGGCTCGCTCGATTGTGGGCGTGGCGCTAGCTGTCGTCTTGATGGGCTTCGCCGCGGAAGGCTTCCTGGCGGCCGAAGCCCTCGGTTTCGCTCGCGCCGGATTGACGCCGGCCGACAACACTGATGGTGCGATTTCGATGGTCTCGATGGCATCCGGCCGACTGAGTGCTTCGTTCGCACGCTTCAGGACTTCGAATTCTTCAACCAGGTAGTCGGCGATCGCCTGCACGCGCGGCACCGTCAATCGACACGCGAGCAGCCCGAACTCGAGCTTATCGACGTAGCTTTCGACCGTTATGTTCAATGCACCACCATGATACGGGATCGAGAGCGGAAAGTAGTGCACGGCCGGCGCGCCGGCGACGTACATCGGCGTGCGCGGACCCGGCACGTTGGAAATGACGACATTCGCGACAGGGGGCAGCAGATTGGCGGCGCCTGTCATTCGCCACAGCCAGGAGAGGCCTGCCACGATCACCGGCGCGCCCAATATCGATATGTCGGTCGGCCATACGTCCTTAACGTCGAAGAATACCTCCTTGGCCGCCTGCGTGGCAGCCGCGGTGGCGGCAAGCCGCTGCAGCGGATCGGCGATGTCGGTTGCCAGCCTACACAGCGTGAACACCACCTGGTTGTCCAAGCGGTTGTCGCCCGGCTCGCGCAGCGAGGCCGGTACCGCGGCTATCAGCGGCTTGTCGGGCAGCGCCTCACGGTCAATCAGGTAACGGCGCAGGGCGCCGGAGCAGATGGCCAGCACGACATCGTTGATTGTTGCATGTCTGGCCTTGGCCACCGCCTTGACGTCGGCCAGCGACAGCGACGACGTGCCGAAGCTGCGCCGTTGCGAGATCGTCGTGTTGAAGATCGTCCTCGGGGCGGCTGCGACGGCGTCGACGAGGTAGCTGATGTCTCGAACCGGGTGCAGTCCGATCCTCACTAACGTGCGCACGGCGGTCGGCAAAGATGTGAGCACCCGACGGCCCTGGCGCAGGAAGTCGGCGAACGCCGTGGCCACCATTTCGGGGACGTCGGGCCGTTCCGCTTTCGCGATTCGCATCGTCGGAGTATTGAGCGGAGGCGGATCTTGCTCGAAATCGTAGACGAACGGCAGCGTTGCAATTCCCGCCACTCCGTCCATGTCGGAGTGATGGACCTTGATGTACACGGCGAAACCGCCGTCTTCGAGGCCCTCGATCACGTAGTATTGCCACAGCGGTCGCGAGCGGTCGAGCGGGATCGCGTGCAGGTGCGCGACCAGGGTGCGCAGTTGCTCCATGGTTCCCGGCCGCCGCAGGGCCACACGGGCGAAGTGGTAATCGAGATCGAGGTCATCCTCGTTCACCCATACTGGATGATCGATGCCAAGCGGCATCGTCTTCACTCGCCGGCGGTAGGATGGCAGCAGATCGAAACGCGCCACCGAGTGATCGCGGAAGCGTCGAAAGACGTCGTCCGGAGCCGGCGGAGCAAAAATCGTCAGACTGCCGACATGCATCGGGGTCTCGGGCGTTTCCAGATAGAGGAAGAGGGCATCCACTGCGGAGAGCCGGTTCATCGCGTCCTCTGGATCGACGGGGCGGCGGCTCGGGCAGCCGACCGGTCCGCACTGCGGCAATGCTCCGCGATCGCATCGACCAGAATGGGTACGAGTCCTCCCGCCAGATCGTGCCCCATGCCAGGAATGATACGCAACTTGGCGCCGGGAATGTTGGCGGCCGTATCCTTGCCGGCTTCCACCGGTATCAGCGGATCGTCGCTGCCGTGCAGCACCAGCGCCGGCAGGCGAATGCGCCGCAACATCTCAACCCGGCTGCCGGACGTCTGAACGGCGAGGAGGTGTCGCGTGAGCCCCTCCGGATAGTAGCAACGGTTAATGCTGCGCTCCACTTTGGCGCGAAGCTCGACTTCGCTCGTCGGGAAGCCTGGGCTCCCGATCATGCGATAAAGCTCCATCGCCTGCCGGATGGCGCGCTCACGATTGCGGGGCCGCGGCCGCAACAGCGCCCGTAGCACCTTCGGATCGGGATGCGGGAGAGCCGGATTGCCGCTCGAAGACATGATCGACACCAGGCTCTTGGCCCGGTCCGGATGCTCGGCCGCAATGATCTGCGCGATCATACCCCCCATCGAGGCGCCGACAATATGCGCCCGCTCGATCCCCAGCGCATCCAAGAGGCCTATCGCGTCATTCGCCATGTCACGCAACGTGTAGGGCGCTTTGACCGGCAGCCCTGCCAACGCGCGCGCCATCGCGGCGGCCAACGCGATTCTGCCCAACGTCACTAGCTTCGTCGATGTGATCTTCGTCGATCCGCCGACGTCGCGGTTGTCGAAGCGAACGACGCGGAACCTGCGTGCGGCCAAACCCTCGCAGAACGCGTCCGGCCAGGCGATGAGCTGCATGCCTAGGCCCATGATCAGTAAGATGACGGGGGCATCCCGGGCGCCGTTCTCGGCGTATTCGATCTCGATTCCGTTCGCCCGCACGCTCGAAGTCGTCGAGTGAAGCGTGTTCTCGTCAAGATACGGACGGCTGTTTCGGCCGCGCATGCTAGGCTCCTCGGCCCGTCACCAAGCCACCGACCGCGCGCACCAGCAACCGGGGCAGAAACTGAACCCCACGGACCGCGATGTCGTTCGCGATGCCCGGGACACGGATCGTTTCGCCAGCAAGGCAGGCGGTGCAGCCTTCGTTCGCCACTGCCGCCGCGGACATGACCATCATGGAGGGGACCCATCGTGCGAGCCGCGACTCGCTCAGCATCGACGTCTGGGTAAAGCCCGGACACAGCGCCGTGGCCGTCACGCCGGTGCCCCGCAGCTCTTCTGACAAGGCTTCGGTCAGTGACAGAACGTAAGCCTTGGCGGCCGCATACGTCGCGACGCGCGGGATCGGCATGAAGGCTGCAGTCGACGCGACATTGAGAATGCGCCCGCTGCGGCGCTGCAGCATCGGAGGGAGAAGGAGATGTATTAGCGAAGTTAGCGCTACAATATTAATCTGCAGCAGGCGAAGCTGGTCGTCGAGTGTGACGTCAGCAAAATCGCCCTCGCACACCACGCCCGCATTGTTGACCAGGACGTCGATGTCGATACCCTTTTCCCGCAGGCCGTCGCACACGGCTTGCGGCGTGCCGGGGACGCTCAGATCGGCGGGCAGGATCTTGATCCGGACGCCGTGAGCGACCTTGATCTCCCGCGCTATCTCGCCGAGTTTGTCGCGGCTGCGTGCCAGCAGGACCAAGTCGTAGCCCTTGGCGGCAAAGGCCCTGGCAAGCTCAGCGCCGATTCCCGCCGACGCGCCGCTGACGAGGACGCAACCGCGATGCTTGTGTTCGGCCTGAGCATCTTGCCGGCTGTTCGATTGCATGGCATCGCTCCCGCCTGAGCGCGCCGCAACGGCCACGCTGCACAAGGGAAAGGGCGTTGAGAAGACTAGCGGGAACAAGCGTACGAACATTGATTTGAGTCAACCGCAACGGGAACGCGTGTGATCGGACCACCTTGTATTCCTGCGGCCGAATTACATCTGAGGGGCGATCACCGCCGAACGCGTCTTTCGACGCCGCGCTTGCCTGAATGGGGGTCGTGGCCCGGCACGATGCGCTTGTTCAAATTCCGGCGCGGACGGGGTATTCTTTTGCGAATCGAGCGGGCGGGGCCGGGAGACCATGCAGACCCACGAGATCGAGCCGCCTTCGCGTGCGCTGCTGCTTGCGGAAGCACGGGCGATCTATGAGTTCGGCGCATTCATCGGGGCGCTGCCGTGGCTGCGGAGGTTACCGGCCGGCGACGGGCACCCGGTCATGGTGTTCCCGGGGCTTGGAGCCAGCGACCTATCAACGGCACCCTTGCGCGCCTTTCTGCGCGACCGGGGCTACGCAGCCTACGGTTGGGACCTGGGCCGCAATTTCGGCGTGCGGCACGGACTGACCGAGCGTAAGTTGCAACGCTTGCGACACATCCGCCGGCACCACGGCCGCAAGGTAAGCCTCATCGGCTGGAGCCTCGGCGGCGTGTTCGCGCGAGAGATCGCCAAAAACGCGCCCGACGACGTCCGCGTGGTCATCACGCTGGGAAGCCCGTTCAAGAACCCGAAGGCAACCCATGCCCGGCGATTCTACGAGCTCCTCGCCGGACATTCGATTGAAAACGCCTGCAGCGGCTTGGAATTGCACGTTCCGCCGCCGGTGCCAACGACCTCGATCTTCAGCCGCAGCGACGGCATCGTCGCATGGCAATCCAGCGTCGAGGAAAAGCGCGCCCACACGGAGAGCGTCGAAGTGTGGGCGAGCCATTGCGGCCTCGGACACAACCCCGCCGCCGTCTACGTCATTGCGGACCGATTGGCACAGCCCGAGGGCAGATGGGCCCATTTCGATCGCAGCGGGCTGCGCAGTCTGATCTACCCTGATCCTTGGCGAGAAGGCGCGCCGCGCTCGGATCGACAGGCCTCTGCGCACGAAGCGGGCGGCGCCAAGGCTGGAAGGCACGGAAAGCTCGAACCATCTGCACGAAAGCCAGGTCAGCGCCGACGCACTGTCGCAAGGCCGCCAAGGAAGGGGCGATGACGAGAGAACGCCCGTCGCGCCCTTGCAGTCAAGGAGCATGCTAACCAGAGCGAAGTAACATTCCTCGCGGCAACCTCATAGAGGTCCTCAAGGGTGCGAAGGAGCAAGCCGATCGTGAAGCGGCGACGCGCGAATGGGTAAAGCAGGGTAAGACGGTCGAGGATTTTCTTCGCGAGTTCGGCAGGATTTGAAGGGCTGCGGCGTGGTTTCCGACCCGGTCTGGGGCCAGGCAGCTATGGACCGTCTGAGCACAGCACTCGGCAACACATTCCAGCGCGGACCTCGAACTGAATTTCAAACTTTTGTTCAATGTCGAACCAGTCTCGGTGGTTTCGAACCGAGTCTCTGCCCTATCAAATCGGACATCGAAAATTGCCGAGCAGAGACTTTTCCCAAAAATACCCTGATGAAAGGCGAGAGACTCGAGAAATTTCGCTGCATGCCGAATTTAAAGGGCTTTTCCCGAACGTCAGCGAACAAATGCGAACGACGATTTCGGCGGTCAACGGCGGACGGGAGCGATCGACTTCTAACCTACACACAATGTCATTTTGTTGCCGAGTACAGCACACCGACTATTGCTCCGAGGGCGTAAAGGCGCGATCGGCGGCGATCGAATGCGCTTTGGGATCCGCCTCGCGTTGAACACTACATCGCGGAATGATCGCACGAGGTGCAGGTGCCAGATGGCCCCGTATTTTTCAGGTGTTATCCGAAAAGAATACGCACTCCGATCTGATACCGATCAACAACCTGGCACTACCCGTTGATGAATGCCTTGACGGCGGGTGCTCTTGATCGCCTTCCACTCGAAGAAGCCGTCAACCGGCACGATGCAGCGCCGCCGGCGATAGGCGTCGAGGAAGCTCGGCAGTCTCGCCACCGTCTCCGCTTTCGCGTTTATCGACTTGCGTCCGCCCTTCGGGTCCTTGCACCAGTATGGAATGAGACCCCACTGCAGGGGGTCGAGGGAGACCTCGCCGGTCTGAGAATTGCGCCGGATCACCAGCAGGTCCTGGCTTGGCGCGGCGTTCCAGCGAGGCGGATAATTGTGCACGCGGCTGTCGCGCACGTTCATGCCGTCAACAATGGCATACCGTATCGGTGCGCTGCTCTGGATGACTCTCCCGCACATGGTCGCTATGTGGCGATTGGAGCCTTGCCAGACAATGATGTGGACTATCATCGGCTGCCGGGCTCATCGATCGTACGCGACCGGTGATGCCGGTGGCAAAACTGCAGGAGAACGTCGTCATGCCAGCGTCCGATCAAGGGAAAGCGCCGGCTTATAAAGTGAAGCGCGTCGAGCCCGTGATGAGGGGCAGCGATGTGCAGGCGCGACTGTTCACGCTCGCACCCGGTGAAGCGATTCCCTGGCATTATCACCTGCAAAGCACTGACCATTACTTCGTGCTTGAAGGAGTCCTTTCGATCTCCACACGCGAGCCCGATGTCATGCGGACAGTCAGAGGTTCAAATCCTCGCGCTGGCAGCTCTCGAAGCCCAGGATGAAATCGGCGCCAAAGGCCATCGACGGCGTGTGGAAGCCGGGCCGCGTTTCGCCGGCAACGACACGGCGCGCGATCTCCAGTGCAGCCGTCGCCGTCAGTGCGTAGCCATCGGGGGTTTCCAGCCGCGACCGTACCGTGACGCCCGCCGCGTTCACGGCCTCGGCCAGGAGCACCGCACCGCCCGCCGCGCGCTCCGCCTCGTTCGGCCCTTCTTGCTGCCAATCGACCTGCCACTGGAGCATTCTCTGCACCGGCGCGCAGCTCAAGAGCCAGCGTAGCGGCTCGCTCAGGCCGACGAGCTGCTCGATCTGCCGGCTGGACTCGAAATAGACGGTGATCTCGGGAATGCCGGTCGAGTAGTAGGCGGTTGCCACATCGCCCCAACCGACCGCGACGCACGGCCTCGGTCCCCGGCCAAAGTCGAACTGGCGCCGTGGCGGGGAAGCGAGCGCGACGATGCGGCCCTGGCGGCGGACCCGCGTGCCCAGGCCGATGCTCTCGATGCCGGTCTTGGCGGTGCCGCGCGATATCTTATCGAGGCCGGTGATGGCGAGGCTCAGGGCCACCGCGTCGGGCAGGCGCCGCTTGACATGTGCTGCAAGACAATCGCTCGGTACGACATCGAAGCCGCAGCCCGGCATGATCGTGATCCCGGCCTGCAGCGCTGCGGCGCCGCTTCCGGCGCAAGCCTCGAAGACGTCGATCTCGCCGGTGATGTCGAGGTAATGCTTGCGCGCGCCGAGGCAGGCCTCAAGCATCGGCGGCGAGGTCTTCGAGAATGGCCCGGCGACGTGCAGCACGGTGTCGACCTCGGCCACCGCCTGGCGTAGCGCCGTGCCATCGGCGAGATCGACGACGCGATACTCGAACCCGCTCTCGTCGGCGACGGCGCGGAGCCGCGCCGCATTGCGGCCGGCGAGCAGCGGCCGCAGGCCCAGGGCCTTGGCCCGGCGCGTCAGGAGCTTTCCCATATAGCCCGTCGCGCCATAGATCATGAACCGGCCGATCACGCGACCTCGCTTGCGGGAATTTCTGGCGGTCTTTGGATCGGCGCGGCGGCGAGTCACGTGCCTCAGACCCTCTCCGCCGGCGCGAGGTCGAGCGCTCTGAGCTTTCCGCTGTGACGCCTTCGGCTGAACGGCGAATAGCGCCCTGATAGCGACCCACTTTTTTTGCACGATACCCATGGCTTGGCAAGCGACAATCGTTTTGACCTAAAACAGACTGTACTCTGACACTCACGGCATCATTTCGCAAAAAATGCGCATAACGATCGCGCGCAGGAAACCGCGAAGACGATTAGCGTCAGGCAACTCTTCACGCAAGGTTATTGTCAACCTCGTTATGGTTGTTATTTTGATCGCGCCCGGCGCGTTTCTTGTTTTTAAAGACTATGGAGAGGAATACACTCAACTTTAGCCTTGGTCAGATTCATCGCGAGCAAACGGGAGGTCACAACCGAACCCCACGGCTCGGCGCCTCACGCCGGAACGAGGTCGTCTTGTTGTCATCGCGCGCCAAACCACATTGCGACGGCAATGAATGACGATCGCGATTTGTGGACGGGCGCGAGGGGCGTGCTCGGGGGCAGGGCTGCTCCGATGAGCGGCTAGGGGTCTGGTCGGGACATGTTCGCGACGGTGCGAGCACCGCGTTATCAAGCCAATAGACGCTGGCCCGGGGCGCTCGATCTAATCGCGCTGTAGGACGGATAGGGCAATCAACGCGTGTTATGGGTTGAACAACACTGGCTTCGTCGAGAAGTCGAGCTGCCGACCGGGCGCCCACGTTACGACGTTCGCCCTGTGCGGGACTGGAGGAAAGCTCCACATGGCACACAGTGAGCGCATGGACCCGGTGGACACGACGTGGCTGCGCCTGGATCGGCCAACCAATCGGATGGTGATCGTCGGCCTGCTGGTGCTGGCCGGCCCCGTGGATGTCGCCAGGCTCGAGCGAACCCTGGCGGAGCGACTTCTGGTCTATCGCCGTTTCCGCCAGCGCGTCGAAACCGGCGTGACGGGCACCTGGTGGTGCGACGATCCCGATTTCGATATCGCGCACCACATCAAACGCATCCGCCTGCCCGCACCGGGCGGGCGTAACGAGCTCGAACGTTTCGTGGCCGACCTCGCCGCGCAGCCGCTCGACCCCCTCCATCCGCTATGGCAGTACCACATCGTCGAGGACTATGAGGGCGGTGTCGCACTGGTCAATCGACTCCATCATTGCATCGCGGATGGGATAGCGCTGATCGGCGTCATGCTGTCGCTCACCGACGAGCGGCCCGGGGCCTCGTCGAGACGCCGCAAGCCGATCGCCCTCACAGGGCTGGCCGATGACGAAGGTCTCGGATTTCCGGTCCCGCAGATTCTCGATCTTGCGCGCCAGGCGGTCGGCCAAGGCCTGCACCTGTACGGCCAAGTCCTACGCACGTCCTTGGGGCTGCTGTCGCAGCCGACCAGAGCTCTGGACTACCTGCGGGACGGAACGGGCGTTGCGGGCGAGCTCGGTTACATCCTGCTGATGCCGATGGACAGCCCCACGCGGTTCAAGGGCAAGCCTTCGGGAGACAAGCGGGTGGCCTGGACTGATCCAATCCCCCTGCCCGAAGTGAAGGCGGTAAGCCACGCGCTTGATTGCTCGGTCAACGACATGCTGCTCTCCTCCGTGGCCGGGTCGCTCCGTGAGTACCTGAAGGAACACGGCGACGACACGACCGGCATCGAGGTACGGGCCCTGGTACCGATCAATCTGCGATCCGGGGCGGACGAACCGGAACTCGGAAACCGCTTCGGCATGCTCGCGGTCGAGTTGCCGGTCGGTCTGGAGAACCCGCTGGATCGCCTCTATGAGGTACGCCGGCGCATGAGGGCGCTCAAGCAGTCGTACGAGCCGTCGGTGACGCTCGGGCTGCTCGCCGCACTGGGCTATGCGCCGAAGGTCGTGCAGGATCGCCTGTTCGATCTGCTGCTGAGCCGCGCGACTGCCGTTATGACCAACGTGCCCGGGCCGCAGCAGCGGCTTTACCTCGCCGGCTCCGAGCTGAAGCAGATCATGTGTTGGGGGCCGCAGGCTCACGACATCGGCATGGGGGTCTCAATCCTGTCCTTCAACGGTCGCGTTCAGTTCGGCCTCATCACCGACGCCGCCATGGTGCCCGATCCGCAGGCGATCATCGCCCGCTTCAGGCCCGAGTTCGAGAAGCTCCTCTACCACGTGCTGATGCGGTCATGGGACGCGGTCGCGGCGCCGGCGGTCGTCGAAGTGGCACTGCGCGCCCCAGGACCGAGGCGGCAGTAAGGGTGTTGGGCCCAGAGATGCCGTTTTGGGGAGAGGACGGAGACCCTTTTTTCATACCATCAGATAAATGGTCAGCGTCCATCCGTGATGGTGTTAGTTACATTGGCGCCGACCGTCTTGAGCCCGGATCTCATCTAGCATTTGATACTGAGGTACCGTTTCGCACAGGATATCTTGATCACGCAAAGTTCGATTGGAGGATAGACGTGCTTTGTTTCGACCCGATCAGCAACAAGAGTATAACCTATAAAGTGCTGAGCAAATTCAGCATAGAAAGAGTGCTCCACGGAGTTGAAGGCCAAACGAGACTCGGTACGAAGCAACGATCGCAAGTGTAGGAAGCCAATCGGCAAAGTGCTCCGCGGACCGACCATAAAGCGCCAATGTCGAATGACCCTCCCGGTCAAGCCGACCGACAATGGCCCTTCTCGCCCATTTGCCTCAGTCCGCCGAACGCCCGCTTTTGAGGCAAATCGAAGAGAAGTAATGGCTGGGCGGCTCCCTCCCTCGCGGTCGGGCCACGCTCTAGTCGCGCGCGCCGGCGACCGGAGCCGCTGAATGCGTCTCCGCCCATTCGAGTCACGATCGTTGCCGCAAACTGCTTCTGCCTGGTCCGCGCTTTTGTCTGGGGTCGGCCATAAGGCACATTGCAGCCTTTTCGGGAAATACCAGACGTCACCTCATCAGCCTGAACCGCACACCGCATATTTCCACGCCGGCATCCGAAACGGGATAACCGCGCTGCGCCGCGCGCGTTTCAATGTCGCGCCGATCGGCGACCTCGATCACCAGCGTGCGCAAGATTTCCCGCGCGCCGCCGCCTCGCGCGAATTGGATCGCGGTCATGTCGGCTTCGATGCGGCCGCCGTCGTTATCGGCAGCGAACGGCATGTCCAGGATGCGCGACCAGTGCCGGCCCAGGCCGATGGGATCGGGGCTTTCGACGACGATCGCGGCCAGGCGTTTGGTGACGTCAGTGCGGACGGCGTTTAGCCAGCCTGTTCGACCCGCCGGAGCGTAGGGACCGCGCAAATCTTCTCCGCCGTCGGTGCGGTCAAACTCGATCATCGCCGCACGGCAGTCGCGCGGGTGGAGTTGCACGGCGTGAAAACCCTGGTGCTCGATGGTGTGTGCGGTGCGCACGCCCAAGGCATTGGCGTGGCGGCCGCGCCGTTCCGGATCGCTGCAATTGAAGATCGCCATGTAGCCGCCAACACCGCCGCTGCGTTCGAGAAAACGGCCGGCCGCGGTATCAGGCTCGATCGGCGACACGATTTCGACGAAGGCAAGCCCGAACGGAAACAGGGCGTTTTCCAGTCCGTACCGGCGCACATGCGGGTCTCGATAGGCGAGCTTCACCCCGAAGATCGCCTGCATGTCGGCGATCGCACGCGGCAGATCCGCCGTCACCAGACAAATCTGACGCAGGCGGCAATAGTCGGCCACGTCCTTCTCCGTGCTAGAGCCTAATCCGTTCTGATTGAATCAGAACGGGGCTCTAGCATTTTGTTTGAGCATGATCTTTTCGGAAAACCGGTTTCCACTTTTCCGGATCATGCCCTAGGTTTTCTTGGACCCGATTTGGGGCATATGCAATATTCGCAACAATAGCGGGTTGCAGGAGAGACGCATGGCCTACACCGATATTCTCTACGAGGTCGACAATCTCGTCGCCACCATCACGCTCAACCGGCCGGACAAGCTCAACGCCTGGACCGCCGAGATGGACATGGACGTGCGCCACGCCATCGAAAAGGCTGCGGTCGAAAATGCCGTCCGCGCCATCGTCCTGACCGGGGCAGGGCGCGGTTTCTGCGCCGGCGCCGACATGTCGCGTCTCGGCAAAATATCGGCCGGCCAGCGGCCAAGCGCGAACGTCGGCCGCGACGGCAAGTCCGGCAACTTCGAGCAGAAGTTCAGCTATATGCTTGACGTGCCGAAACCGATCTTCGCGGCCATCAACGGACCGGTCGCCGGCATCGCGGTCTGTCTCACCCTGTTTTGCGACTTCCGCTACATGGCCGAAGGCGCGAAGCTGACCACCGCCTTCGCCAAACGCGGGCTGATTGCGGAGTACGGCAGTGCCTGGATGCTGCCGCGCCTGATCGGCCCGATGAATGCGCTGGACCTGCTCTATTCGGCGCGCACGGTGCAGGCGGCCGAGGCTGAGCGGTTGGGGCTGGTTCGTCAACTGCCGGCGGAGAATTTTCTGGAGACCGTACAGGGAATCGCCCGCGATCTGGTGACGACGTGCTCGCCGCGGTCGATCGGCGTGATGAAACGTCAAGTGTTCCGGTCTTATTTCCAGTCGCTGGCGGAAGCCTGTGCGACGGCCGACGCGGCCATGATCGAGTCGTTTCAATCCGAAGACTTCAAGGAGGGCGTGGCGCATTTCGTCGAGAAGCGCCCGGCCGCCTTCAGCGGACGATAATTCCCAGGCTGGAGAAATCGCCGGTCTCATGACCGACAATGCCGGCCGAACCCAGAAAGGTGTCACGCCATGGCTTCTTCCACGCGTCCCATTGCACTGGTGACCGGCGCGTCGAGCGGCATCGGCGCCGAACTCGCGCGCGAGCTGGCGAAAGACGGCCATGACGTCGTGCTCGTCGCCCGCCGCGAGGCGATGCAAGCCTTGGCTGAAACGCTCAAGGCTGAAGGCGCGGCGATCACCGTCATGGCCGCCGATCTCGCCAAGTCCGGAGCGGCCGCCGCGCTGGCGCAAGACCTCGCCGCGCGCGGCATGACGATCGACGTCCTGATCAACGCGGCGGGTCTCGGCGACAGCAGCCGCTTCGATCGCGCGAATCCGGAAAAGATCGCGGCGATGCTGCAGGTCAACGTCGTGGCGCTGACCGAGCTGACGCGGCTCGTGCTGCCGCAGATGCTGGCGCGGCGGCGCGGCAGGATCATGCTGGTTGCCTCGACCGCGGCGTTCCAGCCCGGACCGGAAATGGCGGTCTATTACGCGAGCAAAGCCTATGTGCTGAGCTTCGGCCGGGCGATCGGCTACGAGCTGCGCCGCACCGGCGTGACGGTCACGACACTGTGCCCGGGGCCGACGGCGACCGGGTTCGCCCAGGTCGCGCAAATGGAGGGTTCCAGCCTGTTCAAGGGTCCCATGCCGGTGATGCAGGCCGCCGAGGTGGCGCGGCTGGGTTATGCCGCGCTCAAGGCCGGCCGCCCTGTCGTCGTCACCGGTCTTCTCAATAAAATCATCGCTATCTCTGCCCGCTTCACCCCACCCGCGGTGTTACTGCCGATTGCCAGCAGTCTGTCGCGGACCAGGGCGAGCGCCGACGCTAAGCCGTGAGAACCATCTGGCTCGCGGCACGCCAAAAGCCTCTTGTGGCGCCAATTGATCCACCGCAAAAGGCCGCGACGATTTTTCGCTTACCAATGCCTCGACAACCCAACTGGAACCCCTCTAAAAAGGGTTCCGGCGGGGTATCGCTGACCGAGGGGGCCGGTAAGTTCATGGATTACAGTGCATATTTTACTGACGCTCTGGCGCAATTGCGGAGCGAGCGGCGTTACCGGGTGTTTGCCGATCTCGAGCGGATCGCCGGGCGGTTTCCCTATGCGGTGTGGCATTCGCCGCAAGGCCCGCGCAACGTCGTGATCTGGTGCTCGAACGACTATCTCGGCATGGGCCAGCACCCCAAGGTGATCGGCGCCATGGTCGAGACGGCGACGCGGATGGGCACCGGCGCCGGCGGCACCCGCAACATCGCCGGCAACAATCACCCGCTGGTCGAGCTCGAGCGCGAGCTTGCCGACCTGCACCGCAAGGAAGCGGCGCTGGTCTTTACCTCCGGCTACGTCTCCAACGAGACCGGCATTGCCACCATCGCCCGGCTGATGCCGAACTGCCTGATCCTGTCGGATGCCTTGAACCACAATTCGATGATCGAGGGCGTGCGCCAGGCGCATTGCGAGCGGCAGATCTTCCGCCACAACGACATGGCGCATCTCGAACAGCTTTTGGCCGCGGCGGAGCCGAGCCGGCCGAAGCTGATCGTCTTTGAGAGCCTCTATTCGATGGACGGCGATGTCGCGCCGGTGAACCGCATCTGCGATCTGGCCGCGCGCTACGGCGCCATGACCTATATCGACGAGGTGCACGCGGTCGGCATGTACGGCGCGCGCGGCGGCGGCATCAGCGAGCGCGACGGCGCCGCCAACCGCATCGACGTGATCGAGGGAACGCTGGCCAAGGCGTTCGGCTGCCTCGGCGGCTACATCGCCGGCTCGGCGGCGCTGATCGACGCCGTGCGCTCCTATGCCGCGGGCTTCATCTTTACCACCGCGCTGCCGCCGTCGGTCTGCGCTGCGGCGACCGCCGCGATCCGGCATCTGAAGACCTCACAGTGGGAGCGCGAGCGCCATCAGGATCGCGCCGCCCGCACCAAGGCGGTGCTCACCGCCGCGCGGCTGCCGGTGATGACGAGCCCCACCCATATCGTTCCGGTTTTTGTCGGCGATCCCGAGCGCTGCAAGCAGGCCAGCGATCTGTTGCTATCCGAGCACGGCATCTACATCCAGCCGATCAATTACCCGACGGTGCCGAAAGGCAAGGAACGGCTGCGCATCACGCCGAGCCCCTATCATGACGACGGCCTCATCGACGGGCTCGCCGAGGCACTGGTCGATGTCTGGCAGAAGCTCGGGCTGCCGCTCCAGGAGCGCGCGCTCGCCGCCGCCGAGTGAGTTCCGCTCAAGTCCGATCGCGCGGCGCGGGTTCATCCTTCGCCATACGGTGTGCTGCAACCGCCACGGTAAACGTGACGACGAGGAAGCGCGCCACGTGATGCGCCCCGACATAGACCGGGTCGAGGTGCAGAGCCAGCGCCAGCACCATCATCGTATCCTGCGCGCCGGGCGCAAACGCGACGACGACGTTGGCGATCGGGAACGGAAAAAAGTGGGTGACGATCAGCACGAACAGCGTGGCGATCGAGAGCGATACGGCGAATGAGCCGAAGGCGGCGCCGAGATAGCCGATGATCAGCCGGAACGTCGTATTGGCGAAACGCGAGCCGACGACCGCGCCGAGCACAATGACCGCAGCACTGCCGATCCACCACGGCAGGACGGCTTGAACGAGCCCGCTGCCATGCAGCACGCCCGATCCCGCCATGGCGCCAAACAGAAAGCCGCCGGGAAACTTGAGCCGCGCCATCGCCCAGGCGGTGGCGGTCGAGACCGCTACGACGACAACGATCTCCGCGAGCGAGGAGCCGCCGGCCGGGCCGCGGACGACCGGCACCGCCGGCGCCACCAGGCCGAACAGCGCCAGGGCGCCAGGTATGCCGGTAGTGAGGAGTAGAACGCGCAGCGTCTGCACGATCGCCACCGCGCGCAGATCGGCGCCGAGCTCGGTGGAGAGCGCCATCACTTGCATCATCGAGCCCGGGCTTGCCCCCATCAGCGCCGAGAGCCGATCCCAGCGGTGCACCACGCGCAGATAGCTCGTGGTGGCCAAAATCATGCAGAGCGTAGCCACCATGAGTAGCGCGACGCTCACCGGCCAAGTCGCTAGCCCTTGGAGCGTCTGCGGCGTCACCACGGCGCCGAGCAGGATGCCGACAACGATGTAGCAGACGCGGGCAAGCGGAACGGGCACTTTGGCCGGGCGCCCGAGCAGCGCGGCCACCGTCACCGCCAGGACCGATCCGGAGACCAGACCGGCGGGAAGGCCCAAGAGCGTGAACGCGAGCCCGCCGGCAGCCGCGATCAGAAGCGTCTCGGCAGTCTCGATCAGCGCGCGCAGCGGAGGAAGGGCGGGCATCGACCCGCCATTCAATGCCCGCCGCGGCCAGCGCCGTCAAATCACGGCACTGCGCGAATCTTCAGTGGAGCATGATCTTGTCGGAAAACCGGCCACCACTTTTCCGGATCATGCATATTTCAGTGGAGCATGATCTTTTCGGAAAACCGGCCTCCACTTTTCCGGATCATGCTCAGTGCCCGCGGCCGCCGCGCAGCACGATGCGCATCAGGTCGGCGGCGTTCTTGGCGGCGAGCTTCTCCATGATGCGCGCGCGATGTACTTCGATGGTGCGCGGTGAGATGCCGAGTTCGCGCCCGGCCTCCTTGTTCGAGGCGCCTTGCGCGATCCGCTCCAGCACGTCGCGTTCGCGTGCGGTGAGCCGGTCGTGCCCGGGAAAATCGCGCGCCAGAATGCTGTCCTTGCCGTTGCCGTCATGCCAGGCGTCGATCGCGCTACGCACGCGCGCCACCACCGCGACCGCATCGAACGGCTTCTCGATGAAGTCGAGCGCGCCGTTACGGATCGCTTCGACGGCGGTGGGGATATCGCCGCGGCCGGAAATGATCAGGACCGGCGCCGGATAGCTCTGGGCGTCGAGCTGCTTGAGGATGTCGAGGCCGGAAGAGCCCGGCAAGTGCACATCGAGCAGAACGCAGCCCGGCGTGCGCGAGCGGGCCGCGGCGAGGAAGGCCTCGCCCTCGACGAAGCTCGCGACCTGATAACCCTCGCCGCTCAAGACTACCGAAAGTGCGGCGCTCACCGACGGATCGTCGTCGACAATGAAGACTTCGTTCGTCAACACAATCTGTACCCCCGCGACGTGTCTGCGACGCCAACCGATTCGCCGAACTAAAATAACACCGCTTTCGCGGAAGCTGAGGTAACCCGCGGCGGCATCTAAAAATTGTATCGGCGGAGCCTGTCATCAGGGCCGGCCAAAAGCCCGGAATCGCCCGGTTCCACCCCCCGCAATACCGCCAGGGAGGTGCCTTTTTGCCGTCCCCGACCCGATAGACACCCCCCGTAAACTATGGTGACCTAGAGCACAATCGCTTCAGATTGAATCGATTGATGCTCTAGTTTCGTTGGTGGAGCATGATCTTTTCGGAAAACCGGCGTCCACTTTTCCGGATCATGCTCTAGCAAAACCGAACGCCGCGGGCCGACCGCGGGCCGCGAGCCGACGCAGGTAACGCCATGCTGCAAGGCTGGGTCGTTGTTATTATCGCGCTCGCCTATATCGGCTTTTTGTTCCTGGTGGCGAGCTACGGCGACCGCCGGCATGAGCTGGTGCGCGGCAGCCGCGCGCGGCTGCTGATCTATCCGCTGTCGCTCGCCATCTATTGCACGTCATGGACGTTCTTCGGCTCGGTCGGGCTGGCCTCGCGCGCCGGCCTCGATTTCCTCGCGATCTATATCGGGCCGGTGCTGGTGGTCGGCTTCGCCTATCCGCTCATCATCCGCATCGTGCGGCTGGCCAAGGGCCAGAACATCACCTCGATCGCCGACTTCATCGCGGCGCGCTACGGCAAGAGCCAGACCGTCGCGGCGACCGTGGCGCTGATCGCCATCGTCGGCATGATCCCCTACATCGCGCTGCAGCTCAAAGCCGTGTCATCGTCGGTCGGCACCATCCTCGCCGCCGGCTCGATCGGCAGCGTCGCGGCGCCGCCGCTGGTCGGCGACATCGCGCTGTTCGTGGCGCTGTTGATGGCGGCCTTCGCGGTGCTGTTCGGCACCCGCCACATCGACGCTACCGAGCATCAGGACGGGCTGATGCTGGCGATCGCGACGGAGTCGGTGATCAAGCTCATTGCCTTCCTCGCCGTCGGCATCTTCGTGACCTTCGTCATGTTCCACGGCCCGCCGACGCTGTTGGCGCGCGCGCTGCAACAGCCGCACACGGCGGCGGTGCTGACGCGCGTGCCGCCACTGATGGCGTTTTGCGCCATGACGGTGTTGTCGCTGTTCGCGATTCTGCTGTTACCGCGGCAGTTCCACGTCGCCGTGGTCGAGAACCACAGCGAGGTCGAGATCCGCCGCGCCGCCTGGCTGTTCCCGGCCTATCTGGTGCTCATCAACCTGTTCGTGATGCCGATCGCGATGGCCGGCCTGCTGACCTTCCCGGCGGGCGGCGTGGACAGCGATATGTTCGTGCTGGCGCTGCCGCTCAAGGCGCATTCCGAGCTGTTGACGCTGATCGCCTTTGTCGGCGGGCTGTCGGCCGCGACCGCCATGGTGATCGTCGAATCGGTGGCGCTGGCGATCATGGTGTCGAACGATATCGTGATGCCGCTGATCCTCAAGCGGCGCGCGGCGCGGGCCGGAGAGCCGAGCGACGCCGGCGCCCAGCTGCTGACGGTGCGGCGTATCGCGATCTTCGCGATTCTGCTGCTCGCCTACATCTACTATCGCTCGGCCGGCGAGGCACAGCTTGCCTCGATCGGTCTATTGTCGTTTGCCGCCATCGCCCAGTTGACGCCCGCCTTCTTCGGCGGGCTGATCTGGCGGCGCGGCACCGCCCGCGGCGCCATTGCCGGCATGACCGCCGGCATTCTGGTTTGGGCCTATACGCTCTTGTTGCCGAGCATCTCGGACGCCGGCATCGTCGGCCAGCGTATCCTGACCGACGGGCCGTTG
>Ga0116111_1000717_pt1 | contig 26034 bp, 22 predicted proteins | sample June2015DPH_8_10_FD_89720 | JGI IMG/M metagenome (GOLD analysis project Ga0116111, IMG submission 89720) | Peatland microbial communities from SPRUCE experiment site at the Marcell Experimental Forest, Minnesota, USA - June2015DPH_8_100 | ecosystem: Environmental > Terrestrial > Soil > Wetlands... | reverse complement strand
GCCTCCAACCATAATTATCAGCGCACCAATAGATTAATCCGGCTCTGCCAGTGTCCCTTGAAAAATCGGTTAACAGCCGGCCTAATACTTAGGCGAATGGTTGTCCGTGGAAATTCAGGCTAGCTCTACGTTGCGGCTGACCCAGCAGTCAATTGCCGTCCGCATCGTAATCCTTGCATGTCAAGCCGGACTTTTGCTCGCACTCGGAACCTCACAACACAAGGGTCATTGTCGGGAAAAAATATGCGCGTATTTTCGATGAATGCGCCTTCCCCCCAGGAGGCCAAACCAGCGGGACAATCGCGTGAGGTAGCACACGAGCAGATAGCCGGGCGAGATCCGTTCTGGCGTACTCTTGTGGCGAAGCCGGAATCCTGGGATGTCGCGGCGGGAATGCGCGAAGGCTTCGTAGGTTTCCGGGGAAAATAGGTCGATGAAGTACGCCATATCCGCACCTATTCTGACGCCCAACGGCTTCCGCGGCCGCAAATCTCGCCTGCCTTTTGACCGCGAAGTTTGGGAGCATTCTACCCCGTTCTTACGCCGCGAAAACTGCAAAAGTCAGAGGGTCGTGTTATCTTGCCACTTGATATCTTTGCCCATCACGGCAACCGCCGAAAGCAGAACCGCCTGAAAACATACACCCGGTGCAGAGCGGAATGCGTAAGTGTCGCACGGGCCGATCACCCGCGAACAACGCCGAAGCGTTTAACTGTAGTCCGCTACTCGGAAGTATTGTCGCGAATCCACAGATGCAGCCTGCGCTGTAATCCCTGAGGATCTGTTCCGGCCGCGGCCCATTCGAAGTGGACAAACTCCAGGGGACGGGCTTTAGCCCGGCATGTGCCGCCCTAAAGGATGGCGCTACGAAAGGCCTGGGCTGAAATAAAGAGTCGCGTCGTACTCTTCCAATGACGTTTACCGGACACAAGTAGTACTAAAGTGCAAAATAATCATACGCACATATCTAGGGGTGTCCATCCACAACACCACTACATATTCGACAAATATCCCTATATACCCCGAAGATACCCCCCAAAAACACCAAGAAACCCCTAAGATTAACAAAATATATCTTGACTCAAAAAAGCCCACAGCGTATAAGCGCATCAAGCGTGGTAGTTTTGAACGAACTGTCATTTTGGTGATTGAGCAGCGCTACGAGCACCCTATCGGTGGAAGGTCACGAGCATGGCTGAAACCAGAGAGGTCATGGATATTCGGGAAGCGTCGGAGTATCTCGGCGTCTCCCGCGAAACCCTCTACAAGTATGTCTACGAAGAAACGATCCCGGCGTTCAAACTTGGTAACCGGTGGAAATTCAAGAAGACCATCCTGGACCGCTGGATGGAGAGGCAAAGTACGCAATTCGAACATCGGGCGGCTCGCAGAGTGCGCGCCACCGCTCGGTAGGGAGCAATGCCAATGTTTGGGTTAGGAAAAGCCAAGAACTTGGTGGGTTTGGATATCGGGTCGAGCGCCGTCAAGGCGGTCGAATTGCAAAAGAAGGGCGACTCCTATGAGCTTCTGAACCTGGGGATCGAGCCCCTGGGTCAGGATACGGTCGTGGATGGCGCCATCATGGATGCTCTTTCGGTATCTTCCGCCATCGAGAAAATCTTTAACGACAATCACATCAAGACCAAGAACGTGGCGACTTCCGTTTCCGGCCACTCGGTGATCGTCAAGCGCGTCACGGTGGGGGCCACAAGCGAAACGGAGCTTTACAATGCCATCCCCTACGAGGCGCAGCAACACATTCCCTTTGACATGGCGGATGTGAACCTGAGCTACCAGTCCCTGGGCCCGGCCCCGGCGGGGGATGGAACGGACGTCATGTTGGTGGCGGTTAAGCGGGAGAAGATTCTCAATCACACCAACGTGCTGAGCCAGGCCGGCAAGATTCCCACGGTCGTCGATTATGATGGGTTTGCGGTCTACAACGCCTTCGAAGTGAACTACCGAGTGCCCCCCGAGGAGTTGGCCGCGCTGCTGAACATCGGCGCCAGCATCATGAACATCGTGATCGGGCGGGGTGGAATTCCTCTGTTCACCCGCGACGTCTCGGTGGGGGGGAACCAGTATACGGACACGCTCCAGAAGGAACTCGACTTGAGCTTCGAGGATGCGGAAAAGCTGAAGCAAGGATTTGAAATTCCCAACGTGACGCAGGATCAGAAGCTTCCCCACCTGCACTCGGTGAGCGAAATCCTCCTGCTGGAAATCCAGAAGACTTTCGACTTTTTCCGGCAGACCACCTCGACCGAGAATATCCAGCACCTCTATGTTTCCGGCGGAACGGCCCATATCGAAGGTCTGCTGGATCAGCTTAAAGCGGAGTTCAACATTCCTGTGGAGGCCATCAACCCGTTTCAAAGGGTGGTGGTCGATGGCAAGAAGTTTGATGTGGGTTACGTGGATGAAATTGCTCCCCGTATGAGCGTTGCGGTGGGGTTGGCTTTGAGGAGCTTTGACTAGCCATGATTAAGATCAACCTTCTAGGAAGCGCACCGCCTCCGCCCGGGGTCACGACCGGACCCCCGGCGCCGAAGGCAACGCAAGTGTTGATATTTGTGGGCGCGTTGATTATCGCCTTCGGGATCGTCGGCGTCATCTATGAAGTGTGGACCAACCAAATCGCGAGCTTGACGAAAAAACGCGACCAGGAAAGGCTCCGTACCCAGGAACTGGCCTTAGTGAAGGCCCAAAACGAGAGATACCAGCAACATCTGAGGGACCTCGAGACCCGCATTGATACCATTCAGGCGTTGCAGAACAGCCGCGTCGGCCCCGTCCAATTGATGAGCGCCTTGGGGAACGTCGTGAACAAAACCAGCGATGTTTATCTCTACACGCTGACACCAGAGCCAACGGGTGAGGGATTTTTGCTCAAGGGGCAGTCAAGCACGGTGAGTTCCATGGCGAATCTCCTGGCCTCCCTGAAGAATTCCGGCGCTTTTGAGGACGTCCAGTTGGACCAGTTCTATCAGGATGACAAGATGGATCGGCTGACATACAAGTTCGCGCTGAGTTGCCAGTTCAAATCGCCCACGGGGGTGGTGTCCCCCACCTCGGGGGCCGCACCTGAGGCTCCCCCGGGCCCTGCGCCGGCGGCGGGACCGGAAGGAACTGCCGGTAAATCCCCAGTGCCGGGAGGCGCACCCGCGAAGAGTGCGCCAGCGCAAGGTCAGGCCCAAAAGATATTGTAGAAGAGGGTAAAGAAGATGGCCAAGTCCTTTAATGATTTTCCGGCATCGGTTCAGGGAGCAATTATGGTGGGGGTGGCCGTTGTCCTGGCGGCCGTCACGTTCTGGTACTTCGTTTTGCCCTTGAATGACCAGCGGGAGAGTTTGGATAAAGAAGTTGCCCTACTCAAGGCGGAAAACGATAAGGACGAAGCCTTTAAGCAACAACAGACGGAGTATCTGAACCGCATCAAACAACTGGAAAGCCAGTTGGACACGCTCCGCTCGATTGTTCCCGACGAAAAAGGTACCGACGACTTGATGAAGACCGTCTTCGCCGACGGCGAGAGTACGGGGACCGAGATCCGTACCTTTATTCCTAAACCCACCGCCACGAAGGGTGATTACGTGGAAGCGCCTTTCACCGTACGCCTGGACGGGACCTATTACAACCTGATGAACTTTTTTGACCGGCTCGCGCATGAACAACGAATTATGAGTGTTTCCGGCCTCTCATTGGGTACTCCGGAGGGCGGCGGCATGGGGAACTACAAGGTGTCGTCCACCGAGACGGTGGGGGCAAATTGCGTCATCACCACTTATTACAACAAGCCACTGAACGCAGCGGCGCCACCTCCTAAGAAGAAATAGTGTGCAGGATGAGGATCATGGCTAAGCATAGTTTCGAACGAACTCGCAACCACCAGGCCACGCGGCACCTGCTTTTGGCCGCACTGGTATTGGGTTTGGGACTCTCGACGAGCCGGGGGGGGCAGCAATCCTCGAAGACCTCCCCGCCCACGCCTAAACCTGCGCCGGCCGCCGTGCAAAAGAAGGGCACGGCCAAGCCGGGAAGGCCTGCCAAGACCCCAGCACAACGTAAGGGAACGACGGCAAACGCTCAAACCTCCCAAATGGCGGAGGGGAAACGCGACCCGTTTAAGCTTCCTCCCGAGCCTGTCGCCAATAAGGGCAATCCCGGGAACGTTCTGGATTCCGGCCCAGGCGGGGTTTTGCCGCCAGGCACGCGGGGCTTGCTGATAGGGCAGCTAAAGCTCGAGGGTGTCGTTCGGGAGCAGACCGCCAACAAAATGATCGCCGTGGTCATCAACGACACCAAAAGGGCCTATTTCCTGACCGAGAACGAGTCTGTGTACAACGGCGTAGTCAGCAAGATCACGCCGGACTCAGTTTACTTTACGGAGAACGTCCTCGACAGCGAAGGCCGGGTGACGACTCGTGAAGTGGTGAAACGACTGAATCCGGCTCCGGGAGAAGGAAGATGAAACGACAAGCGATTGTTCTGCTGGCGGTGACATGGCTGATTGTGGATATAGGGCTAATGCCCCCTAATAGCCGCACATGGGGAGCTGAGGTGGGGGCGACCCTGAAATCGGTCACATTGTCCGACAACCCCGCAGGCACGGAACTCGACCTGCGCGTGGACGGTAATTACGACTATAAGACCGTCCAGGCCAGGCCCGACAGCCTTTTCATCGACCTCGCGGGCGTCAAGGCCGAGGGCGTTGCTCGCAGCCAACAGTGGGCGAACCCGGTGTTCTCTGGCTATAAGCTCCTGGCGTTTTTGGATGACTCCGGCCAGCCGGTCGTCCGCCTCCAGATGGAAATGAAGCAAGCGAGCCCCTTCGTCGTTCAGAAGGACGGTTCAAAGCTACGGCTGGTCGTGGGAAAGGGTCAATTTGTCAGTGCGGCCGCTGGACCCGTTCCGGCTACGAAGCCGCAGGGACCCTCTGCCCACCTCGTTCCAGTTGCCCCGCCAAAGGGCGCCTTGGCGGACGTCGTCCCACTTCCCCACCCAGGTGGTCTCCTGCTGGTATCGAAAGTGACCTTCGACAAGCATGAGTCCGGAGAGACCTTCGTGGACGTCGCCACTTCCCGGGGTGCCAGCTATCGGGTGACGACGTTGCCCAACCCGGCACGCTTGGTGGTCGATATTGATGGTGCTGAGAACACTTCCCCCCAGAAGAGCTATCAAGCCGACACGGCGGTTCTGAAGGCTGTCCGCATCGGGCAGTTCCGTGCAGGAGACCCATCTATTGTGCGCGTAGTGGCTGACCTGAATGGTGATCCCGCTTTTGACGTTCAGGCTACCCCCGCCGGAGTCCGCATCGAGCTGCATCCGCGAGGACGGGCAAAGTCTGCGCCCATCGCCACTCCGGCCCCTGCCCCACAAGTGAAGCCCGTGAAAACCAAGCCTCCTGAGGCCGTTGCATCCGCGCCTTCCCCCGTAACCATCGCCAAGGAAACCGCGCCTGTGCATTTCCCAGAAGTAGTTGACCGAAGACCCGCCGTGGCCGCGACCCCGGCGCAGCTGGTGTCCCGCGACGCTTCCAGGCCAGACGTCCAGAGCACATTGCCCGCGAGCATCCGCCCCCAGCAAGTGGCAGCGGCTCCGCTTCCGCCTCCGGCCAGTGCTACACCGGAAGCTTTGCGCGCTGAGCATGCGGCCCAAACGCTGATTCCTGGCAAGGATGGTTTGCCGATGGCAGCGCAGGCAGGTCCCCCGGCCACCGGTATCAACCCCGGCCAGGAAACTCCTCCGCCCACCGCCATCAACCCGGGCCAGGAATCCAAGCCCGTTTATACCGGTGAGCCAATCTCACTGAACTTAAAGGATGTTGACCTCAAGGACTTCTTCCGTTTGATTCATGAGATCAGCGGACTGAACATCATCATCGACCCTAATGTGACCGGCAGCGTCACCTTGGTGCTCGATTCTGTTCCCTGGGACCAGGCCCTGGACATCGTTTTGAAGAACAACGACTTAGGAAAGGTTCTGGAGGGCAATGTCCTCAGAATTGCGAGAATGCAAACTCTGACGGCGGAACAGGAAGGGGTAACCAAACTAGCCGCAGCCCGCATGGACGCTGCTCCGCTGGTAACCGTCTTCCGCCCCATCAATTACGCCAAGGCTACGGAAATTATGACCCTCCTTAAAACCTGGACGGGAGGCGGCGCCCTCACCCGCCGGGGCAACGTGCTGGTGGATGTCCGCAGCAACACGCTGATTATCTCCGATGTGCAGACTCAGATGCCCATCATCATGAATATCCTCTCCAAGATTGATAAGAAGGCGAAGCAGGTTTCCATCGAAGCCCGAGTGGTGCTGGCGAACGCTGACTTTACACGCACCTTGAGTTCGGCGCTATCAGGCACGGTAGGCAATAACTCGGGTTCCACGCTGGGCGGAGGATCGACCGGCTCCAACTCCAGCATTACGCCGACGAATACGGTCCCAGGTGCAACGCCCCCGCTGAACGGTCTGACCATTCCTCCGAGCACCAGCACCGGGTTTGGCGCCATTGCGATTACGAACGCCTCATCTCGTTACCTGATCAATGCCGTCATTACAGCACAGGAGGAGCGTGATCAGGCCAAGACCATTTCCCGTCCTACTATCGTGACTCAAAACAACGTGCAGGGAATGGTCCAACAAGGCGTGCAGGTTCCCATCCAGACCACCATTAACAACACCATCTCCGTACAGTATTACAACGCCACCTTGCAGCTTACGGTTACGCCGCAGGTCACCGATGACAACAACATCTTTTTGATCATCAATGTGCTCAATAACTCCGTAGGGGCGTCGATTTCAGGAGTGGGACCGGAGATTAACACTCAGCAAGCAACCACCTCAGTGTTGGTTCCCGACGGGGGCACCGTGGTCTTCGGCGGCATTACGGTGACCAGCAGGGCCAAGTCTGCAACCTACATACCTTTGCTTGGAAACATCCCCGTCATAGGACATTTGTTCAAAAACAGCAACGTTCAGGACCAAGACCAGGAGTTGCTCTTCTTCGTATCGCCAAAGGTCCTTACGACCTAGGCGTTCCACCGTGCAAGCGTTCGCGCTCGATTGCCGATTTTAGGGAGGAGACGAGGGTCTCCTCCTGATCACTTATCCATGCGTCCAGAACAATCCCCATCTCCATTTCGAGCTCGCCAGGAGCGGCTGCGAGCTCTGATGGAAACCCGCGGCGTTCCCTTCATACTCGTCACCCACCTGGCAAATATTCGTTACCTGACGGGCTTCACCGGCAGCGCCGGAATCGTCTTGGTGGGCCCGCGTACGGGAAATCTGTGGGTAGACCCACGTTACACGCTTCAGGCCAGGGAACAGGCGGAAGGCGTGGAGGTGGTCGTGGAAAAGCAGGGAATTCTCAAAGGAGCAGCGAACTGGTTACGGAAGAATGGGGTGCGCGAGGCCAACTTCGAGGCCGCTAATTTTACGTGCGCGCAATTCGAGCAGCTTCGGAAAGATACAAACGAGATTCTTCAACTAAAACCGGCGGGAGATCTTATTGAGGAACTGCGCGTGGTCAAGGACCCCGGCGAGATTGAAGCCATCCGCAGTGCCGGAAAAGTGACTGCGGAGGTTTTTGCGGAGCTCCTTCCGCAAGTCCGGCCCGGGGTTGTAGAAAAGGACCTGGCTGCGGAAGTCGAATACCGGATGCGCAAAAAGGGAGCAGAAGGTGCGGCTTTTGAGACGATTGTGGCCTCGGGGCCCCGCTCCGCCTATCCCCATGCGCGCCCCTCCTCTAAAGCACTGCAAGAAAGTGAGTTGGTAATTTTTGACCTCGGTGCTATACTTGGCGGCTATGCCGCGGATATGACGCGGACAATCTGTTTAGGTGAGCCGACTCGCCGGGTTCGGATCCTCTACTCCGCGGTGCTGAAAGCTCAAGCGGGAGCCGTCCGGTCGGTTCGGGACCCGACCCCAGCGGGAGAAGTTGATGCCGTGGCACGCCGCATCCTGGCAAACCAGGGGCTGGCCCGGTACTTTACGCACAGCACCGGCCACGGGGTGGGCTTGGAGATCCACGAAAGGCCACGCCTCGGCAAAGGGGAAAGCACGTGCCTGAGGTCTGGCTCCGTGGTCACCGTGGAGCCCGGAGTTTATCTCAAAGGGATCGGTGGCATCCGCATCGAGGATACGGTGCTGGTGGGGCCCGAGGGTCCCGAGATCCTCACCCCAGCGTCCAAAGAGAATTGGATAGTTTAGGGGCAGGATTTAGGATTCAGGATCCAGGATTTAGGACTGCGAGAACCTAGGATTTAGGATCTAGGATTTAGGACTGCTCGGACTTAGAGTTTAGGACTGATTCGTACAGACGAAAGTTCGGCTGAATATTGAATCCTCGCTCCTAAGTCCCGGTTCCTGGCACCTAAATCCTAAATCCTGAATCCTGAATCCTAAATCCTAGATCCTAGTTCCTAGATCCTGCACGCAACGGAGCAAACGAATGCCCGGTAAGAATTCCGCACGCAACGTTCCAGATCCTGGGCGGATTTGGAACCTGAATGACATCCAGGATTTGCTGGACCTCCTGGCACGGAAGGAAATCACCGAATTTGAAATGGAGCAACAGGGCGTCAAGATTCGCGTCCGGCGCGGCAATTCCCACGCGGAAAATGGATATGTCATTGCTCCCGGGCCTGCGCCGGTTGTAGGTGCTCAGCCTCCTGTCCCTGTGATCCCGACGGCGACCGCACCCACCACGCCCTCGCCCGCAGCGGAGGGATCCGAATCGGCGGCGGATTCCACCGAGGGGCTTTACATTATGAAATCACCGATCGTGGGGACCTTCTACTCCTCCCCCTCTCCCAACGCGCCACCTTTTGTCAATGCAGGGGATACGGTGCAGGTTGGTCAAGTCATTTGCATCATCGAAGCCATGAAGTTGATGAACGAACTGGAAGCCGAGGTCGCCGGCAAGATTGTCCGTACCTACGTTGAAAATGGTAAGCCGGTGGAATATGGGCAATCGCTGTTTGCGATTGAGCCCACGCGGAAAAAGTAAGAGCAGTTTATAGTTCATAGTCGATAGTCGGTAGCTAGTCGATAGTTGATAGTCCAAAGTTGATAGTCACGAACAGTTGATAGTCGATAGTCCGTAGTTGATAGTTACGAACAGTCGATAGTCCATGGTCGGTAGTTCATAGTTAAGAAGCGAGAGCCAAGGCGCCTAGCGCTTCGACCTCGTTGGGTGCCAGAAAGCCGGAATGGCTGCTTGCTCTGAACCATTAATAATCGACGATGAATTGGTGACTTCCGACTATGGACAATCGACTATGAACTATTCGTGACTATCGACGATGGATTGTCCTTAACTATCGACTATGAACTATTGACTATCGACTGTTCGTAACTATCGACTATGAACTATCGGCTCTTAGAGGTGGAAACTTGCAACGCTTTCAAGACCTGAAGGTCTGGCAGAGGAGCCACTCGCTTGTGCTTGAAAACTACCACCTAACGAGCGGCTTCCCGGATTCTGAACGCTTCGGCATCACTTCGCAACTCCGCCGGGCAGCAGTCTCGGTTCCAACGAACACTGCGGAGGGGACGAAACGCCTCGGCAACCAGGACTTTGTACGATTCATCAACATTGCGGAGGGATCGCTCGCAGAAACGGAATATTTGATCATGCGCAGTCGAGACTTGGCGTATTTGTCGGCCGAGGCCACTGCCAAGCCCATGGCAGAGACTATCGAGATTGCAAAGATGCTAAACGCTCTGCGAGCAAGGGTTGAGTAAGGTGTTTCTTTCAGGGCACAGAACGGCCGGTCGTCGAAATTGACCCTGCCGAGCAAGTAATGCTCCTCTGTACCAACACGATCGATGGATAATCCCGGAACGAGCAAGCAGATTGCCAGCGGCTTTTAGCTATCAACTTTCAACTATCGACTATTGACTATCGACTATCAACTATTAACTATCAACTGTCCTTCCCATGTTCAAAAAGATCCTGATCGCTAACCGCGGGGAAATAGCATTGCGGGTGATTTGCGCCTGCAAGGAGTTGGGAATTCCCACGGTCGCAGTGTATTCGGAGGCCGACCGTTACTCTCTGCACGTGCGTTTTGCTGATGAGGCTGTTTGCATTGGGCCACCGCGCAGTGCCGACAGCTATTTGAACGTGGCCAGCATTATCTCCGCGGCGGAAATTACCGGCGCGGAAGCCATTCATCCCGGCTATGGTTTCCTGGCCGAGAGTGCCTATTTTGCCGACGTTTGCGAAGCTTCCAATCTCACCTACATCGGCCCCCGCCCGGAAGTCATCAGCCTGATGGGCGACAAGAATCGGGCGCGGGCCAGAATGAAAGAATTGGGTCTGCCGGTGCTGCCGGGCTCGGAAGTGATTGCGTCGCAGGACGAGGCTTTGAGAGAAGCCGAGCGCATCGGCTACCCCGTCATCGTCAAAGCCGCAGCGGGCGGCGGCGGCCGGGGAATGCGGATTGTCTCCTCGCCGGAGGACCTCCCCCACCTTTTTCAGACAGCGCAGAATGAGGCGGCGGCGTCTTTTGCGACTCCCGACGTCTATGTGGAAAAGTACATCAACTCTCCGCGGCATATCGAGTTTCAAGTCCTCGGCGACAAGCACGGCAGGGTAGTCCACTTGGGCGAGCGTGAGTGCACCATTCAGCGTCGTCATCAGAAGCTTGTAGAAGAATCCCCATCCACCCAAATTAATGAGGAGACCCGCCTGCGCGTCGGCCGTCAGGTCATCCGGGCACTGCAAGAAATAGGTTATACGAGTGCAGGCACGGTTGAGCTACTGATGGATGAGAAGCGCGATCTTTATTTCTTAGAGATGAATACGCGCATTCAGGTGGAGCATCCGGTAACAGAAATGGTAACGGGGTTGGACCTGGTGAAACACCAGATCATGATTGCCGCGGGTGGACATGTGCCCTTCGAGGGCGAAACCCTCCGGCTGCGCGGACACGCCATCGAGTGCCGCATCGTCGCAGAGAATCCGCAGACCTTTGCCCCCTCCGCGGGGAAGGTTACCGTCTTTCACGAACCCGGCGGCACCGGCGTGCGGGTTGATACGGCTGCTTATGCGGAGTCGGTAATCCCGCCCTATTACGATTCCCTCATTGCCAAGCTCATCGTGCAAGGCAAGGACCGCAATGAGGCCATCCGCCGCATGACCCGGGCCCTTGAAATGTTCATTATCGAGGGAATCTCCACCTCCGTCCCTGTCCACCAAAAAATCATGGCGGACCCGGATTTCCAGGCGGGGAATTTCGACACGCATTTCTTGAGCCGATTTGCCCGCAACGGGGACAGCACTTCCTGATCTTGGATTTTAGATTTTGGATTTTGGATTGAAGAACACGCGCGGCCGTTTCCCTTGCCCAATCCAAAATCGAAAATCCAAAATCTAAAATGGGCTCATGCACCTTGTAATCCCACGCCTCTATGCCATAATTGACCCAGCTCAGGGGGGCGGTCGTTCCCCCGTCGAAATGGCGATGGCCCTTTTGGCGGCGGGCGTCCGGATTGTTCAACTTCGAGATAAGCACGCGTCTTCCGGCGAACTCTATGTGAGTGCGCTGCGGGTAGCCGAATGCGTGCATAAGGCGGGAGGAATCTTTATCGTCAATGACCGTGCCGACGTGGCCCGAGCCGTGGATGCTGATGGAGTGCATGGGGGCCAGGACGATCTTCCGGTGGATTCCGCACGCTCCATTGTGGGTAGTGGTAAACTTATTGGCTATTCCACCCACAACCTGGAACAGGTGCGGGAGGCGGACCGTTCAACGGCCAATTACGTTGCGTTTGGCCCCCTCTTTCCCACCGCCAGCAAGGAGAATCCGGACGCGGTGGTGGGCCTTGCGGGTCTAGGGGAAGCGCGAAGGGCCACACGTAAGCCCCTGGTGGCCATCGGGGGAATAACGCTCGAAAACGCCCGCGAGGTGATTGAAGCCGGGGCGGACTCCATCGCCGTCATTCGCGGGTTGGTCGGAGCGCCGGACATCAGGCGCCGCGCTGAGGAGTTTCTTGAGAAGGTGTCAGGTATCAGGTGCCAGGTGTCAGGTGGCGGAAACACTGAAGGATGAAGTGTGAAGGCTGAAGGATGAAGGCTGAAGGATGAACCTCGAAGCATTAGGTGTGAAGGATGAAATATGACGGCTGAAGGAAAAACGCTGACGATTGATCCATGGGGGAACACATCTTTCATCCTTCAGCCTTCATCCTTCATCCTTTCTTCAATCTTTATCCGCAATCACACATTTTAAGAACGCGTCCATCGCGTTCTTGTTGGGCTGAACGATGAGTATAAAGTATAAATTATAAAGTATAAAAGATAAACCAATTAGCTATTTATCCTTTATCATTTATACTTTACACTTTATCCTTCTCTAAACAAACTCTATGGGAACGGGCAAAGCGAACGCCAACTCGCCACCCTCCGGGCTCGTGAAGGGCCTTGGCCTGTTTGATTCGACGACCCTCGTCATGGGCTCGATGATTGGCTCGGGGGTATTCATTGTCGCGGCGGACATTGGGCGCCAGGTTCAGTCGCCAGGTTTGTTCTTTCTCACCTGGATCATCGGTGGATTGATGACCGTGGTCGCGGCCGTCAGCTATGGTGAGTTGGCGGGCATGATGCCGCAGGCCGGCGGACAGTATATTTACCTGCGTGAAGCCTTTGGTCCGCTCTTCGGTTTCCTCTACGGCTGGACGCTCTTCCTGGTGATTCAAACTGGGACTGTGGCCGCGGTGGCGGTGGCTTTCGGGAAATTCCTGGGGGTATTTGCTCCGTGGGTTTCCGCCAAGACCCTTCTGCTCAACCTCGGGACCATCGCGATGTTCGGCCGTCCCATTGCCTTGACCTTTTCTTCCCAACAACTGATTGCCATCCTGGTGGTGTTTTTCCTGAGCGTACTGAACATCTTCGGGTTGCGTGTGGGCGCCGGGGTGCAAAACGTCTTTACCGTTCTGAAGGTCGCAGCCCTTCTCGGAGTGGTGGTGCTGGGCATTGGGTGGGCTTTTGGCCACCCCGTCGCCCCCTCTTCCGTGCAGGCATTCTGGCAGGGCGCGCACTGGAATTTGGCCACGTTAACGTTAGTTTCCGTGGCGCTTGTGGGACCGCTATTTTCTTCTGATGCGTGGAACAATGTCACTTTCACGGGCAGTGAGGTGATCAATCCCAAGCGCAACCTGCCCCTGGCCCTTTTTATGGGTACCACCGCGGTTTGCGTCATCTACTTTGCCTGTAATTGGGCGTACTACCGCGCCCTGCCATTTTACGGAGTCGCGCGCGGTGGGCTGCTCGAGCAGGGAATTCAACACGCGGCGGAGGACCGCGTCGCCACCGCTGCCGTCCAGGTCATGTTGGGGGGACGGGGTGCGGGACTGATGGCTGCCGCCATCATGATTTCCACCTTTGGCTGTGTTAATGGATTGGTTCTGGCAGGGGCGCGCGTGTATTACGCCATGGCCAAGGACGGCCTGTTCTTCTCCTCCGTAGGGAAGATTAATCCCAAGTATCACACTCCCGCCATCTCGCTCATGGTTTCCGCGGTTTGGGCGGCGATCCTGACCCTCACGGGCAGTTACAGCCAATTGCTTGACTATGTGATTTTCGCCGTCGTTCTGTTTTACATTTTGACCATTGCGGGTATCTTCCGGTTACGGCGGACACGCCCCGAGGCGCCGCGGCCCTATCGAGCCTGGGGTTACCCTGTCCTCCCGCTGTTGTATATCGCCTTCGCCTCGTTTGTGGAATTGGCATTGTTGACCAACAAAGACAAAGCTTTACAAAGCTTTGCTGGTTTGAGTATTGTCGCGATTGGCGTTCCGGTTTATCTTCTTTGGCGACGGCGGGCGCCGCGCCCATCCGCTTCGTGAAAACAGGTGAGGAGCAGACGCGTTGTGTTCCCCGAAGGGGGACAATATCATTAGCCGTAGGTGAGACCTACGGATCAGGACGGCAGTGAAAAGATCTCCTCCGACCCTGAAAGGGTCGAATATTCGACCCCTTCGGGGTCGGAAACTGATGATCTTGGCTTTGTTTCCGTAGGTTTCACCTACGGATCATGACGGTAATGAAAAGATTTCCGCCGACCCTGAAAGGGTCGAATATACGACCCCTTCGGGGTCGGAGACTGATGATCTTGGCTTTGTTTCCGTAGGTTTCACCCACGGCTAATGATATTCCGCTCCTTCGGGGCGGGCGGCGTAAAGCTGCCTCTACGATTTCAAGGAGAAAATCACACCTCATGGCGAATCTGCTGGCGAAGAAGACACTGGAAATGATTCAAGAGGAAGGCGCCGAGCACGGTGAGCACAGCCTTAGGCGGGTTCTCGGTCCGATCAACCTGATGACCTTGGGCATTGGCGCCATCATCGGGGCCGGCATCTTCGTTCTGACGGGAGCGGCGGCGGCTCGATATGCGGGTCCGGCCATTGTCCTGTCGTTCGTGCTGGCGGGCTCGGCCTGCACCTTCGCCGGACTGTGCTATGCGGAGTTTGCCTCCCTCATTCCCATCGCCGGTTCGGCATACACTTACGCCTATGCAACCTTGGGTGAGCTTTTCGCCTGGATTATCGGCTGGGACCTGATCCTGGAGTACGCATTCGGCGCGGCCACCGTGGCCTCCGGCTGGAGCGGTTACGTGCTTAGCTTCTTGCAGGATTTTGGAATTCGCATCCCCCCGCAAATCACCAGCGCGCGCGGCGAAGTCCTGGTGAATTACAACGGCCACTGGGAACACCTTTCACGCATCCAGGCCACGCTTACCTCCCAGCATATTGATCCTGGTTCCCTGGCCCACACGGGTGCCTATTTTGATTTGGTGGCCTTCCTGGCCATCATGGCGGTCACCGTGGTTCTGGTCATTGGGATCAAGGAATCTGCGAACTTGAACAGCGCCATCGTGATGATCAAGATTTCCATTGTGCTCGTGTTCATCGGTGTGGTGGGTTTTTACGCGCTCGGCCACCCTTCGCTCTTCTGGGCGAACTGGCATCCCTTTATTCCCCCCAACCAGGGAACATTTGGGGCTTTCGGATGGTCGGGAATAGCCCGCGGGGCAGGGGTAATTTTCTTCGCCTACATTGGGTTTGACGCGGTTTCGACCGCCGCGCAGGAGGCCAAGAACCCCAAGCGGGATATGCCCATCGGCATCCTGGGCTCCCTGATCATTTGCACGGTTTTGTATATTCTGGTTTCCGGGCTGCTCACGGGAGTTGTTTCTTACACCATGCTGAACGTATCCGACCCCGTCGCCATCGGTATTGACGCCGTCCCGGGTGTGCGATGGGGAAGCTTCCTCGTCAAAATAGGCGCCATCTTCGGGCTGGGCACGGTGATGCTGGTGATGTTGCTCGGTCAATCGCGGGTTTTCTATTCCATGTCCAAGGACGGACTGCTGCCGCGCTGGGCCGGCATCATCCATCCCCGTTTCCGCACACCCTGGATATCCACGAGTTTGGTAGGTTTCTTCGTCGCTGTTTTTGCCGCGTTGATTCCCATTGGTATTTTGGGCGAACTGGTGAGCATTGGGACGCTGCTGGCGTTTGTCATCGTCTGCGCCGGAGTCTGGGTTCTGCGGGTTAAGCGCCCCGACCTGCCGCGGCACTTCAAAACGCCCCTGGTACCGCTGGTTCCCATACTCGGGATTGTGGTCGCTCTGGGATTGATGGCAAGCTTGCCGGGAAGCACGTGGTTGCGCCTGATCATCTGGCTGATCGTGGGCATGGTGCTGTATTTCACTTTCGGGAAAAAGCACAGCCGGGTACAACTCGCCGCGGAAGCGAATTCCGCCGCGCAACCGGGCGCAGCGCGTTGAGGCGGGACGCCCGCGCGACGTTTGCTTTTTCACCTTTGTTTAGAATACCCTTTGCATAGCGCACGGGTTGCGGGTCCCCGGATTCGGGGGTTCCGGAAGGAAGCTAACGAATTCCTAACCCCTAATCCCTAACCCCTAATCCCCGGTCCCGTCCCTAGAACCACAGGTATGCTCATGAAAGGCCTCGAACTCCTTCTCCACGAATACCGCACGCGCCGTTTCGCGCGGTTTACTGCGTGGGTCTTGGCTTACGGCGCCGCGCTGGAGGCCGCGAACCGCCTCACTCGCGCCGAAGGCGGTGTCCCGGATCTCCTCTGGGTCATCTTCTGGGTTTGCGCGGTGGTTTCCGGCGTTTACTATCTGGCTCGCCTCTTGCGGTTCATTCGTTCCCGCTTGCTTTGGCGGCTCCAACGTCGCTTGGTTGTGGCGTACATGCTGATCGGTGTCGTTCCCATTTCCCTCATCCTGGCACTTGTCCTTTTGGGCGCCTTCATCATCAACGGGCAGTTCGCGGCCTCTTTGGTGGTTATGAGGTTGCACGATCACTTCGACGAAATTGAGCAAGTCAACCGCGTCGTGCTCCACCAGGCGCGTTACGGCGGTCAAAAGTCCCCCCCCGTCATGCTGGAGGGGATTCGAAAGTTCTATGTCACCGAGTTGGTCGACTATACGAAGAGCTACCCGGGACTGGTCATTACCCTCCACCTGGGGGACGTGACGCGCTCGTTCCTTCTGGACGGTAAGCCTGCGGAGAATCCCGCGGTTGTACCAAGTTGGATGAATGGCGCGGAATACGCGAACATCATTGTTGACCATGGCCAACTCGCCTTGCGATCCGTCGAGCGGACCAAGACTCCCGCCGGTGATTTGACCCTCGTGCTTTCGCAGCCCTTCACTCCCCAACTGTTAGATTTGGTGGGAGAGGGAATTGGCCCTGTGGACGTGGTCCTGACCAAGCAAGTGGAGTCCCGGGCTGCGGCGGGCGCAAAGATCGTCTTTGACTCAGGACCCGAGGGGGGCTATGTCCCAGGCAACTCGATTAGCTCCAAGGTCGTAAAGCTCCCGGACCCTGTAAATTTCATGGATTTTATTGTCTTTGGCGCCTCCTCACTCGATCCGATTTTTTGGGGAGGGGACAAAGAGGAGAAAGCCGGCGGCCCCGCATTTGTTCTGGTGTACTCCCGAATTTTCGCGCTGATCAGTCGGCTGCTGGCCACCCTCGGCGACTATTCGGCGATCTATGTTTTCCTCTTTAAGGCGGTGGCCATCGTTTTTCTGGTCATCGAAATCGCCGCATTCCTGATCGGCATCCGCATGACGCGCACCATGACCCGCACCGTGGATACCCTTTACGATGCTACCGAGCGGGTTAAGGCCGGGGATTTCTCCTATCGCACGAACTTTCCTTCCCACGATCAGTTGACCGCCCTGGGCGATGCTTTCGACAGCATGACCGCCTCGGTGGAGCGGTTGATGCAGGAATCGCAGGAACGGTTGCGGTTGCAGAGCGAGCTGGATATCGCCCGCGAAGTGCAGCGTCAACTCTTCCCTCAGACCGTGCCGAAGGTGCCGGGCCTGGATCTTTACGGCGTTTGCAAGGCCGCGCGTTCGGTGAGCGGCGACTACTATGATTTCTTGAAATTGGATGAACATCGGGTGGGACTGGTTTTGGGGGACGTGAGCGGCAAGGGAATCTCGGCGGCGCTTTTGATGGCGGCAATTCAATCGGCCCTGCGCGCGCAGTTTTACAATGGCTCGGGAGGCAGCCAAAGTTCCACCCCCGCCCAGCTTTCAACGGCCCGCGTCGTCGATCGATTGAATCGCCAGATCTACGCGAACACGCCGCTGGAAAAATACGTGACATTCTTCTTCGCGGTCTATGACGCGAGAACCCGCAATCTCTCTTACACGAATGCCGGGCATCTGGCGCCCATCCTCTTCCGAGACGGCAAGATCGAGCGCCTCCGCATCGGGGGGACGGTGGTGGGATTGTTTCCCTCCCCCACCTACGAGGTGGGAGAAATCCGTCTGGAACCCCACGATGTTTTGCTGGCTTATACGGATGGTATTACCGAGCCGGAGAATACCTACGGAGAGGAGTTCGGGGAATCGCGTCTTCTCGACGTGGCGCGAGGCATGATGAATTCTTCGCCGGAAGTGCTGGTCACGGAAATCTACCGGAGCGTGGACGAATGGACGGGCAGCCCGGAACTTCAGGATGACATGACCTTGCTTCTGGCGCGCGCGGAGTAGGACGCGCCGGCGCCGCCCTTAAGCCTCTCCAACAGTCGTTGCCGTTGGAGAGGAACTCCGATAGAATTTGGCGTTAATCCCTGCACCAAGGAGTTGAAGCGTGGCTCTCCGCAATCGTGTTGCCTTGGTTACTGGCGCTTCGCGCGGAATCGGCAAGGAAATCGCCCTGGCGATGGGGCGCGCGGGCCTGCGCGTGGCGGTGGCTTTTCGCACCAATAAGCTGGGCGCGCAACAGGTTCTATCGGATTTGCGGGCGGTGGGAGCAGAAGGCCTGGCCTTCGCCACGGATGTGACTGATCCCACGCGGGTCAAAGAATTGATTGAAGCCGTGGCTAAACAATTCGGCCGGCTCGACGTTCTGGTCAACAACGTTGGTGAGTTTGAGTGGAAGCCGGTGGTGGAATCGACCGTGGAAGCCTGGAGCGCCATCATTGTGTCAAACCTCTACAGCGTTTTCTACACCACCAAGTTCGCATTGCCGGTCATGCGCCGGCAGCGCTGGGGGCGCATCATCAACCTGGGCGCCGTGGGCGCAGAACGCGCCTTTGGGCAGGCGAAGATTTCCGCCTATTCCGCTTCCAAAGCCGGCATTGTGGCCTTCACTCGCTCGGTGGCGCTGGAAGAGGCGCGCCATGGGATTACCGCCAATGTGGTGAACCCGCCGGTGATCGACGAGAAGGAACTATCGCTCGAAGAAGCCCAGCGCTTGACCGACGTGCGCTTTCCCGTGGGCCGCCCCGCCACCGGCCGAGATATTAGTGAAGCCGTGAGATTTTTTGCCTCGGAAGAGTCCGCGTTCATCACCGGTCAGGTGCTCAACGTCAGCGGGGGGTGGATGCTTTAAGACACGGGACACGGGATACGGAGTTAGGGATGTGTGCCGAACGCTGATTCCTGAATAAGGCTAACCCGATTTTGCCGGTCCGCCGGCGGAACTTAAATTCCGAATCACGAATTCCGTATCCCGTGTCCCGAATTATGAAAATTCTCACTTCCTCCGAAATGCAGCGGATTGATCGCTTGACTACGGAGCGATACGGCATTCCCAGCCTGACGCTCATGGAGAACGCCGGCCGCAGCGTCATGGAATTCACCGTGTCGCGCCTCGGGCCGCTCGCGTCACACCACATCGTAGTCCTCTGCGGAAAAGGTAATAACGGCGGCGATGGCTTGGTGGTGGCCCGCTTGCTCCGAGAACAGGGATTCAAGCTGCGCGTGCTATTGTTTGCAGACCCCAACGGATTGCGCGGAGACGCCGCGGTGAATTGGGCGCGGCTTCGCTCCTGCGGCCTGCCGGAGATCATCGCGGACCGGGAAGCTTGGCAAGCCATCGCGCCTTCTCTTTCCGGCACCACCCTGTTTGTAGATGCCTTGCTGGGGACCGGACTGGCGAAACCGCTGGAAGGGTTTCTGCTGGAGGTTGTGCGCCACATTAATGCGGGTCACGCCGCGGCCCAAGTACTGGCGGTGGATTTGCCCACAGGAATTTCGGCGGACTCCGGTGAGCTCATCGGCGAGCACATGCGCGCCGATTTCAGCGTCACCTTCACGGCCCCAAAGATTGCCCACGCGTTTCCGCCTGCTTGCGAGCGCGTGGGCGAGTGGGTGGTGAAGCAAATTGGAACTCCGGCAGAAGCCATGGAGAGCGACCCCAGTCTCTCCCTGAATTATGCGGGCCGGCAGGATGTAGCTTGGATCACGAAGCCGCGGGCTGCGTCCGCGCATAAGGGCAGTTTTGGGCATGTGCTGATCCTGGCCGGTTCCATGGGTAAGACGGGCGCCGCCGCCATGGCCGCGCGCGCCGCATTGCGGGCGGGTGCGGGACTGGTAACGGTGGCCACTGCTAAGAGCGCGCAGCCCATCATCGCCGCATTGGGGATGGAGTTCATGACGGAAGCGCTGCCCGAAACCGAGGACGGAACCATTTCCCTTCGCGCCCTCGAAGGCCCGCGCTTGGATAAGCTGGTGGCGGGCAAAACGGTGCTGGCCGTGGGGCCGGGCATCGGCGCACACCCCGAGACCGCGGAGTTGGTGCGGACCATCGTCAATAAATATTCTCTGCCCCTGGTTCTGGACGCGGACGGCTTAAACGCCTTTGCTGGTCAGATGGCATCTTTTCGCCAAGACATACGGTCCGGGGGTACGACGGTCTTCACCCCTCACCCAGGCGAAATGGCGCGCCTGACAGGGAAGACGATCGCGGAGATTCAAGCCCAGCGCGTGGCCGTGGCGCGCGAATTTTCGCAGAAATACGGTGTCACCCTGGTGCTGAAAGGATTTCGAACCCTGGTCGCCGCACCCAACGGACAGGTGGAGGTCAATCCCACAGGCAATCCCGGAATGGCCAAGGGCGGGACCGGCGATGTGCTGACAGGTTTGATGGCCGGACTGCTGGCACAATTTCCTTTGCATCCGGTGGGCGAAGTTGCCACGGCTGCGGTATACTTGCATGGAATGGCAGGCGACCTTGCCGCTGGCGAATTAGGACAGCATTCCATGTTGGCCGGAGATCTTCTCGAGAAGATCCCGCAGGCCTATAAAGAATTGACGATTGTCGATTGATGATTTGCGATTGTGGATTCATGATCGAGAACAAGGAAATCGTCCTTTGCTTTCAATCACCAATCACCAATCGGCAATCACCAATGATTAAGGTCGTAACCACGCTCGCTGAGCGCGTGACGCATTCGCCGGAGGAAACCGTACTCTTTGGGCGGGAAATAGCGGTGCATCTCGGGCCGCCTTGCCTCGTGCTGCTGGAAGGTGATTTGGGCACGGGCAAAACCACGCTGGTTAAGGGAATTGTCGCCGGCCTGGGCGCGGCCAGTGAAGATGAGGTCTCGAGCCCGTCCTTTACTCTAGTGCATGAATACGGCTCGGCGGGCAGGGTTTATCACGCGGATCTCTACCGAATCGAAGGCGCCCGCGACCTTGCCACCCTGGGGCTCGAAGACTTCTCAAGTCAGGCGGCTACGGTTCTTGTTGAATGGGGCGAGAAGCTTGGAGATAATGCTCCTATACCTTGCGTCAAAATCCGAATGGAGCATCTAGGAAGTGACAATCGTCGAATCCTCATCGAACGTGTGGAAGCGTAGCTTTCAAGCCCGAGCCTGTGCGGTTCTCGGACTCCTGGCCGCCGCCTTTGTTGCCGGATGCGGTGGCGTTCCCAAGACCTTCTACTACACTTTGCAAGTCCCCGCCGCACCTGCGCCGAGCGATCCACGGACCGACTACGTTCTGGGGGTCGACCACTTTCGGGCGCCGGAATTCCTGCGTGATGATCGCATCGCGTATTATGTGACCCCCACGCAGATGAATTTCTACCAGTATCATCGCTGGGGCTCCGACCCGGCCACACTGGTCTCCGAATTCACCGCCGAATGGTTGAATGCCAGCGGGGCTTTTACGCAAGTGAGGATGCTTCCCGTGCGCGAACATGTGGACTACACTTTGGGGGGGAGCGTCCGCGATTTTGAGGAAGTCGATTCCGATGGAGGCGCCAAGGTGCGCCTGGCCTTGGCCCTTTCCCTGGTGCGAACCAGCGATCACAAACTCGTGTGGTCGGGCGAACAGCGTGTGGAAACCCCTCTTCCGGGGCGAGGCGTTGAGGGCGTCGCCACCGCGTTGAATGCTTCTTGCGCTCAAGCTCTGCGTGAACTGGTTCCTGGACTCATCGCGCAGATCGAGCAGGATTTTAAAGGCAGTGGCAAGTGACCATTGCCAATTGAAGATTGCCGACTGAAAATGGAGAAATCATCCTTTCCTTTCAATCGATAATCGTCAATCGGCGATCGGCAATTGCTTGTCGCTCGTCATTGAATTTCAAAGGGGAGAATCTCTCATTATGACGGAAAGTGTAGGCCCCACCCCGTGGGGCTTGATAGTGGGTTCGTCGAGCGGATTCGGGGCTGCCGCCAGCTTGGAATTAGCGCGTTCCGGACTCAATATCCTCGGCGTGCATTTTGATCGCCGCTCGAATATGCCTCAGGTCGAGCAAGTCATCGCGCGCATTCGCGAAACCGGCCGCGACGTCCTATTTTTCAATATCAATGCTGCCGACCCTGGCAAACGAACAGAGGCCTTGAACCAGATTCAGGAGCACTGGAAAAAGGCCGGGGGCGAGCACTTCGTCAAGCTCCTGATGCATTCGGTGGCGTTCGGTTCGCTGAAACCTTATCTGGGCGAGTCCCCCGACGACGAACTAACCCAACAACAGATGGACATGACCGTGGACGTTATGGGGAATAACCTTGTTTATTGGGTGCAGGATCTCTTCCGCAGAAAGATGTTCCGCCAGGGAAGCCGCATCTATTGCATGACCAGCGCCGGCGGGCACAGCGTGATCCCAAATTATGGCGCGGTTTCGGCCGCCAAGGCGGTGATGGAATCGCACATTCGACAACTCGCCTACGAACTGATGCCTTACGGCATCACCGCCAACGCCATTCAGGCCGGAATCACCATGACGGCTGCTTCCAGCAAGATTCCCGGAATCGAAAAGCTCGCTGAGTTCGCACGGCTGCGAAATCCCGGCGGGCGGCTGACCACTCCTGAGGACGTCGCCCAGGCCATCGCCGCATTGATGAGCGACAAAACTCATTGGCTGACGGGCAATGTCATCCGCGTAGATGGCGGGGAAGATATCGTGACGTAGAAGTTGCAAGCTTGAAGTCAGGAGTCAGAATCAATGATATGACTCGCGACATTTGGCTTCTAACCCCAACCTGCTAACTTTCTTATGAACTCGTTTTTCCCGCCTTTAGGGAGTGCCGCGAGGCTTAGGACTCTTCGTATCTGATCCCGCGTGGCGCTCTTCGATCCGTACAGCTCCACATATTCGGCAATCGTCACTCGCGCGGATTCGCGGGAGGGAAGAGGATAAATCGGATCTCCCGCCTGCATGACGCCCTCCTGAAGCACGCGAAGATAGCAGCCGGTGCGCCCACTTTCCAAAAATGTTTTGGTTATACTGGGCGTCTCAAGTGCCAGGGCCAGCTTGAAGCAGGGGAGTCGCGGTTGGGTTACCATAAAGCGCGCGGTCCCAATCGCGAATTCATCGCCAATGGCGACTTCGTCTTCGCCGAGCCCCTCCACCGTCAGATTTTCACCGAACGATCCTGGCCCCAGATCCTCGCGGTGTAACGCTTTCTTCCAGTGCAGGATGTTATCCCAGGAATAGAGATAAACGGCCTTGTCTGGGCCGCCATGAACGGAGAGGTCGGCCTGCCCGTCACCTTCAAGGTTCAGCTCGCGAACCACGACCGGCCCGGAGACGGGGGCTTTGAATATTCCGGTTTCAACCTGCTTCCCGTGCACGCTCACAACACGCGGCATGGCGACGTTGATGGATATGACCTTCATAGGGTTGCGTGATTCCCAACGTTGTAGCGGTGGCTTTACGCCGCCATTGGGTTTGATCCTAAAGCGGTGAGTTTCCCTCGCCAAGACGCTGTAGCGGCGAGTCTAACTCACCAAATGGCGACGTAAAGCCGCGTGCACCTCAATTCTGCCCACCACCCATAATAAGGTAGTGGTGTCATTTGAAAATTCGGTGGCATTGGAATTGCGTTAATGGATGACTGCTTCAGCGAAAAGTTTTACTGATAGCCCTCCTTGGCGTTGACAGGTAATTGTGAAATCAAAAGGCTGTGTCGATTTTGGGATGGAGTCTTGGAGATACAGCACAACAATTTGAATGGTATATTTTCTACTAAGGGACTCAAAATTAGGCTTCCCTTGGCCAGAGATAGCGGCCAGTAGGGGCTCTGTGAAATCTATGGCTGCTGAAGTGTCTGGTGTTAGTAGGTCGTGGAGTTGAAATTCGTGTGCCTCTGCAATATTTTCACAATTCGAAAGCTCATATCCACGAAGTCGAACAGTTTTTTCGCCTTGGTTGTAAATCATCAGGGTCATTTGCGATACGGTGGCGTGCATCAAATGGTCTGTAGAAAACTGAGAGGAGACTTGCAGGAGGAGACGCTTTGATGTGGTCTCGGTTTTTATTGCGGCTGAAAGATTTGGTTCCTGGTGCTTAACCTCTGCCTTTATTGTGGTTTCTAATTCTCTAACCTTTGTTTCGAGGATTTTGATCTCTTGGGATTTCTTCTGGCAATCTGAGTCATGGGTTGTCTTAAGTTCTATTACTTTCTTTGCGGCGTCTTTCTCTATTCTACGGACGGTGCTCACGGTTCCCTTGAAGATGACAATTATCCACGTTAACAAAAGTAAGATGATCCAGGTTTTTGGTTGCCATGAAGGTACCCAATTAGTGATGATCCAAGATGAGCACCATGTTGGTTTAAGCTTGGTGCAAATGAACCAAGCAACGGTACAGAGAGTTGAAGCGCTGGTAGCCACCGCCACGCCAGGCCTCCATAAAACTTCCTTGACGATATCCAAGATGCTGGAGGCTGCTGGCTGAGACATGCCGATATTGTACGCAGTCCTCGGTTCTGAGCAATTAAAATCGCCGAGATGGTTCAGAAAGAAGTGTGGTATTATCTCGGCCAGGAATTGGCCGAGTTTACTTTGCTTGGTGAGACGCTCCGACTCCCATCGAAGCGTTTAGGGCGCATGCCGCGCACACCATTTATACATGGAGGTGTGCGAAAATGCCAGAAGAAAAATCAGCTCCCCCAAAAAATGAACGGAAACCTGCGTGGTACTCGCCAGATCGCTTCCAACCGACCGGGAAGTGGTCTCGGGATTTTAAGGTGAAAGGTCCTATCGAACAATTATCTGGCGACGTTCGAACGGTTCGTAACTACATAAAAAAGAGAAGAGAAAATCGTGGATCTTCTCGTTAGCTATCCTGATTGTCTGCGAGTGACCATATTTTTAGGGGAAGGAGTCTTGTGGCGAGGGTGATGGCTAAAAGCAACATCACAACCAAGAAATTTGACCAGTCAGATTGAATTACTGAGCCGACCAAAGCGAAGGGAACTATTCCGATTCCAGCGAGCAGCAACCCCACACATAACCAAACGGGGCCGAGCGTAAGGTAGGTGAGGATGAACGCCGAGATCCAGCACTGTAGCCCAAAGACATACGAGGATACAAATAAGCAAAAAGAAGTCCAGATTCTATTCCTTTTAAAAGCCATCAGCGGGAAAAAGATGAATAGGTCGATTAGAAACGTGGCGGCGGCGATCCGTGTTAACCACGGGTAAATGTGGTTGGCTATCCATCTGACACCGAGAATCAATACAGCCAGAATGAATATAGGGATAGCTGCGGATATGAAGCATCCCAAGAGAATTTGTAGCTTCTCTGAGAGGTGGTCTTTCTCCGCTGACCAAAGCCTTTTGTGTTGTTTTTTTGGCGAGTCATTAATCCTATTCACAAGTGGTTCTATTTCGTCGAATATAACTGGCCTCTTTCGGCGCCTGAAGTACCAGAACGCGGAAGCGCCGGCCGCTCCCAGCACCAGGACAACGACCAGGGGGCCGAAAAATCCAGTTCGGACGGTGATCTGGTCCGGGGCGCGTGCGACTATTTCTGGAACTCCTCGATACTCTACTATTTTCCCTGTGACGCAAACGGACTCTCCGTCGTAGGTTTTTTCTGGACGTTTGAAGTTGTCTCTGTCGCTTCCCCAGATTAAGACCGTGAATATCTGGTGGGGGTAGGGCTCGTCCAAGTTGAGGAAGGTTGGCTGGCCCCTGCTCCTTGCTGCGTAGTTGGCGCTCTCCACCTTGCCGCAGACGGTGGCAGTCTCGCCGATGTGGTTTTTAGCCTCAGCGGCAGTAATAGTTTCAGCCGATCCAGCCTTCACATAAAGGCAAAATCCGAAGGCGAGAGAAAAGGCGAGCGTGACTGGCACCTTGCTAAGGTCCACGCGCAACTCCGTGTCACAAATGGCATGGACCACGGTAAATTTGTTCTAACTAAGGGGGAGCGGAACAGAATGGCGATTGATTTTGGGAGTTGGGAGGCTGCCCGACATGCACGAGGAGGATTTCGGGCGTCGGTTGACAGGCGGGCCTGG
>Ga0116111_1000705_pt1 | contig 26194 bp, 19 predicted proteins | sample June2015DPH_8_10_FD_89720 | JGI IMG/M metagenome (GOLD analysis project Ga0116111, IMG submission 89720) | Peatland microbial communities from SPRUCE experiment site at the Marcell Experimental Forest, Minnesota, USA - June2015DPH_8_100 | ecosystem: Environmental > Terrestrial > Soil > Wetlands... | reverse complement strand
CGAGCCTTGGTCGGGATGAGCCCAAAACGAATCGCACAGGGGGAAAGGCGCGAGAAAAACCCAACCGCCACCCCCACGGAGAAGTTTTGCTTGACAACGCCGATGCCGTTATAGACGCGCTACGAACACAGTTCCGGAAGCCTCGATAGGAATCGTGGACCGTCAGGGGACACGACCATTTCCTTTCAAAACTGGCTGTTCGGTGGCCGGGAGCAGCACTTGGCGCTGCAAGCGCCAAGTAGTGGCGTCATTTGCTGTGGCACGGGCATCTTGCCCGTGTGAGGTCATGGCCAGGATGGCCATGCCACTTCCAAATCGCACCACTACCAAACACCGCTGACAATTGCCTCGGGCGGTGGTCAGGTGTATTCTATCGGCAGGGCAAAAAGCCCATAATGGAAATTCCGATTTAAATAGAAAAAGGGAACCTCCCCAGCCATCAGAACGAGCACTTCGGCCCAATTTCATTCGCCAGCGATTTACCTGCGTGCCCTCGGAATGTAGGAGTCCGAACGTCGCAGTCAGGCGCCCGTTTTGCACGAAGTTAAAACCGTGGTTTCGCCGACAAGGAGGGCCCATGCACACAGCCCATCGCAGTCGCATCCTGCTTTCCAGTGTTGTGCTTGTTTGCTTGCTGCATACCACGACATTGCTGGCGGCAAGAATCACGGTGAGCAAGGTATCACCGAACAGCGGGTCGACGACCGGCGGGACAGCGGTCACGATCACAGGGACGAACTTTGCCTCGGGTGCGACGGTGACGTTTGGCGGGACGACCGCAACCCATGTCGTGGTGGTGAACAGTACAACGATCACGGCCACGACTCCAGCGAAAAGCGCCGGGGCAGTGACCGTGACGGTAACGGTCAGGGGGCAGAGCGGATATCTGGCCAGGGGATTCACCTATGTAGCTACCCCCACGGTGAGCAAGGTATCACCGAACAGCGGGTCGACGACCGGCGGGACAGCGGTCACGATCACAGGGACGAACTTTGCCTCGGGTGCGACGGTGACGTTTGGCGGGACGGCCGCAACCCATGTCGTGGTGATGAACAGTACAACGATCACGGCCACGACTCCCACGAAAAGTGCCGGGGCGGTGACCGTGACAGTAACGGTCAGCAGTCAGAGCGGGAGTCTTGCCAACGGGTTCACCTACACTGCGATAGTGACGGTAGCGACCCCGACCTTCAACCCCGGCGCTGACACTTACAGTTCCGCGCAATCTGTGAGCATCACCTCTACGACCAGCGGGGCGACGATCTGCTACACCACCAATGGAAGTACCCCGGCGGCCAACACACCGGGCACATGCTCGACGGGCACCGCGCTGGCGAACGGGGGGAGCGTCATGGTCAGCACCTCGGAAACGCTGGAAGCGATCGGCACCGAAAACGGTTTCACCAACAGCGCCGTGGGAAGCGCCACCTATACCATCAGTCCTTGTGTGCAAAATCTGGCAATTGGCAATTTTACACTCTGCGGGGAGTCCTACAACGACGTCTCTACGGGGACGAATGTCACCATCAATTACCGCCCATCTCCGGGTAACGGCATCATTGCGTGGGCGACGTGGTGTTTTACCTCGTCGTGCAACACCTCCATCGCCGGCGTAACTGCAACCATTGGTGACAACATCAATGCGAAGGAATCGTGTTTTGTCGCAAGTCCTCATAGTCCTTTCATTACGGATGCCAACGGGGGCTCACAAGGCAGCGGCGATTTTCAGCAGCATTATGTCTGGTATTGTCCCAGTGTCCCAGCCGGAGTAACTTCATTCACGGTGACTCCGAGCAACTCGACTCTTAGCTACGTGCAGCTAAATATCACGGAATGGCGGTCCGGATCCTTGGCGGCTTCCTGCTCGCCAATTAGCGCTTGCTTTGAGAATGTGGACAATTTTGGGCAGGCAGGAAATTCAACTGGTGGAACTACAGCCACGATCACCACCAGCGGTTCAACAGTTAACACTAATGATCTCATATTCGCTGTTACCGAGGTGCCCTGCTGTAGTTTCACCGCTGGTCCCGGCACGGGATATACCGGAATAACCGTGGCCCCTAGCGTTACGCCGGGAATGGTTTCCGAAGCAGAAGCAGCGACAGCAACCGGAATCCAAACAGCAACGACAACCTGGACTGGGGGAAGCATTCCCTGGTTTGGCGTGATCGTCCCCATAATAGGAGCCGGGGACGATCCCGTGGCGCCGACGGTGAGCAGCCTATCGCCGAATAGCGGGCCTATAGGCACGGCGGTCACGATCACAGGGACGAACTTCGGAGCGGCCCAGGGAGCGGTCAGTTTCAATGGGACTGCGGCGCTGGTGACGCGATGGAGCGCGTCCAGCATTTTGGTGGCGGTACCGACGGGAGCTACTTCGGGCAACATCGTTGTAAAGGCGGGCGGGGTGCGGACCAACGGCGTGAACTTCACTGTGTTGCCCAGCGCTCTGCCAACTGCAACGCAGGTCGTGACGGCGATCGAAAATGTAAATAACTATTGGATCGCTAACAATGCGCCTGGCAACGCCGACTGGACTGAAGCAACTTACTTCACGGGCGATCTGGCGGCTTATGATGCCACCGGGCAATCGAATTATCTAACTTTTGCGCAGACCTGGGCGACGAATAACAGCTACAGCCTTAGCGGGTCGGCTTGCGGGGAAGGCCCCGGGGAAAATACGACCAACTACCCCAATTGCCAAGCGGCCGGGCAGGTCTACATCCGTTGGTACCAACTCAGTAATCAATCATCGGATTTATCAGGCATTCCGGAAAGGGGAATGGTCAACAGCACCGTTGACAAAGAGTGGGCGTGGATCGACGCGATCAACATGTCCGCACCCAACTCTGCCGAGTTGGGATCCATCGACAAAACGATGTACGCGCTCTACTATTCCACAAAGTACACGTCGGGGCTCTATGATTCAACCACCGGACTCTGGTGGGAGAATAGCACGTACGTCAATACGAGCACCTACTGGTCGCGCGGCAACGGTTGGGTCTTTGCAGCTCTTGCGAAGATACTTTCCGTTCTCCCGAAATCCGATCCGCACTATCAAGAATACTTCAGCACCTTCACTACCATGGCGCGGGCGCTGGCTGCGCACCAGCAACCTGGTGGCTACTGGAACTCCGACCTTGGTGGAACCGACTACGCCGGGCCTGAGAGCAGCGGCACGTCCTTCTTTCTCTATGGATTTGCCTGGGGGTTGAACAACGGCATCCTGGATCAGAACACCTATTTGCCGGTAGTCCAGAATGCCTGGAACTTCCTCGCGAACACGGCGATTCAAACATCGCCACCGGGCCTGCTGGGGTATGTGCAGCCTCCGGACGGCGCTCCCGGTCCAACTACAGCCACCACCACGGAAGATTTTGGCGTGGGGGCGTTTCTTCTGGCGGCCCGCCAGATGCAGTTGCTAGTTCAGTGACGCCGAAGCGCCCCTGCACTGGAAAGGAAAATGCCCACGAGCGACGCAGACGCAAAAACTCGTTAAAATAACTTTAATCGTCTGGTGAAATCTCCCCACTTCGCCCACAACAAGTTTCTTGTCTTTTGCGATAAGGCTGGAGAGCCCGCCTCGGTCTGGACCGGCAGTACCAACTGGACCGTCACCGGATTGTGTACGCAGGCTGGCGCATCAGACTCCTGCCCTTGGGAGTCTGCGATCTCCCGCAGGGACTTTTCAGAAATTGAACTCAGCCCATCTGGTCCATGCGCAAAATGGACGAGGGGGAAATGTACATACTCGGGGAAAAGGGTTCGCATTTTCGCAGCGGGAGAACACCGTCCGATTTCCCTGCGCGCCGCAATTGCCGATGAGTCGGGGCAGGCGGCGCGTTCTCCTAGTCTTCGAAGCCTTCGAAGGCTTCGCGCACGATGGCCTCGATGGAAGTCACTTCATCGTCCGTCAATTTTTCAAATTCGCCTTCTCGCTGCTCGCGGCCCAGCTTTCCTTCGTTCAGCCGGATGAACCTGACGAGGTTTTCCGCCGTCCTATCCGGCATCTCGACGATGTTCATGATGCGGCGCATCGCCTCGTCATTGCGGCGCAGGAAGTCGATTTCCTGCGGCAGGTCTTTATCGATGGCGCGGGCAACGCAGGCGTAGAGAAACTCCGCCGCCTCCGTGCAGTCGAAATAACGATACAGGTCGGCCGTATCGTTCAGAACCTCGACGTTTCTTTCGGGCGTCGGCCGCCATTCGATGAAGTTCATCAAAGAACTCGAATGCGCGCGCAGCGTGTCGCGGTAGGTGTCGATGCGGTCGAGCATGACCGGGGAGACCGGAAACACCATGCCGGGCGGCGTGAATTTTCGCTCCGCCAGAACGTGATGGATCAGGCAGCGGTGCAGACGCCCGTTGCCGTCCTGGAAAGGATGGATGTAGACGAAACCGAACGCGGTCGCCGCCGCCTGTAGCACGGAGTCGAGATCTCCTTCGCGCATGCGCTCGTTCGCGGCAATCATCCCCTGCATCAGAGGCGGCAAATCCTGCGGGCGCGCGCCGATGAATTCCGGCAGCGGATCACCCTCATGGTCGCGCTCTCCCAGGAAAACGCCGTCCGGCCGCAGGCCGGCGCGCGTGAAGCGCGTGTCCTCGATCAGCACGCCATGCAGGCGCAGGATCTCGTCAAGCGTCAGCGGGTTTTTTCCGGCCTGCAGCACCGCGCGGCCCCACCTCTCCAGCCGGCCGCGAGGCGGCTTTTCACCTTCGATCTCGAAGCTGGCGCGGCTGTCCGCGAGCAAAAGGAAACTGGCCGCGCGCGCCACCACGCTCGCGCCGGTGCGTCCAATGACCTCGTTCGCCTTGGTTCCGAGCGCGCGCGCGCCGAAGTCGGTGAGCGCCTGCGTCCTGCGAATGACCGGGCAGAAGGCCGGCGTGCCGAGCAGGTTATCGCGCACCTTGTGACGACGGGACAACCGCGGCGCTGCCGTGAAATAAAGGCTGTCGTCCAGCAGGTCGGTGAAACTCGCCCCCGCCGCATCGGGAATGTCGAGCGTCCGGCCGGTGAGGAATTCATACAGGAACCAGACGCGCCGGTTGGGTGCACCGGTCGGGGCGCTGCGCACGAATGCGGCGATGGTATCCTGCGGGGCGGCTTGGAAGAGCCGTTTCAGGACGAGCAGGTCGAGGTCTTCATGGCGCAGCGCGAATCCCATCTGGTCGCCGAAGGACTCGCCGGGCCAGTATCGCTTGTCGAAGACGTTCCAGCCTCCCTCCTCGCGGCGACTCGCCTTGACATGGTGTCCGGATACGACGCTCGTTCGGCGGACGGGGGCCTGAACTCCGAATGTCTGGACAAGGGCCGCCCAGCCCGCCAGCCTTGTATCCGCCGGCACCGTCTTCTCCTGAAAGGTTCCAGCGAGATGATTATTATTGGGTTGATTTTCAGTGGCCACGGTCGAAAACTCCTCTTTTCGGTCGAAAACAACAGATAATTGTATTTCTTGGTCGAAAACAAATATACATGATTTTAGGTCGAAAGCCAATCTTTTCGGTCGAAAAGAATGTTGATTTAATTATGGAGGTCGAAACTCAATATTTATTAGCGTGTTAGGCTTGGCTGCGGACCGGGTTTTTCGGCAGTGGGTAGCCACGGTCAGTGCAGTTCTGACCGTGGTCTTTTCTCAGGCGCGATAACCCGACAGGAGGTGAACGTAGTCGATTTGGATGGGGCAAACCGCGACAACCCTCTTGTCGAAAGCGAAGTTGTTATAACTCGACTATCGCCAGTCCTCGGGCCGGTTCACCAGCCCTTTGCGCACCGGATTCATGGATAGGTTCACGGCTTCGAAGCCTTTCCGCAGAGAGATGCTCATGTGCCCGCGGCGCACCACGGAAAATGCGCGAAGCGCTTTTCATGACAGCAAAGCGGCAGTCCGCGAGCTGACGGAACGCAATCCAAAGCTTCGGACCCCAAAACGCACTGGCGTGTGGCGACCGCGCTCACGGATTCACTCCGTCGGGCGATTCCAGTCTTCCGCAAGCAAGCCATAGACCTCGAGATCCAGGAACCGATCATCGAAGGCTTGGGCTTGGCGCAGCACGCCCTCTTTCGAGAAGCCGAGCCGTTTGGGGACGGCACAACTCCGGGCATTATCGGTTGCGCAGCGGATCTCGATTCGGTGGAGTTTGAGCTCGGAGAACAGGTAATCAATCAGGGCGCGGCAGGCGCCGGTCACCAGGCCCTTACCCTGGTAACTCTCACCCAACAGATAGCCCACCATGGCCGAGTGATTTTCCCAGTCGATTTTGCCGGCGCCAATGATCCCCGCCAGCCGGCCTTCCCACCAGATCCCCAATGTAAATCCGCTGTTCGCGGCCAATTGTTCGAGCGATGACTTGATGACCTTTTTGCAGTCGTCGAGAGATTTGTAGACGTCCCACTCCGGCAACCACTGGCGCAGGTAGGCCCGGTTTTGATCGATCAAAGCGAAGAACTCTTCCGCGTGATGGTGCGCGAGCAGCCTGAGTTCCGCGCCTTCGGCAAATGTAAAGGTCAGCATACCCGGCATTCACCTCACTACAGACACGCGGGAATTAGCCGCGGCTCACGCCACGGCTTCGGCATCAATCTCCACCAGCATTTCGGGATCGATCAGGCGAGCCACGCCCACCAGCGTAGTGGCGGGGTGAACCTCCCCGAAGAATTCCACGTGGGCCTTGGCGACTTCCTCCCACCGATCAATTTGGGTCACATAGATGCGGGTTCGGACCACATGTTCCAAACCCAAACCCAGCCGCTTCAGGGCGTTTTCAATATTACGGATGGTCTGCACGGTCTGCGCGTACATATCACCAGGGGCCAGCACTTTGCCGGAGGGATCGGTGCCCGTGGTGCCGGAGACGTGCACAACATCGCCCACCTGCACGGCCCGTGCATATCCCACCTTGGGCTCCCAGGGGGTGCCGGAAAATGTCTTATTCCGCTTGATTTTCATCTGTAGCCTCCGAGTTCAACTTCGCAGCGATCACCTGATCGCTGCGGGATGCATGCGTTTGCTAAGCTTTTTCAAAGTAGCGCCGATGGGCTCGCGCGGCCAGGGCCAGGCGTCGCCGGCGCCGCTCGAGCGCCTCGCGATAACGGCGTTTCTCTTCCGGGGTGCAAGGAATCACGGGAGGAACTTGTTGCGGCTTTCCCGTGGGATCGAGGGCCACATAGGTGACGAAGGCTGAACTGGTCTGTTGCCTCTCGCCCGTCAAGTAATCCTCACGATACACTCTAACTTCCGCTTCCATGGACGTCCGAAATGTGCGGGTAATGTGGGCGCGAAGAACCACGAGTTCACCCACGCGGACCGGATAAAGGAAATCGAGATTGTCCACCGCCACCGTTACCACCTGGGAACGCGCGTGGCGATGCGCCGATATTGCCCCGGCAATATCGATCAGGTGCATCACCTTGCCACCTAGCAGATTTCCCAGGGGATTGGCATCGTTGGGGAGGACCATCTCCACCATTTCGGCGGCAGATTCAGCAACGGTTTTCCCTTTAGGTTTCGCCATCTTGTTCAATCTTCAAAACGTGAAGTCGCGGCGAGACACGAGGCCGCGTGATGGAGCACTCGGAGGAAGAGCCCACTTGTTCGGATTCTAATCCGTCCCCGGACAAGCTCGCTCTCTTTCAAAGTCTCCGAACCAAGGCAAGAACGGAACACAGCTCGACTCGTCCCAAACGACACTACACCTTCCGTCCGAAAGGTTTTGCCTTGCCCGGCTCGTACGCCTATACTATGCGAGCCGGTGGGGGCGTTGCAACCGGAATCGATAGAATGCTTTCCGCAAGCCGGGAAAGAGTCCGGACGGACCCAACAGGTATATCTGGAATCGGCAGGAATAAGACCCCAAAAGAGGTTGAGAACATGTCTCCTGAAGCCGAGAAGACGCGGCGCGAGTTCCTGGAAGAGAAGCTGCGGCAAGATCCCCATAATACTTTCGCACGCTACGGCTTGGCGCTGGAGTTGGCGAAAAGTGAACCCGCTAGCGCCTGGACGCACTTCGAGCACCTGCTCCTACACCATCCCGAGTACTCGGCCACCTATTTTCAGGCGGGGGCTTCCCTCATGAAGCAAGGGCGGCTGGATGAGGCACGCAAAGTTCTGGCTGCGGGGATAGAAGTTACGAGTCGCCAGGGGAAACAGCACGCGCAGGCAGAGCTTCAGGCTGCCTTGGATGACCTCGACGATCAGTGATAGGGCCCTACCGGCCCGTTCTGCGCCCCCTTTCGGGCGTAACTTCAGCCAAGCGAATGTCCACAATTTCACCTACCAGCACGATGAGTGACTACAGCCGGGAGAAGCAGGCCGTCGCCTTGACATCGATCGGGGCGGCGGTATTGCTGACCGGGATGAAGTTGACGGTGGGAATCTGGACCGGCAGCCTGGGAATTCTCTCCGAGGCCATGCACTCCAGCCTCGATTTGGTGGCGGCTACGATCACCTACATCTCGGTGCGCGTTTCGGATAAACCCGCGGACACTCAGCACCCCTTCGGGCACGGCAAAGTGGAGCACCTCTCCGCTTTTATCGAGACGGGCCTGCTCATCGCCACCTGTGCCTGGATCGTCTGGGAAGCGGTACAGCGGCTATTTTTTCGCGAAGTGCACGTTGAACCTTCCCTTTGGGCCTTCGGCGTGATGTTCATTTCCATCACCATCGATTCATTCCGCTCGCGCGCGCTTTTCCGCGTCGCGCGCAAATACAACAGCCAGGCGCTGGAAGCCGACGCCTTGCACTTCTCGACAGACGTTTATAGTTCAACCGTGGTCATTCTGGGATTGATCCTGGTCTACATTTCTCGGCAGGGCAACCTCCACTGGCTGCGGGACGCCGACCCGGCCGCGGCGCTGGTGGTGGCGGCGATCGTTGTATACATCACGCTGCGCCTGGGAAAGAGGACCGTCGACGCATTGGTCGATGCCGCGCCGACGGGAACCAGCGCTTTGATCGCGGAAGCCGTGTCGCGGGTATCCGGCGTGCTCAGTCTCGACCGGATTCGGACCCGCGAGAGCGGCAGCCGTTTGTTTGTGGATTTGCGGCTCACGCTTGCAAGCAACATCTCTCTCGAACACGCGAAGTCCGTCGCGGACGTAGTGGAAGGAGAGGTTCACCGCTTGTTTCCCACCGCGGACGTGGTCATCCATACGACGCCCCAGGAACCTTCCTCCGGCGACGTCGTCGCCAAAATCCGCGCGGTGGCGCACCGGCAAAACTTCCTAGTGCACGAGGTGTCGGCCTACGAGGTGAACGGCCGTATCAATGTCCATCTTGATCTGGAAGTTGACCCCCAGTTGCGCCTGGCGGAAGCTCATGACCGGTCAACACAGCTCGAAAGCGCAATTAAGGCAAACCTGCCGGAAGTGAATGAAGTCAACGTGCACCTCGAGCCCCTGATCGCCGCGGTGGAAACCGGAAACGAAGCTCGCATGGACAACCTGGCGGTGGAGCGCGAGGTGGAGGAACTTGCGCGCAACACCGCGGGAGTGCTGGATTGCCACTCCGTTGAAGCCCATCAGGTCGGCGGCAGCGTCGTGGTCCGGCTCCATTGCACGCTCGAGCCTGATCTCCCCATTGCGAAAGTACACGACATTACGGAGACCCTGGAATTCAAATTCCGCCAGGCCTTCCCGCAAATCTCCAAAATCACGATCCATGCCGAGCCCCTGGGCAAGGCATGAGGGCCGGGAATTCGGATTTGTTTTGTGTCGGAAATGGAGTAGGGGCGCTTCGTGGCCCCCCACTGTTCAGCGTGCCTGGGTTAGGTTACTTGGATTCCATGCGGCCGTGCGCTCGGGATTGCACACACAAAGACACCCCACACCGTGTCACCACAGGGTCGGGGCAAGAGACCTTCGGAAGGAGTTATGGCGCAGCGGAAACAGCTACTTGGGCTTAGTCGCCGGGGTGGCCGGAGGGGTCGCGGGCTTGGCAGGCGCTCCAGCATCCGCCACCGGATTCGCACCATCATAGCGCTTGATGATCTCTGCTGTAAGCTCGATATCCTTGGCAGCAAAGTAAACAGGCATCTGCGCGTCATCCAGGACCAACGTGAAGCCATTCTGCTGGGCATAATCCGTGATAACATGCACCATTTTTTGGCCCAACTTGTTAAGGGCTTCATCGCGGTCATGGTTGAAATCGTTCTGGGCATCCTCGGCAGAACGCTTCAGGAGCTTTTGCTTGTCCTCCGCCTGACGGCTTAGACGACTCGACTCATCGTCACTCAGCGTGGCCTGCTGTTTCGTTAATTGGTCCTGAATGGCCTGAATTTCCTGTTGCAGCCGTTGCAGTTCCTGCTGGCGGGGTTGGTACTTTTTCTGCAAATCGGTAAAAATCTTCTTGCCCTCCGCGGTGCTGGCGATCGCTGCCTGCATATTGATAACCCCAATTTTGCTTTGGGCAGGTGCGGCACTCTGGGCGTTTAGGGAGAGGGTCCCCCCGCATACCGCCAGTAGTGTGAAAAGTACAATCAATCGGTTCTTCATTCAAACTCCTTCAAAATTCTAAAATTCTATGTTGAGGTCGTTTTGTAAACTAATACCCTCACGGAAAAATTGCAATCAACGCCTCTTCCTTCCCAACATAATAATGAGGAGAAACGAAAATATCCATGCCGGGTGCAACAAGGTGACCTATTTGGGTTTCGTCGGCGACGATGGAGAGGCCGGTTGCGCGACGGGTTTGGCAGGTGCTGCCGCCTCCGCGACCGGGTTCGCAGCGTCGTAGCGTTTCACAATCTCCGCTGTGATATCACTATCTTTTGCGAAATAGTAAACGGGGATCTGGGCGCCGTCGATGACCAGGGCCAGGCCATTTTGTTGAGCATAATCGTTGATAATGCGACCCATCTTCTGGCTGATTCGGCGAATGGCTTCATCCCGGTCAGCGGTAATATCAGTCTGCGCGTCGTCGGAGGAACGCTTAAGGAGCTTCTGCTTATCTTCCAGGTCCCGGGATAATCGGCGCTGTTCGTCATCGCTCAATGTGGCTGACTGCTTGCTCAACTGATCTTGGATGGAATTGATTTCCTGCTGCAGCCGCTCCAGTTCCTGCTGACGAGGCTGATACTTCTTTTGCAAGTCCGCAATGGCCTTTTTCCCTTCTCCGGTACTCCCAATCGCCGCGCTCATGTTGATGAGGCCGACCTTGCCCTGGGCATGCACAACAGGTGGGACTGCCAAGATGGCGAATAATACGGAAAGGGTGGTCAATCGGTTCTTCATTCAAGCTCCTTCAAGAAGCAAAAGTTCCAAATCAAACCCTAATTCTAACTCATTTTTCTGATCTCTAAAACGTACGCTGCACCGTAAACCCGACCCGGCCTGAGCGCTCCTTCAAGCGGAAAGGCTGAAAATTCCTAAGGGCGTCGATATAGGTTGCCACATTCGGAAACAGCGATTCGGGCGGCAGATTCTGCGGAGGCGTAATCACCTCGTTCACTCGCAGAACGTTGTACCCATAGAAAATATGAATGGGAGCGTTAACGACCGGGAGAAGAACCTGCAAATCGAGTCCCACGGAGCTACGTGGCTGGAAATTGGTCGTGGCGATGGGCCTCAACTCCCTGGGAATAGGGAAATAAGGGTATTGGCTCTCAATCGAGCTCAACGATCCGGTGGCCAGCTTGAGCTGGTTTGGGTACAAAATGAAATCCCCGCCCGTGTCAGAAAAGAAAGCCATGCTGGCGGTTGACCCGATGATCGGAATGCGGTATTCAAAGTTATAGATCGCCTCCGTATCGCCGCCGGGGAAAATCGGGGATTCGATGGGGAAGCTTGTGGAAGAACCGCACTGTCCGGTAGATTGTCCAGTCTGGGTGGTCCCGGTAATCGGCTGGCCATTGGCATTGCGGTTGCACACGGAAACCACCGTGGGATAGAAGGCAACCGGGCTGACGGTGCGGATATCAAAACCCCGCACATCCATCTCACCACCAATGTAAAAGCGGGAGAACGGCGGAACCACTCGGCCGCCGTAACCAACGACGCTGGAGACAAGCAACCGCATCCCGATCGCGGTGGGGTGGTCCGAGCGGACGTTCATTACCGGATGGAAATACTTGGCTTCGATCACGGGCGTGATCGTGTTCACGTTCCCGCCGATGGCGCTTCCCGAATAGCCGATGGCCGCGTAAAGATATTTGCCCTTTGTCGGAGTCCAGGTACTGTTGATGGTGCTGTAAAGGTATGTGGGCATGATCTGGCTGGAAATAATCCCAGTCAGAGAGTTGGGGCCCGTCAAGCCGCTGAAATTGATGGCCTGGAAATAAGACTCGGAAGCCGCACTGAATGCCTGCAAGCTGCTGCGGGAGAAGCTATAGGTCAGGCCGATGCGCGCAAAAGCACGCCGCAAGGGGTAACTGGCAAACATCGTGAAGCCATCGGAATTCTGGGTAAAGTTCTGCCCGTAATATTGGCCGTACTGCGACTGGGCCAAGAGGTTGGGATTGATGCCGCTGTAAATCGCGAGTTGCCGAATCTGGTTGTAGTTATAGTCGCTCTTGAACACCGTAAAGCCGGCGGTGACGGGGCGATCCATAAAATAGGGCTTGGTGAAACCAAACGAGTACATTTTCTGGAATGTGCCCCATTGAACCCCCACACTCAAAGTGGCGCCCAGGCCCAGAAAGTTGTTCGTGGCATAATTGAGGCCAATAAAGTTCCCTGCCAGTCCGCTGATGCCACCATTAAACCCGATGGAGTTCTTTCCCTTCTCTTTAACCTTCACCAGGATATCAACATTTTTGTCCTTGGCGTTCTGCTTGATATCGTAATCCTCTTTCTTGATCTCATCAAAAAAGCCCAATTGGTTCATTTTCAGAACGCTATAATCCCACAACTGGGAGCTGAAAACGGCGCCTTCTTCCGTTAACAGTTCCCGGCGGATGACCTTGTCGCGCGTCTTGGTATTTCCCGAAAACTCGATGCGGTGGACCGTGAACTGATTGTCTTCCTCAAAATCCAGCGCCAGGTTAATGACTCTCTTCCGGTTATCGGGCTCGATATCCGGAGACGCTGTGAAATTGATGTATCCGAACTGACCGTACAGCTTGGTGTAATTCTCAATCGCCTTGCGAACCTTGGAAAGAGCGAAGACATCACCGGGCTTCATCCCCAAGATGACGGCCACTTTATCTTCCTTGAAAAGCTTGCAGCCACGGATATGGAAGGTGCCCAATCGGTATTGCACGCCCTCTTCGACCGCGATCTTGATGTCCACCCGCTTGCCATGCCCCCAGCTCCAAAAAAAGAAGGGCCAGCGCTTTCCCGTGTCAATCATCTTGGTTTCAGGTTCCTTCGGCTGGGCATAGAAGTAGCCGTGGTCGCGGTATAGGTCGCGAACGTTTTCCAGGTCCGCCTCGATGCGGTCCTTATCGTATGTCTTGTGGAACCAGTAGAACCAGGGCGGCGCACCAGCGGGGCGCGAATACTTCATCGAGCGCACCAGTTGGTTGTCCGAGAAAACCGTGTTGCCGGAAAAGCGGATCGCCCCAAGTTTCACCTTCGGACCTTCCACGACAATGAATGTGAGCGCCACGGAATTGGGGGGGATGTTGCGCGTGCGGTGACGAACCGTCGCGAACATCTTGCCGTGTGCAGCCAACAGTTCTTGCAGCACCACCTCCGCACGCTTGATGATCACCGGGTCATATTGGGATTGGATGCTGAGCCCCACCTTCTGCTTCTTGTATGCATCCAGGACATCGGACTGTTCCACGCTGCTCAACCCTTTGTAATCGATGCTACGGACCAGCTTCTTTTCCCGCACATAGAAGGTGACGATCTTGTTGCCATCCGGCGCGTCGGCGACTTCCAGTCGGACATCGTCCAGGAACCCGGTATTCCACAATGCCATGAAGTCACGTTCCAGGGCGTTTTCGTCGTAGACGTCCTCCTTGTGCGAAAAAATGCGCGCTCGCAAAGTGCTGGCAGGAATGCGCCGATTACCGCGGATAATAATATCTTCAATCGTAGGCTTGTGCTCTTCCTGCACGGGCGCGGGCGGAGTTGTGGGAGTCGTCAGTTTGGGGGTCTGTTGGGGCTGCTCCCCTGGTTTGGGCGTGGCAGGCTGGGGCGCTTGAGGAGTTTCCAGTTGAATCTGGCCGGGGGCTGGCTCTGGCGGCTTCTTTTCCGGAGGATTTTGCGGAGCCGGGGCTTGCTTATCCGGGGCAGCAGGTGGATTCTGCGTTGGCGGAGGATTCTGGGTTTTTTGATCCGGCGGGGGGGTCTGCGCAGTGGTCATGAGAGGTAACCACAAAATGAGTGCCAGGGCGGGAGCTCCCAGCCGGTACAGCTTCCCTCGAAGTCCAGGCACACACAATTTCATCTTTAACAAGAGAAAGCGATCCCCCCCTCGCGCGCATGAAAACCAAGACAATCCGATGCCGGGATTCCGCCAGAAGTTGGCCGGAAGTATTTTTGCACCAGGAAGCCTCTCGCCCCCCTCCCGGGGATTCCGCATTCCCAGGAGCTGAGCGTGTCGATTGTCCGCTTAGTGGCCGGGATGACCTTGACGACTCGCCCTAGTGGGAGAGCGGTGTGGCGCCGACCAATTTGTCGTTTACTGAACGATAGTAGAGCGCCTCGTTCTCAACGGTAACTTCCAAGACCGCCGGAGGATGAATCTCACCTTGGATTAATGCCTCCGAGAGCGGATCTTCAACGTACTTCTGTAAAGCCCGACGCAGAGGCCGAGCGCCGTACGAACGGTCCACACAGGTCTTTTCCAAAATCCACCGAGCGGCCTCCGGCGACAGCGTCAACGAAATATTCTTCTGGGCAAGATTCTGGTTCATCTGCCCGACCAGCAAGTCCAGAATCTGGACGAGGTCATTATCCGTCAGGGCATTGAAAACAATGATTTCATCCAGACGGTTAAGGAACTCAGGGTTGAAAAGCCGCTTCACCTCGCTCATCACCAGTTCTTCGGCTTTTTTCTCCGTGGCGCCTTCCGCCCCCGACTGAAACCCCATGTGCGACTTGCGTTCCAAATAGCGCGCGCCGATGTTCGACGTCATGATGATGAGGGCGTTCTTGAAGTCCACCGTGTTGCCCAGGCCATCCGTCAACTGGCCATCCTCGAAGACCTGCAAAAGGATGTTGAACACATCCGGGTGGGCCTTCTCAATCTCGTCCAGCAGGATCACGGAATAGGGAGCACGCCGCACACGCTCGGTAAGCTGGCCGCCCTCTTCGTAACCCACATATCCCGGCGGTGAGCCGATTAACTTTGAGACCGAGTGCTTCTCCATGAATTCCGACATGTCAAAGCGCACCAGGGCACGCTCCGAGCTGAACAAAAAGGCGGCGAGAGAGCGGGCCATTTCCGTTTTGCCCACGCCGGTTGGGCCCAGGAACAAGAACGAGCCCACCGGACGGCCGGGCAGCTTCAATCCCGCCCGCGAGCGGCGGATAGCGCGCGCCAAGGCGGAAATTGCCCGATCCTGGCTAATGATGCGCTTGTGCAGCTCTTCCTCGATGCGCAGTAGCTTGGCGCTTTCCTCTTCCTTGATGGCAGTAACTGGAACGCCGGTCCAGCGGGCGACCACCTCTTCAATGTCTTCGTGCGTCACCACCCCCATGGCCGTCTCATCGATATTATACTTCTCGCGCAGCAGGCGGAGGTTCTCGCGTTCCTTACGTTCTTCGTCGGAGTAGAAGCGCGCCTTCTCAAATTCGTGGTTGGCAATGGCGTTCTCCATGCGGTGCACCACAAACTTGATGCGCTTCTGCACGTCGATCATTTCCTCGGGCAACGAACTTTGCCGCAGCTTTACGCGCGCGCCCGCTTCGTCAATCAGGTCCACGGCCTTATCGGGCAGGAAACGGTCGGGGATATAACGGTTGGAATGGTACACGGCCGTATTCAGCGCCTCATCCGTGTAGGTCACCGCGTGAAACTTCTCGTACCGGTCCTTGATGCCGAACAGAATCTTGATGCCTTCGCCTTCCGAAGGCGGCGGGACCTTGACCGCCTGGAAGCGCCGCTCGAGTGAACGGTCTTTCTCGATGGACTTGCGATACTCAGCGGGAGTGGTGGCGCCGATGCACTGGATTTCGCCGCGCGAGAGGGCCGGCTTCAAAATGTTGGCAGCGTCGAGCGACCCCTCCGCCGAGCCCGCACCCACCAGCGTGTGCAATTCGTCAATAAAGATAATGGCGTTCTGCGCCTCCATCAGTTCCTTCATGATGGTCTTCAGGCGCTCTTCAAATTGGCCTCGATACTTGGTGCCCGCAACGATCAGGGAAAGATCAAGGGCCAGAATCCGTTTGTCGGCCAGGAAGGATGGCACGTCGCCGTCGGCGATCCGCTGCGCCAGGCCTTCCACAATGGCGGTTTTTCCCACGCCCGGTTCGCCGATCAGCACGGGATTGTTCTTGGTGCGGCGGCAGAGGATCTGCACGACGCGCTCGAGTTCCCCTTCGCGGCCCACGAGCGGATCCAACTGATTTTCCATCGCGGCCTGCGTCAGGTCGCGGCTGAACTCGCCCAGCAGTGAAGTCTCTTTGGGGCGGGCTGTGGCAGCCTTATCGTTCTGCACGCGGCTCAGTTCTTCGCGCAGAGTGGACAAGCGCAGGCCCCGCTCGTGCAGGATTTCCGCCGCAAACGATTTGTCCTCGCGCAGCAAGCCCAAAAGCAGATGTTCCGTGCCAATATGCTTGTGCGCCAGACGCTCCGCTTCCTCCGCGGCATAAGCCAGCACGCGCTTACATTCCTGGCTCAGAGGCAGGTCCACTGAGGTCGAGACTTTCTCGCGGATGGGAGTCCGGCCTTCGATCTGTTTGCGAATGGACTCAATCGAGGCGTGCGAGCGCAAGAAACGGTTGGTGAGTGCCTTGTCCTCGCGCAGGAGCCCCAACAAGAGATGCTCGGTCTCAATGAAGGGACTGCCGAATTGGCTGGCTTCGTAGCGCGCGAAAAAAATTACACGCCGGGCCTTCTCAGTGTACCTCTCGAACATAGCTCCTCAGTTCTGCTTGGAGCCCCGCCTTCCCTACAACACACCGTGCCCCAGGAAGTGCGGGGGTCATGGAACTATTGGAACTACCCATTCCGTCAACTTTCCCTTCGCCAAGCGCAATGTCCGATTGGCGCGACGGGCTAGGTCCAGGTTGTGCGTCGCCAGCACCGAGGTTAGATGATGTGCCCGGTGCAGGTTTTCGAGCAGGTCGATCACGCGCTCCGCCGTACGATGGTCCAAACTTCCTGTGGGCTCATCTGCCAATAAGAGGGCGGGCTGATTGGCCAGCGCCCGGGCCAAGGCCACTCTTTGTTGCTCCCCGCCCGATAGTTCACCCACACGACGTTGTGATGCGTTTTCAAGTCCGACTTCGCCCAGTAATTCTCGGGCGCGCGCCCGGGCATCGCTCATGCCACACCCGCGAATTAACTGCGGGACAACAACGTTTTCCAGCGCGCTGAATTCCGGCAGAAGATAATGCATCTGCCAGACAAAGCCTATCTTCTCATTGCGATACAAAGCACGTTCGTCTTCTTTGTACTCATTCAATCTTCTTCCTTCAAAGTATACCTCACCCTTCGTCGGAGTGTCCAGCGCAGCCAACAAATGCAATAGCGTTGTCTTGCCCGAACCCGATTCTCCCACGAGAGCCACGAACTCCCCGCGCTTCACTTCTATGCTCAAATCGTCGAGAACCATGACTTCTTCACTGCCGGACCGGAAGGATTTCGTCACGCTTTCAGCTTGCAAGAGCGTCCGTGGTCCGTGGTCAGTTGTCCGTTGCCTGTCTTCGTTCAAAGGTATTATCCCATCCGCCTACAACAGCCCATATTTCATCAGACTGACAACGGGCTGCTGACTTCATTCGTAACGAAGAATCTCCACCGGATTCAGCCGGGCTGCCGCAAGCGACGGATAAAGCGTTGCCAGAAAGCTGATGGTGATGGCCGCGGCCGCAATCCACACGCCATCCAGCGGGTGGGCGTGGAAGGGCACCGCCGACAGCGCGTAGACGTCCGCCTGGAGTGGAATCAGCTTATAAGTATTCCCCAGCCAAGATATCCCATACCCCAAGATCAGCCCGAGGAGGGTACCCACGCCGCCGATCGCCACCCCGTGGAGGGTGAACACGGCCCAAACCTGTCGCTGCCGCGCGCCCATGGACATCAGCACGGCGATGTCGCGATTCTTTTCCATCACCATCATCACCAACGCGATAAAAATATTCAGCGCCGCCACCACCACAATCAAGCCAATCGTCAGGACGGTGACGAGCCGCTCCAAGCGCAGAGCGCTGAAAAGCGAATGGTTCTGCTCAATCCAGGTTGTGGTGTCATACCCCTGCCCCGCTTCGCGGCGAATCTCTTCCGCAACCTGCTGGGCGCGGTAAACGTCATCAATCTTGAACCCGATTACGGAAACCTCGTCGGCAAGATCAAACAGGCGCTGGGCGGTGGCGAGATTCGTGAACGCCCAGGTGGCGTCAAAATCGTAGAAACCCGAATCAAAGACCCCCACCACGCGAAAGTGGCGGAACTTGGGCACGATCCCCTGAGGAGTCAAGTATCCTTGCGGGCTGGTGACCAGCACCGTGTCACCCACGTAGACGCCCAAGGCGGTCGCCATCTCCTTGCCGACGATGATGGGGTCGGCGTTGGGAAAGGTCTCTGACAAACCCCCGAGCGACCCCTCGCGCAGATGCCGCAGGAGGGTTCCCACCTTCACCTCCTGCCCGGGTTCGACGCCCTTCAAAAGCACCCCTTGGGCGCGCGAATTGCTGGAAATCAGGGCTTCCTCATAGAGCGAGGGCGCGGCGGCCACGACGTGCGGCACGTGCGCCAGGCGACTCGAAAGCTGATCGAAGTTCTTGATGCCATCGCTCTCCTTGCGCACCAGATTGATGTCGGTCGTGGCGCCGAGCAAGCGGCTCTCCAGCTCCTCGCGAAAGCCATTGTTGACAGCGAGGGAAATCACCAGGGCGCAAACGCCCGCCGTTACACCGATTACGGAGATCACGGTGATAATCGATATCGCCGCCTGCCGCCGCTTGGCCCTGAGGTAGCGAAGCGCCATAAAGAATTCAAAATTCATTGCGCCATCATTCCAGGGGACGCCCTCCCGGCCTGCTCACCCACTTTCATCGGGCGACCCTCCTGGCACGACCGGTAAATCAACGCGATCAATCGCATGTCGCGCAAGCCCACTTCACCCGGCGTTTTCGGCTCATGGTTCTCCAAAATGCAATTGGAGAAGTGGTCCGCCTGGCGGGCGAACTGGTGGGGTGAAGGCTCGTCGGTCGGCTGGTCGATAGCTGCTCCGGCGCCCTGGGCGCGCAGGTGCAGCCCTTCATAAATGAATGCCGGGTCAGCGTCGATCCATCCTTTCGAACCGTTGACATGGATGGAAGGTGTTCCCGAGGTTCGAGCCGTAGCTGGTTTGGCAGGTCGTGATGATTCCTGATGGAAATCGCATTGTCCAGACCAGGTTTTCCTCGACCTCCTGGAAGCGGCCATCGTGGTCGACGATTGAGGAAAATCCACTAACCTCCACCGGCTCTTCGCCCGTTAAATAGCAGCAGGCCTCAAGTGAATAGATGCCCACATCCATCATCGGACCGCCCCCCGCCATCTTCTTGTTAAGCCGCCATTCGCCCGGCCCGATGTTGAATCCATCCACGCTGTGAATGGCCTCAACAGTTCCCACGTACTCCTGATTGATCAGTTCGATGGCGCGGAGATTCGTGGGCTCCAACTGGCACCGGTAGGCAATCATCAACTTGCGTCCCGCCGTGCGGCATGCGGCAATCATCTGCTCGCACTCCGCCACATTATTGGCCATGGGTTTTTCGCAAAGGATGTGCTTGCCGGCTTTCGCCCCTCGGATGGTGTACTCCGCGTGCATGCCGTTGGGCAAAGCGACATAGAGGGCGTCAACCTCAGGGTTGTGGGCAATGTCCTCGAAGTTTTGGTAGTTGTAAATGGATTGGGTGGAAATTCCGTATTGGCCGGCCACGCGTTCGGCCTTGTCGCGGTGCCCGCTGACCAGCGCCACAAGCTTCGAACGCTGCGAGATTCTGACGCCGGGCATGAACTGGCCCATCGAAATGCGTCCCAGCCCCACAATTCCGTAACCAATCTTGCGCTCTGCCGGTGTTTGTGCTTCAGGACTAAATCCAGCCGGGTAGACGAGCCCCGAACCCCCAGCCAGGGGCAAAGCGACAGCGCCCCCCAGTGTCTCCAGGAAATCCCGCCGTGATCTTTTCATGAGGTTTGCGGGCCTCCGGCCCTAATCGCTCTGCTTTTCCGGGCGAAGCAGAGGGAAAAGGATAACGTCGCGGATGGAGCGCGAGTCGGTTAGCAGCATGGTGAGGCGGTCGATGCCGATGCCCTCGCCGCCCGTGGGAGGCATGCCGTAGCTGAGCGCGCGGATGTAATCCTCGTCGATGGCGTGCGCCGTCAAATCGCCTTTTTCCCGCAGGTTCTGTTGGTATTGGAAGCGATTGCGCTGCTCCTCCGGATCATTAAGCTCGCTGAAGGCGTTGGCGATTTCCATTCCGCCGATGTAAAGCTCGAAGCGCTCAACAAAGTTAGGGTTGTCGGGTTTCTGCTTGGAGAGTGGCGAAACCTCCAGGGGGTAATCGATGATGAAGGTAGGTTGAATGAGGTGTTCTTCCGCCACGAGCTCAAAGAATAGAGCCAGGAGTTCACCCGATCGTTTGCCTTCGACGACGCCCTCCGCGATTGGCGCCGCCCCGCGCTGCGTCAGCCATTGGTTAAGGCCCGGAACACGAGCGGCCATAGCCTGATGGTCATCCAACTGGGACAGGGTCAGGCCCTCCACGTCGCTGGGCCAATGGCGCAGCACGGCATCTTTCATGGTGAGCTGCTCAAACTTCGCAAACGAGATGTGCTGGCCACAGAAATCAAACTCCACACCCCCCAGCACCGCTTCCGCCACGCGGCGCAACAGGCGCTCCGTAAGGGCGATCATGTCATGATACTCCGCATAGGCCTGGTAGAACTCCAGCATGGTGAACTCGGGGTTGTGTTGCGTCGAGATGCCTTCGTTGCGGAAGTTGCGGTTGATCTCATAAACGCGGTCGAGCCCGCCCACAATCAGGCGCTTCAAGTAGAGCTCGGGGGCAATGCGCAAATAGAGGTCGATGTCGAGCGCGTTGTGGTGGGTGATGAAAGGCCGGGCCATGGCGCCGCCCGCCAGGGGCTGCATCATGGGCGTCTCAACTTCCAGATAGCCTTCGGCCTCCAGAAAGTCGCGAATGGCGCGGACCAGCTTGCCGCGGCGCTCGAAAACCGTGCGGACTTCTTCATTCACCATCAGGTCGAGGTACCGTTGGCGATAGCGGATTTCGACGTCCGTGAGGCCGTGCCATTTCTCCGGCAAAGGCAGCACCGCCTTGGCAAGAAACTGCAAGTGCTCGGCATGAATGCTGAGCTCGCCCGTCCGGGTACGGAACAGGTAGCCCTCAACCCCGATCAGATCGCCGAGATCGAGGAGCTTGTATAGCTCGAAGTCGCGCTGCCCCACGGCGTCGAGCCGCGCATAGATTTGCAAGCGCTTCCCTCCTCCCGCCAGGTGCGCAAACCCCGCTTTGCCGTGCGGGCGGATGGTCATGACACGGCCCGCAACCCGCACGGGAATCTTGCGAGCGGCAAGCTCTTCCGCCGTAAGCGCCGAGTATTCCGCCGCGATCTGGGGAATCGTGTGCGTGACATCATACTTGCGCGGGTAAGCCTCATAGCCCAGGTCGACGATCGCCTGAAGTTTCTTCTTGCGCTGCTGAATCAGCTCGGACTGTTCATTATCAGACACAGGGATTACCTACAATCTATGCAGAGTCTTGACCCTAAGATTAAACCGGCATTATAGGTGGCAGTCGAAAACAGTGTCAAGGAAAGGGGTGCGATGGTGCGATGGCGGTGGTTCGGTTTGATGTTGTAGCGGCGAGTTTACCTTACGAAATGGCGGCGTAAGGCTGTCGCTACTCCCAATTGACCCACTACAGAAAACTGCCCACGCCGACTTTGCCCGATGCCCCTTTCCATGACCAATCTGCCTTAATTTTGGGAGAACGATTAGAGCTCGAACTGATGCATGTCAGCCCCGGAACTCGAATTCGTCGTCATTCGCCTCCTGATTCCACCGCTTTTATAACTTCAGCGTACTCCTACATAAGGTACATAACTTATTGGTATTAGATAAATCCCTTCATTTCAAGCTTGATGTCAGAATCGCATTTCCTTATATTAGAAACTCGATGCAATGGCTTATGGGCGGGTTCACTCTCGTGGCCATAGCGGTGGTGTTGCGCCGCGTCCTGCGTATGGATGATGGGAGGGATGCGCATGTGGGCAGGTTCGGATCCCTGCGCGGAGACCTGCAAGCCATATATCAGCCTGTCGCGCAGGAGATTGAAACTCATTCCATCATCCTCGGCATAACCCTCAATGACGCATTTAGTGAGCGACGGTCGAACCGGCACCAGATGGCTTGGCGCGTTGTCGCCCTGGCAACCGTGGAATGGGAGCGCCTGGGGAAGGTCGTAGCAGGCCTGCAAAGCATCCTTTCCAGGTTCTTGCCCGCCACCAATGGAATCGTTCCCGTCCGCCGCGTCGCCGTGGGCCACTTCAAGTCCCGCGCCGTGATGGACAACGTTGGCCTTTACGAGCTTCTGGACCAGATTCTGTTCAGCTCCAAGAGCCGCTTTGCGCTCCAATTGCGTTTACTGTTACGTGCCAGCACTGCCTTGAGCAAGGATTTTAAACGCGCTTGCCGCGAGGGCGAACTCACGCTCGACTCATCTGACGCACTGTGGACTCGATTGGATTACTGTTTCCACGATTTCGATTTGATCGCCAAGGAAACGCTGCTGGCCTTCCACACCCTTCTGGCATGTCAAACGCCTGAGGGAGCCCAAGCACTCGCCTCGGAATTGCAGTTGCTCCTCGAACAGGGCATGCGCGTTTCCGTTTCCCCCTTAAACCAATGACACTTTTGCCGTAGCTCCCCCCCTTGAGATTCGCTTCCCCGTCAATGCATTCAATAATTCTCGCAGATTCTTCCCATTGCAATCCTGCGTATAGAACTCAGACATGGGCGGTCAAACCCGGATTGCTGCCTATTAAGTGGAAGGGCGGGCCTTTAGCAACAAATATAGAGGCTCTTTTCTGCGTCTCAGCGCCTCTGCGGTGATGATTGAATTCTTTCACACCTCCTGGCTTGATGGCGCCATAGCCCAGCCCGATTTTCCATCGACTTGGAGATAAATCCCGGGTAGCATCATGGACTTTTGGAAAGGGGTTCAATCATGAAGCAATTTTCGATAAAGGCCGTGTGGGGGCTGATGAGCGTTTACTTGCTCATGGGGTCGGCGGCCCGAGGCCATCAGGCGCCTACGGCGAAGCCCTTCGATTTGATTCAATGGAACAATGGGAAATTCATTTATGGCGCGGATTACTATCCGGAGGCTTGGCCTGAGAGCCAGTGGGAGAAGGACGCCGCCATGATGCAAGAGGCCGGCATCAACTTCGTCCGGCTGGGGGAATTCGCCTGGGTCAAGATGGAACCCCAGGAGGGCCACTTTGACTTCGCCTGGCTCGATCGCGCCCTCAAGGTGCTGAACGCCCACGGCATCCGGGCCGTATTGGGCACGCCCACGGCCTCGCCCCCCGCCTGGCTATATGCGAAGTATCCCAACATCGCGGCGATGGATACGAAAGGGGTCCGATATCGCTACGGTTCACGCCGCAATTATTGCCTTCACAATGCCGACTTCATTGCCGCCACCACGCGAATTGTCACCGCAATGGCAGAACATTTCAAGGGCCATCCCGGAGTCATCGGCTGGCAAATCGACAACGAGTTGGGAAATCCCAAGTGCTATGATCCCGACAGCCTGGCCGCATTCCAAGCCTGGTGCCAGCACAAATACCACACCCTTGACGCGCTGAACGCCGCCTGGGGCACGGTTTTTTGGGGACACACGTATCAAGCCTGGCGGGAAATCCCTTTGCCCTGGAATACGCTCTTCGATACGTCGAATCCCAGCCTGGCCCTGGATTTCGACCGCTTTTGGAGCGACTCCACGCACTCGTATCTCGATCTCCAGGCGGCCATTCTGCGCAGGATTGCCCCCCGCCAGGCCGTCACCCACAACGAAATGGGGATGTTTCCGGATGTTGATTATTACGACTTGAACCGCTCGCTTGACTTCGTGGCCTGGGACAATTATCCCACGTTCGAAAAAGACTACTCGCAGTATGCTGGTGTAGGCTTGTCGCACGATTTGATGCGGGGCTCGAAGGACAACGCGAACTACATGATCATGGAGCAGCAAGGTGGCGCGGGGGGCTGGTCGGTGTTTTTTGGAAGGCAGGCCCCGGCCTCCCTCTATCGCGTTTGGGCTTACCAATCCGTCGCCCACGGCGCCGATGGCGTCTGCTATTTCCGCTGGCGGACTTCCCGCTACGGCACGGAGCAGTACTGGGAAGGCATTCTCGATCAGGACAGCTATCGCAATTCCCGCTATTTCGCCGTGGCGCAAATCGGCAAGGAATTGGGGCAGCTCACGCCGTTGCTCCACGGGTCGAAGGTTGAGTCGCCGGTCGCCGTGCTGGTGTCGCCGGATTCCCGCTGGGCGCAGCAAATCCAGCCGGGAGTGGAGGACTTCGATTACGACCGTCAGCTTCACGACTACTACGATGCCTTTCGCCGCGCAGGGGTGAGTGTGGACGTCGTCTTCCCGCCGAGTGACCTGTCCGCCTATCGTATCGTCGTCGCACCCGCATTATATGTGAGCAACCAAGCACTTGTTGACAAGCTCCACACCTACGTGAAAAACGGCGGGACCCTGTTCCTCACGTTCCGCTCGGGGGTCAAAGACGAACACAACATGGTGACGGACCAGACCCTCCCCGGGCCGTTCGCGGATCTTGCCGGACTGGCCATCCACGAATTTGATCCCCAGGTCAATGAGGAGCAGGAAGTGTTGGGGCCCGGCGAATCGAGTTTCCCCGCCCGCACCTGGTCCGATGTCCTCGACCCCTCCACGGCGAAGGTTCTGGCGACTTATGGGAAGGGCTATTACGCCGGCAAACCGGCCGTCACGGAAAATCAGGCGGGAAAAGGTTGGGTGTATTACGTCGGTACCGAGTCGAAATCACCTTTCTTTTACGACCGCCTGATTTCCCTCGCCGCCCAGAAAAGTTTGGTGGCGCTCAATGCCAAGATTCCTCCCGGCGTGGAAGTGGCGGTTCGGCAAAAGGCGGGCACGAAAATCATCTTCGTGTTGAATTACACCAGCGCGAATCAGACCGTGCCGCTCGATCAGGCTTGCCAGAATGCCTTGACCGGCAAAACGGAACCGATGGATGTGCAGATTCCCGCGTATGGCGTGAAGGTGCTGACGGTGCAGTGAGGCTAGGGCTTAGGTGCCAGGTGTCAGGGGCTCGGAGTGTGACTAGCCCGGCTTTCCCAACAGAATCCCAGGTGCTTCAAATGCGGCGGAGCGACCCGGTTCAGCACGCTGCATATTTTTCTTGACAAACGGAATTACTTATGAGACAATAACGGAGTGAGAACCGAGGTATGTTCTGCGGGACTGCAATGGCGCGTCGGAGGCAAGGCCGCTTGTTAACGACGCAACAGGCCGACAAATTGTATCAACGGGGGTGCGACTGAATGTCCCTTAACAGACAATTTGCGCAAACCTGACAACTTATTCAAAATAGTGGCCTGAAAATGCGGTTTTTCCTCTCTCAAAGCTGACATCCTACTGAAAAACAACCACTTACAAGAAACCTTGGGCAAGTCGAAAATGGGGTGCAAAATGTCCGACGCATGAGACGCCAAATTGTCGCTTGCAGACGGCGGAAAAGAGGCGGGATGCTGAGAAATTTGGGCCGCTCCATTTAAGATTTGGGGATTCGTGGTTTGGCAAGCACGTTCATGGTATACAGGTGTTTCCATGCTCATGAATCGATTTGAGGAGGAATACTGATGCCCGACACAGCTCCTTATCTCGACCGGATCCGGTCATTTGCCGCGGGTAAAGATCCGCTTGCGCTGCAACGGGAGACTCCGGAGGTCATCCCCAATCCGTCGATAGCGGCATTGGGAGCCAAGCGGAGTTCGGTGCAATCGGAAAAGTGATGCTCGCGTGGTCCTGGGCGTGGGGCGAAGGAGAAGCGCTTCGCGGGCCGACACCTTCCGG
>Ga0116111_1000688_pt1 | contig 26556 bp, 28 predicted proteins | sample June2015DPH_8_10_FD_89720 | JGI IMG/M metagenome (GOLD analysis project Ga0116111, IMG submission 89720) | Peatland microbial communities from SPRUCE experiment site at the Marcell Experimental Forest, Minnesota, USA - June2015DPH_8_100 | ecosystem: Environmental > Terrestrial > Soil > Wetlands... | reverse complement strand
TCGCGCTCAAAGGCGTCGATGTCGACGTCAATGAGGGTGAGATCGTCGCGCTCATTGGCGCCAACGGCGCCGGCAAATCGACGCTGATGATGACGGTGTTCGGCAATCCGCGCGCGCGCGAAGGAAATATTTGTTTCGCCGGCCGCGACATCACCGCGCTGCCGACGCACGAGATCGCCAAGCTGCGCATCGCGCGAGCACCCGAAGGCCGGCGCATTTTCTCGCGCATGACGGTGATGGAGAATTTGCAGATCGGCGCCACCGTGACCGACGCCGCCGACTTCGATGAAGACCTCGAGCGGGTATTTGCGCTGTTCCCGCGGCTGCGCGACCGCAGGAGCCAGCGCGGCGGCACGCTCTCAGGCGGCGAGCAGCAGATGTTGGCGATCGGCCGCGCGCTGATGAGCCGGCCGCGGCTGATCTTGCTGGACGAGCCGTCGCTCGGCCTGGCGCCGCTCCTGGTGCAGCAAATTTTCGCCGCCATTCGCGCGCTCAACGAGCGCGACAAGCTCACCGTGTTCCTGGTCGAGCAGAACGCCTATCACGCGCTCAAGCTGGCGCACCGCGGCTACGTCATGGTCAACGGCGAGATCACGCTGCAAGGGAGCGGGCGCGAATTGCTGCAGCGGCCGGAAATTCGCGCCGCCTATCTCGAAGGCGGCACGCGCTGACAGGAGGCGGACATGGCAAGGCTTTATGCCGGCGAGAGTATCGCGCACGTTGTGCTGGTGACCGTCATCCTCGGCGGCGGCGCCGCCTGGCTTTCCGGCCGCGCCATCGCCGGTGCCTGGCGCCCGCCCTGGCAGGTCGCGATCGCGGCGCTGCTGCTTGGCGCCGCGGCGCGCTTCATCCATTGCGCCTTGTTCCAGGGCGAGCTTCTGTCGGTAGCGTCATATGGCTGCGACACCGTGATCTTCCTCGCCGTGGGCCTGATCGGCTGGCGCGCCACACGGGCAAGCCAGATGGTGCGGCAATATCCCTGGCTCTATACGCGTGCCGGTCCGCTCGGCTGGCGCGAAATCGGGCAGGAAAACGGGCGGTAGCGGTGATAGATTCTCGACCGACACAATAGCCTTACCGCCCAGGAACAGACGAGGGGATGCAAATGACCAAGCTACGGCTCAGCGCCTGTGCGCTCCTGTTCGGTCTGTTTGCCGGCCCGGCGATGGCCCAAGACATTACGGTCGGCCTGGGCGCTCCGATGACCGGCCAATACGCCTCGTTCGGCACGCAATTGAAGAATGGCGCAGAACGGGCTGTGGCCGATATCAATGCCGCGGGCGGCGTTCTCGGCAAGAAGCTCAAGCTCGAAATCGGCGACGACGCCTGCGATCCCAAACAGGCGCGTTCGGTCGGAGAAAAGTTCGCCGGAATGGGTGTCGCCGCGGTGTTCGGCCATTATTGCTCGTCGTCTTCGATCCCGGCGTCGGACGCCTATCTCGACGGCGGCGTGCTTCAGATCACGCCGGCCTCGACCAATCCGTTGTTCACCGAGCGCGGCATGTGGAACACGTTCCGCACGTGCGGCCGCGACGACCAGCAGGGCACGATTGCCGGCGACTACATCGCCAAGACCTACAAGGACAAGAACATCGCCATCCTGCAGGACAAGTCGACCTACGGCAAAGGGCTGGCCGACCAGATGAAGAAGGCGCTCAACAAGGCCGGCGTGAAGGAAAAGATGTACGAGGGCTATACGCAGGGCGACAAGGACTTCAACGCGCTGGTCTCGAAGATGAAGGCGAACGCCATCGATGTCGTCTATGTCGGCGGCTACCACACCGAGGCCGGGCTGATCCTGCGGCAGATGCGGGCCCAGGGGATGACCAGCCAGATGATATCGGGCGACGCCATGGCCACCAATGAGTTCTGGTCGATCACCGGCCCCGCCGGCGAGGGCATGATGTTCACCTTCGGCTCCGACCCGCGCAAACGGCCGACCGCCGCGGCCATCGTCAAGGAGTTCAAGGACAAGGGCGTCGATCCGGAGGGCTACACGCTCTACACTTACGCCGCGGTGCAGATTTGGGCGGCCGCCGCAAACGAGGCAAAGACCATCGACGGTAAAAAGGTCGCGCAAACGATCCGCAGCGGCAAGTGGGACACCGTGCTCGGCCCGATCAGCTACGACGCCAAGGGCGACATCACCACGGTGGACTATGTGTTCTATCGCTGGAACAGCAAGGGCGGCTACGACGAGATTCCCAACACGTCGCGCAGTTGAGGCTAGCCGATTTTTCCCAGCATCGGGAACGTATCCAGCAGCCAGAAGCTTGCCTGCGTCACCCCGCCGGTAAGAAAAGCCACGCCGGTGAGAACGAGAAGGCCGCCCATCACCTTCTCGACCACGCCCAGATGGGCGCGGAAGTGGACCAGGAAAGCAGCGAACGCCTCGACCGCCAACGCCGCCGCGATGAAAGGAATACCGAGGCCGAGCGAGTAGACGGCGAGCATCCCGGCGCCTCTGGCGACGGTGGCCTCGGACGCCGCCACCGCCAAGATCGCGGCAAGGACCGGCCCGATGCACGGTGTCCAGCCCAGCGCAAAGGCGAGCCCCATCAGATAGGCGCCCCACAGGCCGACCGGCTTGGCGACCTCGAGACGTTTTTCCCGCATCAGCAAGGCGATCGGCGTGAGCCCGAGGAAATGCAGACCCATGACGATGATGGCGACGCCGGCAACGATGGCGAGTTCGCCGGAATAGGTGCGCACCACGGCGCCGATCACGCTGGCACTGGCGCCGAGCGCCACGAACACGGTGGAGAATCCGAGCACGAACAAGAGCGCAGCGGCGATCGTTTCGCGGCGGACGCGCGGTTCCTCTTCCGCGTCGGCAAAGCGCTCGAGCGAAGTTCCGGTGAGATAGACCAGATAGGGCGGCACCAACGGCAGCACGCAGGGGGACAGGAAGCTCAACATGCCGGCGATCAGCGCGGCAACGATTGTGACATTCGCCATGGCGCACTCATGCCCGCCGTCTTGCCGCCAGGCAAGCCCGGCAGCGCCCCGCCCGCGAGGATGTGATCGGTTGACGCTGACAGAAAAATCGTCTCCGTTGCCGGAACTTGCGAGGATCTCTTGCGCAACCTGATCACCGACGTTCCTGGGGTGAATATCGGCCATGCCGAGGACGCCCGCCTCGGCTCCGGCGCCACCGCTGTCGTGTTCGACGAACCGGCTGTCGGCTCGATCGATTTGCGCGGCGGCGGGCCGGGTACACGCGAAACCGCCCTGCTCGATCCGGCGCAGACGGTCGAGGGCATCGACGCCATCGCGCTGGCCGGCGGGTCGGCCTTCGGCCTCGATGCCGCGTCGGGCGTGCAGGCGTGGCTCAAGGAAAAAGGCCGCGGCTTTGCCGTGCGCACCGCACGCGTGCCGATCGTGCCCGCGGCCATCCTGTTTGATTTGCTGAGCGGCGGCGACAAGGACTGGGGCCGTTTTCCGCCGTATCGCGAGCTCGGCTATGCGGCCGCCGCCGCAGCCAGTGCCGATTTCGCCCTCGGCAGCGTCGGCGCCGGCACCGGCGCGACCACCGTCAACTGCAAAGGCGGCATCGGCTCCGCCTCGGCGCAAACCTCGGACGGCCACATCATCGGCGCGATAGCCGTCGTCAACGCCGCCGGCAGCGTCCTCGTCGATCGCGGCCCCTGGTTCTGGGCGGCACCGTTCGAAAGGAACGGCGAATTCGGCGGGCGCGGGTTACCTTCGCCGTTTCCATCCGCGGCCTTTGAACCTTTCACCAAAGGTAGCACTCGCGAGAGCACTACCCTCGTAGTGGTGGCGACCGACGCCATCCTCACCAAGGCGCAGGCCAAGCGCCTTGCGGTCATGGCGCAATCGGGCCTGTCGCGCGCCATCTACCCCGTGCATAGCCCGCTCGACGGCGATGTAGTGTTTGCGGCCTCGACCGCCCGCCGGCCGCTGGCCGATGCGTATCTGGCACTGACCCGTCTCGGCACCATTGCGGCCAATGTCGTGGCGCGCGCGGTCGCGCGCGGCGTTTTCGAGGCGGCGGCGCTGCCCTTTCCCGGCGCATTGCCAAGCTGGAAGGATCAATTCGGCCGATAAAACAAGGCGAGCGAGAGCATCCAACAGAACCACACGCCTTGGAAACCACAACCCGCATCTTTTACGCTTCAGCGTGCGGTCGCCGTTGACTTGCTCGCCGATTGCGCCTTCACTTTATGTGAATCGGCCCGTTGCTGGCGGAGGGACGCGATGCGCTTCGTCGTCATTGTTGTTGGCGCGTTGCTGACCCTGGGTGTCGCGGCCTTCGGGGTCGTCTCCGCACAGAAAGCGGCGCCGACTTCAGCCACGGCTCCGGCGATGCGCGTCGCGTCGAACGCAGGCGCTGTCCCGGCGACCGCGAACCAGGCTCCCCAGGCGCAAGTTTCAGCAATGCCGGTGAAGACCGTGGTGACGCCGTCGCCGGCGGCCAACGAGCCCGCATCGGCCGCCGCAACGCGCGTCGCCCAAAACACACAAAATGCACCCGCCGCGACCCCGACCGGCTCAGCCGCCACCGCTGCCGCGCCGGGCGCGGCCGGCGTCGCGACCAGCAACATCCCCGCTTGCGATAAACCGGGCGGCATGGGCCTGTCGCGCATCGTCGAGATCGACACGACCGGCGGGCCCGGATTCGGCTTCGAGCATTTCAAGCAATACGATTTCCTCCGCGACAAGGAAGTCGTGCTGACCTTCGACGACGGCCCCTGGCCGGAGAACACGCCTGCCGTCCTTAAGGCGTTACGCGATGAGTGTTTGAAGGCGACATTCTTCGAGATCGGCAAGCATGCCACTTGGCATCCCGAAATCACCAAGCAGGTCATTGAAGCGGGAATGACGGTTGGCAGCCACACCTGGTCGCACAAGGATCTCGCCAGAAATCCCTACGCCAGGGATCTCGAACAAGCCGAGCAGGAAATCGAGATGGGCGTCAGCGCCGTGCACATGGCCGCCAACGCGCCGATCGCGCCGTTCTTCCGCTTCCCCGACCTGCAACACACCCCGCAACTTCTCGCCTATCTCGGCGAGCGCAACATTGCGGCGTTTTCGACCGACATCGACTCGCGCGACTTCAAGTTTCACAAGCCGGAGCAGGTGATCAAGTCGGTCATGAGCCAGCTGGACAAGCGCGGCAAGGGCATCATTCTGATGCACGACTTCAAGCACGCAACGGCGGAAGCGTTGCCGGAATTGCTGCGGCAACTCAAAGCCGGCGGCTACAAGGTCGTCCACATGGTGCCGAAGCAACCGGTAACGACCATCCCCAAATACGACGAGATGGTCGCCCACCAGGACAAGCTGTCGTCCAACAACACCCGGCCTGAAGCCAGCGTGGTCCGCACCATCGGGCAATAAGGCCGCGTCAGCCGGCAAACCGGTCCGCACCATAAGGTTTCGGATCGCAGAACGGCGTCGCGCCGGTCATCATCTCGGCGATCAGCCGGCCGGTTGCCGGACCGAGCGTCAAGCCCCAATGGGCGTGGCCAACGGCCAGCCACATTCCGCGCTGCCGCGGCGCGCGCGCGATCACCGGCCGGGAATCGGGAAAGCACGGGCGCGCGCCCAGCCATGGCTGCGCCTCGACCGGTTCGCCGAGCGCAAACAATTCGCGCGCCGCCGGCAGCAGGCGATCAAGTTGCACCGGCGTTGGAGCCGCGTCACGGGCGGCAAACTCGACGCCCGTCGTCACGCGGATTCCCTGCTCCATGGGCGCCAGCAGGTAGCCATTCTCGGCATCGAGAACCGGGCGGCTGAGCGTGGCGTTGCCTTGCGGACGGAAGTGGCGGTGGTAGCCGCGCTTGAGGCCGAGCGGCAGCTTGACGCCGAGCGGGCCGAGCACGTCGTTCGCCCACGGACCGAGCGCGATCACCACGTCGCCGGCATCGAGCGGCCCGGCCGCTGTTTCCACGCGCCAATAAGGATTGGCGCGATGCAACGTACGCGCGTCGCCGGTGAACGTCGGGCCGCCCAGCGCGGCGAAGCGCGCGGCGTAAGCGCGAGTCAGTTCCAACGGGTTGGTCACGCTCACCGCGCCGGTCCAATGCACGGCATGCCGGAACACCGGCGCCAGCGCCGGCTCCAGCGCACGCGCCTCGTCGCGATCGAGCGGGACGTTGGCGATCCCCAAGCGTGCGGCCAGCTCGAGTTCCGGCGCCAGCGCCGCGAAAGCCCTGTCGGTGCGGTAGAGCTTGAGCCAGCCGCGGCGGCTGAAATAACGCTCGGCGCCGGCCTCGGCGGCGAGCGCCTCATGCTCGGCGACGGCGCGGCCAAACAGCGGCCGCATCACCCGGACCGTCTCGCGCAGCCGTCCCGGCCGCGAGGCGGCATAGAAAGCCGCAAGCCAGGGCGCGAGCCGCGGCAGATACGCGGCGTGATAATTGACCACGGGCGAACGTTTGAGCGCGATGCGGAGAAGCTCCACCCAATCCGACGGAAAGCCCGGCGGGAAGATGGTGTTGCCCTCGATGATGCCGGCATTGCCGTAGGAGGTCCCCTCGCCCGGGCCGGACCGATCGATCAGCGCCACCGACAGGTTGCGCTTGGCGAGATGAACGGCGATCGAAGTGCCGACGATGCCGGCGCCGAGCACGATGACATCGGTATGGGCCACGGTACCTCCGCTGCGCTTGCTGCCTATCGTATGCGCAGGCGCACGCCGCGCCACAAGGCCTACCGCAAAACCGCGGCGACGCTCCGCGTTGCCCGTTCAAGCCCGGCATGTTACGCGAACCGCAACGATCGGAGGGCCCGGTGCATCGTCCGCTCATTATCGCCCCGTCGATCCTCGCCGCCGATTTCGCGAAGCTGGGCGAGGAGGTGCGCGCGGTCGACGCCGCAGGCGCCGACTGGATACACGTCGACGTGATGGATGGCCATTTCGTGCCCAACATCTCGATCGGGCCGGACGCGGTCAAGGCGCTGCGTCCGCACACCAAAAAAATCCTCGACGTCCATCTGATGATCGCGCCGTGCGATCCCTACCTCGAAGCCTTCGCCAAGGCCGGCGCCGATATCATCACCGTGCATGTCGAGGCCGGCCCGCACATCCATCGCTCGCTGCAGGCGATCCGCGCGATCGGCAAGAAAGCGGGCGTGACCATGAATCCGGGCACGCCGGTGGAGAGTGTCGAGCCGGTCATCGACCTCGTCGACCTCATCCTCGTCATGTCGGTCAATCCCGGCTTCGGCGGGCAGAAATTCATCCTCGGCGCCGTCGACAAGTTGCGCAAGCTGCGCGCGCTGGCGGCGGGGCGCCCGATCGACATCGAGATCGACGGCGGCATCACGCCCGAGGTCGCTCCCGAGGCGGCGCGCGCCGGCGCCAATGTCCTGGTCGCCGGCTCCGCGGTGTTCAAGGACCGCACGGTCGAATCCTACCGCGCCAATATCGCGGCGATCCGCCAGGCGGCGGCGCTGGCGCGCGGCGAGACCGCCTAATGGGCATGCTCCTCGACGGCACGTGGCATGACCAGGACCCGGCGGCGGAGACCGGCAAGGCTGGCAATTTCCAGCGGGTCGACAGCGTCTTCCGCGACCGCATCACCGCCGACGGCTCATCAGGCTTCAAGGCCGAAGCCGGCCGTTATCACCTCTATGTCGCCTACGGCTGCCCGTGGGCGCACCGCACGCTGATTTTTCTGGCGCTGAAGAAACTACGGAACGCCGTCAGCGTCGCCTACGCCATTCCCGGGCTTCCCGTGCAAGGCTGGACCTATGAGGACAATCCCGCCTTTCCCGACTGCACGCCGGATCGCGTGAACGGCTTTCACTATCTCCATGAAGCCTACACGGCGAGCGATCCGCACTATACCGGCAAGGTGACGGTGCCGACCTTGTGGGACAAAAAGACCCGGCGGATCGTGAATAACGAATCCTCCGAGATCATCCGCATGCTCAACAGCGAGTTCGCCGCGGTCGGAGCCGATCCGACCGATTATTACCCAGAAGCATTGCGCAGCGAGATCGACCGCATCAACGAAACGATCTACGCCAACGTCAATAACGGCGTGTATCGCTGCGGCTTTGCCCGCTCGCAGGCCGCCTATGAGGAAGCCTACGACGCGCTGTTCGCCGCGCTCGACGACATCGAGGCGCGGCTGGGCCGCCAGCGGTATCTGGTCAGCCATCAGATCACCGAAGCCGACTGGCGCCTGTTCCCGACGCTGGTGCGTTTCGACGTCGCCTATTTCTCGTTGTTCAAATGCAATCGCAACCGGATCGCCGATTATCCGAATTTGTCGAACTACACGCGCGAGCTTTATCAGGTGCCGGGCATCGCCGAGACCGTCAAGCCGCGCTATTACGTGATCACCTACTATTCGATCGCCCGGGTCAACCCGAGCGGCATCATCCCCAAGGGAACGCCGGTCGACTTCCGGCAGCCGCACGATCGCGCCCGCTTCGCGGCGTGACCAGCCGCAGCCTGAGCGAGCATACGGCCTTAGCGCCGGCCGCGGCCGGAAGCGTGCTGATATTGAATATTGACGGCCGACAATTGCTCGCCGAAATGCCGGTCGAGCCAGCCGAGAAATGACGACAAGAGCCGCGCCTCGTCGCCCCGCTCCGGCGACTTGATCGCCACCTCCACCGCGTCCGACAGTCCGGGCTCGAGGTCGACCGAGCCTTTGTAGCGGACATGCGTCCAGCGGGCCGCGTTTCGCTTCCTGGCGCCGGCCCGGGAAAAGGTGCCGCGCCCGCTTTTGCGGATCTCGGCCTGCTTCTTGATCATCGCGCCATAAAGGCGCGCACCATCGCGAGGCACGATCTGAAGCAATTTCATGGCTATCCCCGTGATTCGCTTCCGATTCGCCAGCATCGCACAGCCGGGCACAATTGTTGAGCATCGTCCGATCTGCTACAGCCCAGGCTTCCCGGCGAGGTGACGATGATCCCCCGTTATACCAGGCCCGAAATGGCAGCGATCTGGTCGCCGCAGACGCGGCTGCGTATCTGGTTCGAGATCGAGGCGCATGCCGCCGACGCCATGGCCGAGCTCGGCATCGTCCCGAAGGCGGCGGCGGCAAAAATCTGGGCCAAGGGCAAGAACGCCACGTTCGATATCGCGCGCATCGACGAGATCGAACGCGAGGTCAAGCACGATGTCATCGCCTTTCTCACCCATTTGACGGAAATCGTCGGTCCGGAAGCGCGTTTCGTGCACCAGGGGATGACCTCCTCCGACGTTCTCGACACCTGCCTCAACGTTCAGCTGGTGCGCGCCGCCGACCTGCTGATCGCCGACGTCGAGAAACTCAACGCTGCGCTGGAACGCCGCGCCCGCGAGCACAAGTTGACCCCGACCATCGGCCGCTCGCACGGCATCCACGCCGAGCCGACCACGTTCGGGCTCAAGCTCGCCTATGCCTATGCGGAGTTCGCCCGCGCCAAAGAACGCCTCGCGGCGGCGCGCCAAGAAGTCGCGACCTGTGCGATTTCCGGCGCGGTCGGCACCTTCGCTCAGGTCGATCCGCGGGTCGAGGCCTATGTGGCGAAGCAGATGGGGCTGCGGGTCGAACCGATCTCCACCCAGGTCATTCCGCGCGACCGCCACGCCATGTACTTCGCCACCCTCGGCGTGGTCGCCGGCTCGGTCGAACGGCTGGCGACCGAGATCCGCCATTTGCAGCGCACCGAGGTTCTGGAGGCGGAGGAGTATTTCTCCGCAGGCCAGAAAGGCTCCTCCGCCATGCCGCATAAGCGCAATCCGGTGCTGTCGGAGAACCTGGTGGGGCTCGCGCGCATGGTGCGCGCCTATGTGACGCCGGCGCTCGAGAACATCGCGCTGTGGCACGAACGCGACATTTCGCATTCCTCGGTCGAGCGCATGATCGGACCGGACGCCACGGTCACACTCGATTTTGCGCTCGGCCGCCTGGCCGGCATCGTCGACAAGCTGATCGTCTATCCCGATAACATGCAAAAAAATCTCGACCGCCTCGGCGGCCTCGTTCATTCCCAGCGCGTTCTGCTCGCGCTGACGCAAAAGGGCGTCGCGCGCGAGGACGCCTACGCCATAGTCCAGCGCAACGCCATGAAAGCTTGGCGCGGTGAAGGCGATTTCCTGGCGCTGCTGAAATCCGACGCCGAGGTCGGTAAGCATTTGAGCGACCGCGAGCTCGTCGCCAATTTCGACCTCGACTTTCATTTCGCCCAGGTCGACACGATCTTCCAGCGTGTCTTCGGCCGCGCGTGAACCGCTGCCCGGCGCCACCGCCATGACGGGGGTGATTGCAGGCGCCCGATTCGTCGTGTTTTCTCTTGGCCCGATGGACAAACGCGAAACCATCCTTGTGTTCGATTCCGGCCTTGGCGGCCTCACCGTCTATCGTGAGATCGCGGCGGCGCGGCCGAATGCCGATTTCATCTATGTCGCCGACGATGCGGCCTTCCCCTATGGAGCGATGGCGGAACCGGCGCTCGTTACCCGGGTCGTCGCGCTGATCGGCGAATTGATCGCGGCGCACCGGCCCGACCTCGTCGTCATCGCTTGCAACACCGCCTCGACCATCGTGCTGCCCGACCTGCGCCGGCAATTCTCGGTTCCCTTCGTCGGCACCGTGCCGGCGATCAAGCCGGCCTGTGCGAGTTCGATCACCAAACGCGTTTCGGTGCTCGGCACCGAGGCGACGGTGGCGCGCGAATATACCCGCGCATTGATCCGCGATTATGCGCAGGATTGCCAGGTCACACTGGTCGGCGCGAAAAAGCTTGCCGGCTATGCCGAGGCAGAGCTCGCCGGCGCACCGGTCAGCGACGCGGCGCTGTATGCGGAGATCGCGCCATGTTTCCGCGACGACGGCGCGCACACCGATACCGTCGTGCTGGCCTGCACCCACTATCCGCTGCTGATCGACCGCTTGCGGCGACTGGCGCCTTGGCCGGTGAATTTTCTCGATCCGGCGCCGGCGATTGCGCGGCGCGTCAGCGATCTGCTCGGGCCCGCATCCCCGTCGGGGCGCGCCGGCACCACCCGCGCCGTTTTCACGTCCGGCCGTCCGCCGGCAGCGGCGCTGGCGCGCTTCGGCATCGCCGCGGCGGCGGCAGCCGCCACGAAGGCCGGCTGATGATTGCATCGTCATCGGTCATTCCCTGCTGCTAATTTCGGCTTTGGGCGGCTTGTCGCCCTCCTTTGCCGCCGTTACGCTCCGGCAGCCGTAACCGCGCGGAACGCGGAAGATCGGCGGGCACGACGCTGGGGAAACGGAGCGGGGGGCGCAGGTGACCATCGCTGCTCAAACAACGCGCGCTTGGTATTTAAACCGTTGGAACCAGCTCATTCTCGGCCTGATCGCCATGATGGCGATCTCCAGCCCGCAATATGTGTGGACGCTGTTTACCGGGCCTCTCAACCAGAAGCTCGGAACGACGCTCGCGGAGCTGCAGTGGACCTTTTCGCTCCTGATCATCCTGCAGACATGGTTCTCGCCGTTTCAGGCCTACTTAGTGGACCGGTTCGGCCCGCGCCTGCTGATCACGATCGGCGCGCTGCTGTCCGGCGGCAGCTGGGTGTTATCCGCCTCGGTCAGCAGCCTGGGGGCGCTTTACTTCACCTACGGGGTGCTCGGCGGCTTCGGCACCGGCATTATCTACGTCGGCATCATTGGGCTGATGGTGCGCTGGTTTCCCGACCGGCGCGGACTCGCGACCGGCCTGGCCGCAGCGGGATACGGCTTCGGCGCATTCTTCACCAGTTTCCCGATCGACAGCATGATCAAGAGCTCCGGCTACGCGCACACGCTGATCGTATGGGGCATCATTCAGGGCGCGGTCGGCATTCTCGCGGCGCAATGGCTGCGCACGCCGCCCGAGAACTATCAGCCGGCGAGCGTGGCGCCGGCCGCGACCGTCGCGCAACAGACTCACCGCAGCTTCTCGCCCCGCGAGATGCTGAAGAGCCCGGTGTTCTATCTGTTATTCGTGATGATGAGCATGATGTCGACCAGCGGGCTCATGGTGACGTCGAATGTCGGACCCTTCGCGCGGGAATACGGCGTCGCCAACATGCTGGTCTTGGGCATGGCGGCATTGCCGCTGTCACTCACGCTGTCGCGGGTCACCAACGGCCTGACCCGCCCGTTCTTCGGCTGGGTGTCCGACCATATCGGTCGCGAGACCACGATGGCGCTGGCGTTCTCGCTTGAAGCAGCCGCCATCCTGATCCTGTTCGCCTTCATCGACCAGCCGGCACTCTTTGTGGTGCTGACCGGGCTCGTTTTCTTCGGCTGGGGCGAAATCTTTTCGCTGTTTCCGTCGACGCTGACGGATACGTTCGGGCCGAAATACGCGGCGACGAACTACGGGTTCCTTTATATCGCGCAGGGGATCGGCTCGATCCTGGGCGGGCCGGCGGCCGCTTTCCTCAAGCAGACGACCGGAAGCTGGACCAGCGTGTTCATCCTGGTCGCCATCCTCGATGCCGTCACCGCGCTCCTTGCCATCACCGTCCTCAAGAGCATGCGGCGAAGGCACCTTGCGGCGGTCGAGGAGCGAGCCGAACCGGCGATCGCCCCCGCGGTTTGACACTGCCCGGGTTTCCCCCTAGAAACCGCGCGCGGCGCGGGCCTGAACGGGCCCGCGCGGTGTTTCGCGACCCGTGGTTTGCGCCGGCGCTTCGGCAACAAACCTGTCGGTTCCGGCCAAAAAACCCGGGACAGAGGAGGGCGCGATCCTCAGCCAGCACGGCATGATCCGAAAAGCGGTTGCCGGTTTTCGGACAAGATCATGCCAAAACACGTCAGCGAGGACGCGAATGACCAAGCGCCACGAGGCGAAGTACAAGATCGACCGCCGGCTCGGCCAGAACATCTGGGGCCGCCCGAAGTCACCGATCAACAAACGTGAATACGGCCCCGGCCAGCACGGCCAGCGCCGTAAAGGCAAGCTGTCCGATTACGGCGTGCAATTACGCGCCAAGCAGAAGCTCAAGGGCTATTACGCCAACATGTCGGAGCGGCACTTCCACGGCATTTATGACGAGGCGCGACGGCTCAAAGGCGATACCGGCGCCCACATGATCGGGCTCTTGGAACGCCGGCTCGACACGATGATCTACCGGGCGAAATTCGTGCCGACCGTGTTCGCCGCCCGCCAGTTCGTCAATCACGGCCACGTCACGGTGAACGGCCGGCGCGTGACCATCCCGAGCTTCCGCGTCAAGGTCGGCGACCTCATCGAGGTCAAAGAGAAGTCGAAGCAGCTGGCGCTGGTGCTGGAATCGACCGCGCTCGGGGAGCGCGACGTGCCGGATTACATCGACGTCGACCACACCAAAATGACGGCCAAGCTCACCCGCGTGCCGGCGCTGGGCGACGTGCCCTACCCGGTGGTGATGGAGCCGCACCTGGTGGTGGAATATTATTCGCGCTGACGCTCCCGTTCGACTTCGGCCAGCACCTCTTCGCACCGCATCGGTGTGAATCCCGGGTGGAATTTTTCCCTGCCCAGACGGTAGATGGTCCCGTTATACGGGGCTGATACGCCGTGCTCCGCGGCGAGGCGGACGATGTACCCGGTGATCGACTCGATCTCGGTGTCCTGGGCGCCACGGAGTTCCACGTCCTGAACCATGCTCGACATCACAATCGCTTGCAGCCTGCGCCTAAACACCGGCCGGATCAGCCAACCCGGAAGCAACGTCGCCAGCCGCAGTATGCCGAAGGACGGGATGCCCGGCATGCGGTACTCGCGATAGCCCGCGGCGCGAACGATGCGCACGCCCTCCCACAGGGTCTGCGTGAACAACCGCTGATAAGCAGCGAAGTTCGATAACGGCCGCCAGCCGTGCCCCACCAGCGCATCCAGCGCGTTGGCGAGATTGATCACGATCTTGGTGTGCACCACGTCCTGCAAGCGGTCGACGATCTGCGTCGGGCAACCGTGCGCGAGAACCGACTGCACCCGCCGCAGTTCGGCGCCGAGCGTATTGTCCGGGGTGCCGATCAGCAAAGGTCCCTTGCCGTGATAACCAACCACCGCCGGCGCATCGCGGCGGGCGTTGTAGCCGACCACGCAGTAAATCACCTTGGTGAAGAATTTCGGCAGAAGCCGCTGGTTGTCGATGCCATTGGCCATCGACACGATGATCGGCCGATCGCCCAGCTCATCGCGCACCTGCCGCGCGACCGCTTCGAGGCCGTAGTTCTTCACCGCCAGCACGACGATGTCGACATCGGGAAGCTCGCCGGGCCGATCGACCGTGCGCACATGCATGGTACGACGCGTCCGCTCCGGCGCCGCGAACTGGTAAGTCGCGATCCCGCCTGTTCGCAGCGCAGCCAGCGTCTCACCGACATCCATGATCCAGACCGAGCCGTAGCTTTCCGCCACCCATGCCGCCACCGATGCCCCGATGGCGCCGGCGCCGATGAACAAGACCTTGGCCTCGCTCACGAGGCGCGCTCCGGGGTCTTGGGGCTGACGGCGTGCCGCCACACCGCACGACCGGCGAGGCGGAGTTTGTTGCCGACCGTCATGCGGGCGAGATTGGTCTTGAGGATGCCCTGGGTGAATCGTGTCGACTTCGAATAGTCGATGCGGACATCGACGATCACCGGACGTCCGCCGAGACTGGCCGCGTGCGCTGCCTCCATCATGCTTTCGATGCTTGCCGTATCGGACATTTGGAAATAGGCGGCGCCGACGGCATCAGCCACGCCGCGGATATGAACCTCGGGCAACACGGTGCAGGACTTGCGGTTGTAGGTCAGCTGCTGCGTCTGCGCGATCTGCGCCAGCTCGCCGTCGTTGAACACATAATAGACGATGCCAAGCCGATGTTCGGCGGCGGTCAAGATTTCCATGGCGGTCATCAGGAAAGCGCCGTCGCCGACGATGCCCACTACCTGCCGATCCGGGTGAGTGAGCTTCACGCCGATCGCCGCCGGCACGCAGTAGCCCATGCAGTTGAAGTCGGTGGGTGAGAGGAAGTGCTTGCTGCGTGTTGACTGATAGAGCTCGGCGACCAGGAAGGTGTGGTTGCCGTCGTCGGCGAGCAAATAGGCGTCGTCTTCCAGGTGTCGACGCAGCGACTGAAAGAAACGCCCGGGGTTCACGCGATCCTTGCTGTCGTGGTGCAGCCATTCGTCCAGGTAGCGCCGCTTGTCGGTCGCGATGCGCTGGCGTAGGGCGCCGCCATCGCGGCCATTTTCGATCCGCCGCGGCAAGGCGGCACATAATGCCGCCAGAGTCTCGACGGCATCGCCGCACAGCGTCACTTCCGCCGGGTAGTTGGCGTTGAACACCTGCGGATTGATGTCAGCGTGGATCAACCGCCATTTTGCTTCGAGGCCAAAACTGCCGGTGGCGATCTCCCCGAAGCGCATGCCGACGGCCAGCAGCACGTCGCAGTCGGCAAAGGCATGAGTCGCTGCCGGCACCGCGGCCGGCCCGATGCCCATTCCGACGTGCAGCGAATGGGTGGCGGGAAAGACGCTCAGGCCCTGCAGCGTGGTCGCTACCGGCGCGTTGAGACGCTCGGCAAGTTCGATCGCAAGTGCAGTGGCTTCGCGCGCGCCCCAACCCAGAAACAGACCGGGGTGCGTCGCCGCTTCCAAGAGGCGGGCAGCCGCCGCAACGGCGTCGGCATCGGGGCGTGGCGGCGCCGGTAGCGGCGGCAGCTCCGGCAGCCCGTCGACCTCTCCGGGAAACAGCTGCAGGTTCAGGGGGATTTCGACGAACACCGGCCCCGGTTCGCCGCTCACGGCCAGCTGCCAGGCTTCGAACAGCGTGGGCACGATGTCCGTGTGTGCCTCGACACGCCACCGTCCTTTGGTGACGGCACGCACCATTTCCAGCTGGTCGATCTCGTGCAGCTGGTAGCGAACGTCAAGGTCGTTGCGGATGCCGCCAGTGATCACCAGCAGCGGAATTCCGGCGAGAAACGCCTCGCCGATGCCGGCATAGGCGAGCGCCGTGCCGGCGGTGGGCACGAGCATCAACGCACCCGGAAACCTATTGGTCCGGCTGACCGCGTCTGCCATGAAAGCGCCGCCGCCCTCGTGCGTCACGCGGATCGGGGTGATCGTGGCGGAGCCTGCCAGCTGGTCGTAGAGTTCGGTGTTGTGCACCCCGGGGATGCCGAAGGTAAAGCGTGCCCCGATCTGCTCCAAGCCGTAACGCACCAGTTCCGCGCCGGTCTTTTTCATGGGCGACCCTGGTTTCTGGCGCGTTGCGCATGGCGCTCCGGGCGCCTATCCGGGTAAACTAAAGGCAGTGGCGGAACCGTTCGCCCCTTCAGGACGCGGCTACGCGCTCCTTGACGGGAACACCCTTCTGCTTGAAGAGCGATTGCAGCTCGCCGGCCTGGAACATCTCGCGCACGATGTCGCAGCCGCCGACGAATTCGCCTTTGACATAGAGCTGGGGGATCGTCGGCCAATTGGAATAAGTCTTGATGCCGCCGCGCAACTCCTCGTTCTCCAGCACGTTGAGCCCTTTATACGGCACGCCGAGATAGTCGAGGATTTGCACGATCTGGCCGGAGAACCCGCACATCGGAAATTGCGGCGTGCCCTTCATGAACAAAACGACGTCGTTGGCCTTCACCTCATTGTCAATGAACTGCTCGATAGACATCGCGGTTTCCCTTGTTGACGCCGCGGGTCGCTCCCCTCCCGCGCCGAATGAGTCTCACCCGTAGCTCAATATATGTAGCGGAAAACGGGCGCAAAGCCCATGCCATGTTCAGCCCGGACCGATCAAAATTTCGTCGGAAGAATTCCGCGGCGCCGCCCGCGGCGGGAGGATAGAGTTCCACAGACGGCCGGGTGAGAGAAAGGCCCGGCGGCGGGAATTGAGCTTGGCGGCTCAGCGCTCCGGCGCTCCGGTCTGCAGCGCCAGCGCATGCAATTTGCCGCCCATCTCGCCCTTGAGCGCCTCGTAGACGATCTGGTGCTGCTGCACGCGCGACTTGCCGCGGAAGGATTCGGCAATGACCGTCGCCGCGTAATGGTCACCGTCACCGGCGAGATCGCGGATCGTTACCTTGGCGTCCGGAATGCTGGCCCGGATCAACCGTTCGATATCGCTGGCAGCCATTGCCATGGCGCGTCCAAATCCTTCCACCACCCGCATTTTGGCCGGCTTATCAGATCACCCCATCGCGGGGAAGCCCGCCGGCACCGCTGCGCTTACGCCAGTGCGCTTTCCCACTGCATTCTGGCAAAAGCATGTGCGGCGCGGGTGGGCTCAGGCCGGCGAGGCGGCCATGTAGGCCGGCAGCCAGTCCTCGAAGCGCGACAGAAGGTCGCCGATGGGAAGCGGCCGCTCGCCCGCCATCGCAAGCGCCCGGCCGCCGGTCGCGCCGAGCCGAAGGAACGGCACGCCGGCCGCTTTTGCCCGCTGCGCGACGGCCTCGGCGTCCTGCGCCGTGACCACATAGCGGGCCTGATCCTCCCCGAACCAGAAGGCGTGGGCGGGAATGCCGGGCGGGGCTTCGAGCACGGCGCCGATACGCGAGGCCATCGCCATTTCGGCGAGCGCGACCAGAAGACCGCCGTCGGAAAGGTCGTGCGCCGCCGTCACGAGGCCGTCGCGGATCAGCCCGCGGACGAATTCGCCGTGCCGGCGCTCGGCGGCGAGATCGACCGGCGGCGGGGCGCCCTCCTCCCGGCCGCAGATGTCGCGCAAATAAACCGATTGGCCGAGCCAGCCCTGGGTTTCGCCGATGAGGAGGATGGACTCGCCTTCGGCTTTAAAGCCGAGCGTCATCGACTTGGTGAAGTGCTCGAGGACGCCGACGCCGCCGATCGTCGGGGTCGGCAGGATCGCGCGGCCGTTGGTCTCATTGTAGAGCGACACATTGCCGGACACGATGGGGAAATCGAGCGCGCGCGACGCCGCGCCGATGCCGCGGATGCAGCCGACCAGCTGGCCCATGATCTCGGGCCGCTCCGGGTTGCCGAAGTTCAGATTGTCGGTCAGCGCCAGCGGGCGGGCGCCGACGGCGCTGAGATTGCGCCAGGCTTCGGCCACCGCCTGCTTGCCGCCTTCGAACGGATCGGCCTCGCAATAGCGCGGCGTGACGTCCGAGGTGAGCGCCAGCGCTTTGGGGCCCTCGTTGACGCGCACCACGGCGGCGTCGCCGCCCGGCCGCTGCACCGTGTTGCCGAGGATCACGTGGTCGTATTGCTCAAAGACCCAGCGCTTGCAGCAGAGGTCCGGCGAGCCGATGAGCTTTTCCAATGCGTCGGCGATGCTGATCGTCGGCTTCACCGAAGCCGGATCGATCACGGGTTGCTTCGGATTTTCAATGAAGGGCCGATCGTAGACGGGCGCCTCGTCGCCGAGTTCCTTGATCGGCAGGTCGGCCATCACGGCGCCGCCGTGGCGAACCAGGAAGCGCTTGGTCGGCGTGGTCTCGCCGACGACGGCGAAGTCGAGGCCCCATTTGCGAAAGATCGCTTCGGCCTCCTGCTCCTTGTCGGGCTTGAGCACCATGAGCATGCGCTCCTGGCTCTCCGACAGCATCATCTCATAGGCGCTCATGCCAGGCTCCCGGCACGGCACCTTGTCGAGATCGAGCGTGACGCCGAGATCGCCCTTGGCGCCCATCTCGACCGCCGAGCAGGTCAGCCCGGCCGCACCCATGTCCTGGATGGCGATCACGCAGCCCTTGGCCATGATTTCGAGGCAGGCTTCGAGCAGAAGCTTCTCCGAGAACGGATCGCCGACCTGCACGGTCGGGCGCTTCTCCTCGGCGTCGGCGCCGAATTCGGCCGAGGCCATGGTGGCGCCGTGGATGCCGTCGCGCCCGGTCTTCGAGCCGAGATAGACGACCGGCATGCCGACGCCGGACGCCGCTGAATAGAAAATCTTGTCCTTTTCCGCGATGCCGACGGCCATGGCATTGACCAGGCAATTGCCGTCATAACGGCGATGAAAACGCACCTCGCCGCCGACCGTCGGCACGCCGAACGAATTGCCGTAGCCGCCGATGCCGGCGACCACGCCGGAAACGAGGTGGCGGGTCTTCGGATTCTTCGGGTCGCCGAAGGAGAGCGCGTTGAGGCAGGCGATCGGCCGCGCCCCCATGGTGAAGACGTCGCGCAGAATGCCGCCGACGCCGGTGGTCGCGCCCTGGTAAGGCTCGATATAGCTCGGATGGTTGTGGCTCTCCATCTTGAACACCACTGCGAGCCCATCGCCGATGTCGATGACGCCGGCGTTCTCCCCCGGCCCCTGGATCACCCAGGGTGCCTTGGTCGGCAGCGTGCGCAGATGGATTTTTGAGGATTTGTACGAGCAGTGCTCGTTCCACATCGCGGAAAAAATGCCGAGTTCGGTGAACGTCGGCGTGCGGCCGATCAGCTTGACCAGGCGCTCGTACTCGTCCGGCTTGAGGCCGTGCGCGGCGATCAGTTCAGGGGTAATGGGTGGCTCGTTGGAAATCACTGCGGCGCTCGGCTGTACCCTCTCCCATATGGAATGAGGGATGTCACGCCGCCAGCTTGAAGTGATCCACAAGCCCCGCGAACAGGCCGCGCCCGTCGGTTCTACCCATGGATGCTTCGACGTGATTCTCCGGATGCGGCATCAGGCCGAGCACGTTGCCGCGCTCGTTGATGATGCCGGCGATGGCGTTCATGGCGCCGTTGTGGTTCCAGTTCGGATCGATCATGCCGTCGGGCGACGAATAGCGGAAAATCACCCTGCCCTCGCCTTCCAGCCGCGCGATGGTCTCGCCGTCGGCGATGTAGTTGCCCTCGCCGTGCGCCACCGGCACGCGGATCACCTGGCCGGCGTTGTAGCCGCGGGTGAACGGCGTATCGGAGCGCTCGACGCGCAAATAAACGTCGCGGCAGATAAAGCGAAGCTGCGCGTTGCGCATCAGCACCCCGGGCAACAGCCCGGCCTCGCAGACGATCTGAAAGCCGTTGCAGACCGCGAGCACCAGGCCGCCCTTGGCGGCGAAGGCGCGCACCGCATCCATGATCGGCGCGCGCGCCGCGATCGCCCCGCAGCGCAGATAATCGCCGTAGGAGAAGCCGCCGGGAATGACGACGAGATCGGTCCCCGCGGGCAGTTCGGTGTCGGCGTGCCAGACCATCGCCGGCGCGCGGCCGGAGATCAGCCGCAGCGCGCGCGCCATGTCGCGCTCGCGATTGATGCCGGGAAAGACGAGCACCGCCGCTTTCATCGCGATCCCCATCCGACCGTGATCATCCGGTCACCTCGACCCGGTAGTTCTCGATCACGGTATTGGCGAGAAGTTTTTCCGCCGCGTTCTTCAGCGCCGCCTCGGCCTCGGCGCGGTCCGCGCCTTCGATCTCGATGTCGAAGACCTTGCCCTGGCGCACGCTGGCGACGCCGCCGACGCCGAGCGACCGCAGCGCCCCCTCGATGGCCTTGCCCTGCGGATCGAGGATGCCGGATTTCAAGGTGACGGTGACACGGGCTTTCATGGCGGATGGCTCTAGCCTCGCCCCTTCAATAGGTATGAATCGCCGCGACCGCAACCGCGCCGAGCGGCAAAACACTCACCCCTCCCCAGCGGGAGAGGTGATCGACTTTGAAATGGCGGAGAGGCCTCAGCCCTTGACGAGGATCGGACCGGCGCCCTGCGGCCGCTCGCCTTCGCTGAGGATGCCCAGCCGCTTGGCCACCTCGGTGTAGGCCTCCACCAGCCCGCCGAGATCGCGGCGGAAGCGGTCCTTGTCGAGCTTCTCGTTCGACTTGATGTCCCACAGCCGGCAGGAGTCCGGCGAAATCTCATCGGCGACGACGATTCGCATCATGTCGTTTTCCCACAGCCGGCCGGTCTCCATCTTGAAATCGACCAGACGGATGCCGACACCGAGGAACAGCCCGGAGAGGAAGTCGTTGACGCGAATCGCCAGCGACATGATGTCGTCGATCTCCTGCGGCGTCGCCCAGCCGAAGGCGGTGATGTGCTCCTCCGACACCATCGGGTCGTTGAGCTGATCGTTCTTATAATAGAACTCGATGATCGAGCGCGGCAGTTGCGTGCCCTCCTCGATGCCGAGCCGCTGCGACAGCGAACCGGCGGCGACGTTGCGCACCACGACTTCGAGCGGAATGATCTCGACCTCGCGAATGAGCTGCTCGCGCATGTTGAGGCGGCGGATGAAGTGGGTCGGAACCCCGATGTCGTTCAAATGCTGGAAGACGTATTCGGAGATCCGGTTGTTGAGGACGCCCTTGCCCTCGATCACCTCATGCTTTTTGGCATTGAAGGCGGTCGCGTCGTCCTTGAAGTGCTGGATCAGGGTTCCCGGCTCGGGTCCTTCATAGAGGACCTTCGCCTTGCCTTCATAGATGCGGCGACGGCGGCTCATCGGCGTGTACCGTGGCTTGGTGAAATCCATGGGATGCCGTGGCTCCAGTTCAGGTGTCGAGGTCCGCGGCGGCGGCGACGGGCAAGCGACTCAAACACTGGCCCCTCCGCGACTTCAAGGCTAGCCGAACGCGCCGCGGAGTACAATCGGCATAGACCGGCGCGGCCTCCGCTGCAACGACGATGTTGCTGTCGATCAATGTTGCCTTGACGGGGCACCCTCGATATGCAAGGCGGCAAGCGATTGGCGCAGTTCCACGCAACACCAGGACCAAGGGCATGACCACGTTCGACAAGCGCGAAGAAGGGTTCGAGCAGCAATTCGCGCATGATGAGGAACTCAGGTTCAAAGCCACCGCGCGCCGCAACAAGCTCATCGGCCTGTGGGCGGCGGAAAAACTCGGGCTCACGGGCACCGAGGCGGAAAGCTACGCGAAGTCGATCGTGATGGGCGACATCGAAAACGTGGGCACACACGATGTCTTGCGCAAGATTCGCCAGGATTTCGATGCCAAGGGCGTCGTCCAGTCCGATCACCAGATCAGTCGTGCCATGGCCGAGCTGATGGAAAAGGCGATCGCGGACGTCAAAGCGGGCAAATAGCGCCGTTGCGCCGCCGTCGCGATCTCGTGCAGCGACCGGCATAGAGCGAGCATGATGGCCATCCCAGCGTTCACCCTCGCTCGCCGCCTGCGCGCGGGTGAAACCGTGTTCAGCGGCTGGTGCAGCCTGCCCTATCCGATCGTCGCCGAGACTCTCGGCCGCGAAGGCTTTGCGACGGTGCCGCTCGAGGCGCAACACGGACTGTGGGACATCAGCGCGCTCCTGACCGGCGTCGCCGCGGTGCGCCAGGCCGGCGCCGCGCCGGTCGTGCGGGTGCCGGTCGGCGATTTCGCGATGGCCTCGCGCGTGCTCGACTTCGGCGCCGAAGGTATCATCGCGCCGATGATCAACACCGCCGCCGACGCGCGCGCTTTCGCCGCAGCCGCCAAGTACCCGCCGATCGGCGAACGCAGCTGGGGGCCGCACCGCGCCACCACGCTGGCCGGGTTGCCCGATCCATCGGTCTATCTGCGGGAAGCCAACGATCATACGTGATCACGCTCGCCATGGTCGAGACCCGCACCGCGCTCGACAATCTCGACGCGATCGTCGACACGCCGGGCATCGACGGGCTGTTCCTCGGCCCTTCCGATCTCTCGATCGCGCTGTCCAACGGCAGGACCCTCGACCCGCTATCGAAGGATGTCGAGCGTGAGCTCGACCGTATCGTCGCCGCCGCGCAACGCGCCAAAAAGATTGCCGGCAGTTACTGCCATTCGCCCGAACGCGCGGTCGCGCTCGCCGGACGCGGGATGCGCTTCCTCGCGGTGATGAGCGATCTGGCGCTGTTGCGCGCCGGCACGGCGGCGGCCATGAAGGTGCTCAAGGGAAGTTGAACGGTCGCGCTGCGGTGCCGATTACTTCGCCACAACGCGAAACACGACGTTGCCGTTCATGTTGAATCCCTCGGCTCTTTGCTGCGCGGCGAATTGGTTGCCGGGCGCCCGCTGGACATTGACATTAACGGATTCGAGCCGGCATTCGCTGGCAAGCACGTCGAGCAGGATGGCGCACTCATGCGCGGCGAGTTCGTAGATCATTCGCCGCGCGGCCTCTTGGGCCTTGACGACCTCTTCGCCGTTGTCCGCCGGGGCCGGCACGAAGGTATTGACTCCGACCATGACGCGGATCTGCTCGGCGCTGACCGGCGCCATCGATTGCCGTGGGTTGACCACGATCGTTTGCGCGGATGCGGCGATCGCGAACGCAGCGAGGAGTGCAGCGGACAGGCAGAGACGCTTCATGGCGAATATCCTCCGACAGCCGGAAGACGATACCGCCGACAACTTGGCAATGCCGTAAGAAATTATTTCAAGTTGTCGACACCGCTTGAGGATTGCGCCGTCGACGACGCCTCCTGCACCCTCGCCGCTAAACGGTCGAGCACCGCCCCGATATCTGCCTCAATGTCGCGCGCGACAATCTCGATCACGCGGTAGCCGCGCGCAGCGAGCCAGGCGCGTCTGTCGGCGCGGGTTTTTGCGGCGGCGGCTTCTTCCTGCTCGGCCGGCTTGAGATCGACAACCAGGCGCAGCGGAAACGAGACGAAGTCGCAGATGTGCGGCCCAATCGGCGTCTGGCGCTTGAACCCGCGGCCGGCGAAGCGGCGGTCGTTGACCAGAGCATGCCACAGCGTGCGCTCGGCCTCGGTCGGATTGCGGCGGAGAAGCCGCGCCAGTCCGCGCACCGGGCCGCGCTCCGAGGGGACGCGGCCGCCGCCATGCTCGGCCAGCAGCGCGCGCAGCATCTCCGCTTCCGCGCCGTCGAGAACGCCGCCGCGGGCCGGGCCTTTGCGGCCTTCGGCGATCGCCATGATCACGCCGTGCAGCGTCTGGATGTCCTGCCGGGTCGGCTGCATGCGGGTGAAAATGTTGCGCAGGTTGATCTGCATGGTCTCGCGCTTATCCGGCGGCCGGAAGAACTCGACTTTCTCCAGCTCGCGCTCGAGCGAGGTAAAGAAAGCGAGCAGCTGCTGTTTCGGAGCCGGCGCCGATTTTTCCGGCATGGCGAACGGCAACTTGGCGCCGCTTTCGAGCTTGAACCATTCGTAGGCGACGATGGCCACGGCCTGCGCCAGATTGAGCGAGGCGAAGGCCGGATTGACCGGCAGCGTCAGGATGCGATCGGCGAGCGCGACCTCGTCGTTCTCGAGGCCGTTGCGCTCGCGGCCGAACACGAGCGCCGCCAACTCGCCGGCGGCGACGCGCGGGGCCAGCAGCGCGGCCGCCTCCGCAGCGCCGACGACCGGCTTGGCCTGGTCGTGGGCGCGCGCCGTCGCGGCGACGACGAACGTGCAATCGGCAATGGCGGCTTCCAGGCTGTCATAGAGCTCGGCGGCGTCGAGAATGCGGTCGGCGCCGGCGGCCATGATGCGCGCCTTGGCGTTGGGCCAGGCCTGCCGGGGCGCCACCAAGCGCAGCCGCGACAGGCCGAAATTGGCCATCGCGCGCGCGGCGGCGCCGATATTCTCGCCGAGCTGCGGCTCGACCAGCACCACAATGGGCGCCGGCCGCTCGATCCATCGCTTGGTCTTGTCTGTTCCTGCTCCGGGCATGGCCGCTCCGCGCGGACGGTATAGCGAACGGCCGCGGAAAAAGGCAGACATCATGCCGCAATGTCGGCTTTCTCGGCTGGCCGGCCAGTGCTATAGCGACGGCGCCCCTGCGGACGTCTGGTTGGCGCCGCCGCCTGCCTCATCTATTCAGCCCGGGATGCAAAGGTCGAAAACTCAATGGCTAAAATCAAAGTTACCAATCCGGTCGTCGAGATGGACGGCGACGAGATGACCCGGATCATCTGGCAGTACATCAAGGAGAAGCTGATCTATCCCTATCTCGACATCAACTTGCTGTATTTCGATCTCGGCATCCAGAAGCGCGACGAGACCCGCGACCAGATCACGATCGACGCGGCGGAAGCGACCAAGAAGGTCGGCGTCGCGGTCAAATGCGCGACCATCACGCCGGACGAGGCGCGGGTGAAGGAATTCAACCTGCATGAGATGTACCGTTCGCCGAACGGCACCATCCGCAACATTTTGGGCGGCGTCATCTTCCGCGAGCCGATCATCTGCAAGAACGTGCCGCGGCTGGTTCCCGGCTGGACCAAGCCGATCATCATCGGCCGCCACGCCTATGGCGATCAGTATCGTGCCACCGACTTCAAGGTTCCCGGCAAGGGCAAGCTTTATCTCAGCTTCATCGGCGACGACGGCAGCAAGATCGAACGCGAAGTATTCGAATTCCCTAGCAGCGGCATCGCCATGGCGATGTACAACCTCGATGCCTCGATCCGCGACTTCGCGCGGGCTTCAATGAACTATGCGCTCGACCGCGGCTATCCGCTCTATCTCTCGACCAAGAATACGATCATCAAAGTTTACGATGGGCGTTTCAAGGATATCTTTCAGGAGATCTACGACAAGGAATTCAAGGCCGCGTTCGAGAAGAAGAAGCTGACTTACGAGCACCGGCTGATCGACGACATGGTCGCCGCGGCGCTCAAATGGTCGGGCGGATACGTGTGGGCGTGCAAAAACTACGACGGCGACGTGCAGTCGGATACGGTGGCGCAGGGCTACGGCTCGCTCGGGCTGATGACGTCGGTCTTGACCTCGCCGGACGGCAAGATCGTCGAAGCCGAGGCCGCCCACGGCACGGTGACACGGCATTACCGCGAGCATCAGAAAGGCCGCGAGACTTCGACCAATTCCATCGCCTCGATCTATGCCTGGACGCGCGGGCTCGGCCATCGCGCCAAGCTCGATAACAACGCCGAACTGGCGCGCTTCGCGACCACGCTGGAAAAGGTCACGGTCGCTACCGTCGAGTCGGGCGGCATGACCAAGGACCTTGCGCTCTTGATCGGGCCGGATCAGAAATGGCTCAGCACCACCGGCTTCCTCGACAAGGTCGGCGAGAATTTGCAGAAGGCGATGGCAACGGCGGGATAGGCGATGGCGGGGTACCGCATCGGAGGTCTGCTCGCGCTTTCGATCGCGACGCTCGCGCTTAGCGACCGCGCGCTGGCGCAGATGCCAACCGCCATCGCCGCGCCGGGGCAACCGGCGGTGGTCACGTTGCACGCCACCGGCGCGCAGATCTACGACTGCAAGGCCGGCAAGGACGGCAAGCTCATTTGGGTTTTCCGCGAGCCGATCGCCACGCTCATCCTTGACGGAAAAACGGTCGGGCGGCATTACGCCGGACCGACCTGGGAACACATCGACGGCAGCGCGGTGACCGGCAAAGTGGCCGCTACCGCGCCCGCCGCGACCGCGAATGACGTTCCCTGGCTCAAGCTCGACGTGGTCGGCCGGCGCGGCAGCGGAACGCTCGCCGATGTCACGACCGTGCAGCGGATCAATACCAACGGCGGCGTGCTCGCCGGTGCGTGCGATCAAGAGGGTGCCCTGCGCAGCGTCCCCTATTCCGCCGATTATGTTTTCCTGCGCCCCGGCGGCTGACGCCGCGCGCCGGGGCCGGGCCGGCCTGCTCCGCCTGTGATCGCCGGCGATCCGCTGCAACGGCTGGCGAAGGACGCGACGCCGACCTATCTCATCATGATGCAGACGCGAAGCATTTTGGGAACGATTGCGCTCATTGTACCGCTCCTCGCCATTCTGGTGGCCGCGGGCTGGTTCGCCGCCAGCGCCT
>Ga0116111_1000669_pt1 | contig 27140 bp, 22 predicted proteins | sample June2015DPH_8_10_FD_89720 | JGI IMG/M metagenome (GOLD analysis project Ga0116111, IMG submission 89720) | Peatland microbial communities from SPRUCE experiment site at the Marcell Experimental Forest, Minnesota, USA - June2015DPH_8_100 | ecosystem: Environmental > Terrestrial > Soil > Wetlands... | reverse complement strand
GGAAGCTCCGGGGCCATGCTGAACGTCGGTTCGATCGCAGGCAGGACGGTGATGATCACCGGCGGCGGCACCGGCATCGGCCGCGGCTTCGCATTGCGCTTCGCGGAGGCGGGCGCGACGGTTGCGCTGGTGGCCCGCAATGCCCAACGGCTTGAGGCGGTGGCTGCGGAGATTCGGACAAATGGCGGTCGGGCGCTCGTGCACGCCGCTGACATCCGCGATGCCCAGTCCGTTCAGATCGTCGTCGACGCCATCGTGGCCGAAACCGGCCGGCTCGACGTGCTCGTCAACAACGCCGCGGGAAACTTCATTGCCCGCGCCGAAAACGTGACGCCCAACGGCTGGAACGCGGTCGTTGGGATCGTTCTCAACGGCAGCTTCTACTGCGCACGGGCCGCCGGGCGGCAGATGCTGCGACAGCGTGCGGGAAAGATCCTGAGCATCGTCGCGAGCTATGCCTGGGTCGGCGGGCCCGGCACGGTGCACTCGGCCGCCGCGAAGGCGGGCGTTATCGCCATGACGAAGACGCTTGCGGTCGAATGGGGGCCGCGTAACCTCCAGGTGAACTGCCTTTGCCCGGGGTTTGTCGACACTGAGCAGTCGAGGCAGGCGTTGTGGCCGACAGCGCCAGCGCGAGACAAGCTCATCTCGCGGATTCCTGCCGGGCGCTTCGGTACGCTCGAGGAGGTCGTTGAGGCCGGCTTCTATCTGTGTTCACCAGCGGCCGATTATATCAACGGCGAGGTCCTCACCATCGATGGCGGAGAGTGGCTGAACAAGGGCGCGTTAGTGCTGCCTGAGGCGGACGCACCGTGAGCACCGGACCGCAACGCGTTGCCCTCGTCACCGGTGCCAGTCGCAACATCGGGCGGAAGATCGCGGTAGCCCTTGCGCGCAACGCTTATGCCGTCGCTTGTTTTGGTCGCGATCGGGCCGCTCTCGACGAGACGGCAGCGCTGGTACGTGCGGCCGGATCGCAAGCGAGCGTTCATGTCGGCGACGTCGCCGCCGACGCGGCGGTCGAAGGCTTTGTACAAGCCGCCGCGGAGGCGCACGGCGGCATTGACGTGGTGGTCAACAACGCCGGCGTCATGCGCGAAGTCCGTATCGCCGACATGCCGCCGGCGGAATTCCGACGCGTCGTCGACGTCAACCTCGTTGCCTACTACGTCCTGGCGCGCGCTGCCTATCCCGAGCTACGTCGCCGCGGCGGCGTCATCGTCAACATCGGCTCGCTCTTCGGCTTCGTCGGCGTCGCCGCGGCGGCGGCCTACTGCGCCTCCAAAGCCGGCGTTGAAGGTTTGACGCGAGCGCTCGCGGTCGAATGGGCGCGAGACGGCATTCGCACGTTCTGCATTGCGCCGGGCTATGTCGAAAGCGAGATCTCACGTGCCGCCTTGGCCGATCCGGAAAAGCGCAAACGCATCGTCGCGCGCATCCCGTTGCGCCGGACCGCCACGCCTGACGAGATTGCGGAATTCGTCACGTTCCTGGCCTCGCCGAAGGCCGGTTTTTTCAATGGCGAGACGATCGTGGTCGACGGGGGTCAACGCATTCAAGTTTGAGAGAGGGCCGTGTCAGAAGCATATCAGGACTTCGGGCTCGAACTCGAGCACATCCAGTTTCGCGACCAGTTCCGACGGTTCGTGGCCGACCGCCTAGCGCCGATCGCGCGGCGGGCCGAAATCGAAAAGGCCTTTCCGCTGGAGGTCTATGATCTACTGCGACAAGCCGGCTACCTCGGCATCAACTATCCGGAGGCTGTCGGCGGCGGGGGCGGCGACTTGCTGATGGGCTGCCTCTTCTATGAGGAGCTGACGCGAGCGGCAGCTGGCGTCTCCGCCGGGGTGTTTGCCCACCAGCACTTGGCGCTCGGCCCGATTGTGAATCTGGGAACGCCGGAGCAGCAGGCCGAGTTCCAGCAGCCGGCCATCGAGGGGCGGCGCATCGGCGCGTTCTGCCTGACCGAGCCCGATGCGGGAAGCGACATTCGTGGCATCCGCACCACGGCACGCCGGGACGGCGATGATTTCGTGCTCAACGGCAGCAAGCTTTACATCACCAATGGCACGATCGCCGATTTTATGCTGATAGCCGCACGTACCGGGGCGGCACGCGCGGCAGATGCGCTTACGATCTTCATCGTTGACGCCAAGGATCCCGGAATCACGACCTCGAACCTCGCGAAGGTCGGCAATCACTCTTCGTCGACGGCATTCATCTCCATCGAAAATGTGCGCGTGCCGCAGCGCCGCGTGCTTGGCGAGATCGGTCGGGGTTTGGCGCAGCTCAAGGCCACTTTGACGGACGGACGCATTTTGGTGGCGAACCGCGGGCTCGGCTTGGCGCAGGAGGCGGTCGATCTCATCCTCGGCTACGCGCGCCAGCGCCAGGCCTTCGGAAAAACGATCGGCGAGTTCCAGGGCGTCGCCTTCAAAATCGCGGATCTCGCGGCGCATGTCGACGCGGCGCGCCTGATGATCTATCGCGCGGCACGGCTGCGCATGGCCGGACGCGACTGTGCGCGCGAAGCGTCGATGGCCAAGCTGCTGGCGAGCGAGATCGCAGTGCGAGCGACCAGCGCCGCCCTGCTGCTCCATGGTGGCGCCGGCTACATGGAGGACATGAAGATCGCGCAACTCTATCGCGACGCTCCGGAAGCTTGGATCGGCGAGGGGACGAACGAGATCCAGCTGCACGTCATCGCTCGTTCGCTGGAGTTGCTCTGATGCGGCGCACTCCCGGTCGCATCGACGAGCTGATTACCGTCGCGGCCGAGAGCCGACCCGACGCGATCCACCTCATTCTTACGGACGGTTCGTTCGCCCGCTATGCCGATACGGCCGTGCGCGCCTGGGGCCTCGCCGCTGCCCTGGCGGGCTACGGCGTAAGGCCGGGCGATCGGGTCGCCTGTTTCATGGGCAACTCGCGGGAGCTCTATGAGTTCTTCGTGGCCTGTGGTCTGCTCGGCGCCATCGGCGTGCCGCTCAACACGCTGAGCACGGCGCGCGAGATCGAGCGCATCTTCGCCGACTGTGAACCCAGCGGCCTCATCGCCGAGTCGCAGTTTCTCGACCGCATCTCTCCGGCATCGCTCGCCGGCCTCTGCTGCCGGGTCGTCGCCCAGGGCACCGCCGACGGCTGGCGACCATACGACGAGGCCATCAGTGTGACGCAAACGACGTCGATCTCGGCCGGTGGCAAGGAGGCGAGCCAACCGGCGATGATGATCTACAGCTCGGGAACCACGGGAACGCCTAAGGGGATTCTGCTCAGCCATCAAGGGCTCGTCGAGAACGCGCGCATGACATCCGGCGTGCTGGGATATCGCGACACCGACCGTTTCATCACTCTGCTGCCTTCGTTCAGCAGCTTTGGCTTCAGTTTCGATTTTGCCCAGGCGGCCCTTGTGGGGGCGGCGACGGTGATTCTGCCGCAATTCAATCCGGAACGCGCGGTCGACCTGATTGATCGCCACCGGGTGACGTGCCTTGCCGGCGTGCCGACGATGTTTGCCAAGATGTTCGATCCGTCGATCCTCGCGGGTCACGACGTTTCGAGTCTGCGCCTTATCGACGTCGGCGGCGGTCCGGTCGCGGTCCGCCTGAAGCGCGACCTGCGTTCGATCTACGGCATCGAAACGGTGGAGAGCTATGGCCTGACCGAGATTTCACCGGTTGCCAGCGTGCAAATCCCGGGCTGCGGCGATGAGGGGGCCTCCTGCGGTCCGCCGCTTCCTGGGATTGAGGTCACCGTCGCAGACGCTGCGGGACAGCCAGTGCCGGTCGATCACGCCGGCGAGCTGCGATTCCGCTGCAATACGTTGATGGTCGGCTACTGGGGACAGCCCGAGCTCACCGCCGAGACGTTGCGCGACGGGTGGTTGCATTCCGGCGACATCGGCAAGCTGGATACCGCCGGCAATATCCACATCCTCGATCGGCTCAAGGACGTGATCGTGACCAACGGGTTCAACGTCTATCCGAAGGAAGTGGAAAACGTGATCTGCGAGCTCGACGCGGTACAGACGGCGGCCGTTGTCGGCGTACCGCACGCCATCCGCGGCGAAGATATCTGCGCATTCGTGGTGCCGAAGCCGGCCGCGACGCTTACTGAGACTGACGTCGTCGGCCATTGCCAAAAATATGTCAGCAAGTTCAAGGTTCCGCGGCTCGTCGTCGTTATCAATCAGCTTCCACTCACTGCCAACGGCAAGATCCGGCGCTTCGAGCTGCGCCGGCGCGCCGCCGAGATCGCGTCGGTCGCCGAGGGAAGCCGCGGATGAACAAATATCAGCTCACGGAGACGCAACTCGCCTTCCACGATAGCGTTCGGCGTTTCGTCAATGAACGCATCGCGCCGCGCGCGGCGGAGATCGACGAGAGCGACCGGTTCCCCGGCGATCTGTTCGCCGAGATGGCGAAACTCGGCTACCTCGGCGCGCCCTATCCGCCGGAATACGGCGGCGCCGGGCTCGACGCCGTGAGCGTCTGTCTGCTGCTCGAGGAGATTTCGCGAGGGTCGGGCGCGGTGGGCAGCTCGTTCAACGCTCACATCAGCCTGTCGTCGTCGGTCATTTATCATCACGGCTCCGAAGCGCAGAAGCGGCGCTACCTCGTCCAGCTCACCTCCGGAAACAAGCTCGGCGCCTTCGGTCTGACCGAGCCGACCGGCGGCTCTGATGCCGCCGCGTGCCGCACCCGGGCAATCCGCGACGGCGACAAATACCGCATCACCGGCTCCAAGTGCTTTAACACCAACGGGCCAGTCGCCGACATTTTCGTCATCACAGCGCGCACCACGCCCGGCACCGAGGGCGGCGACGGTGTCTCCACGTTCATCGTCGAACGCGATACGCCGGGGTTCACGATCGGCAAGCCCGACCGCAAGATGGGCATGCACGGCTCGCCGACGGCCACATTATATTTCGATCAGGCCGAGGTGCCGGCCGCCAATCTCATCGGCACCAAGGGCAAGGGATTCCGACAATTCGTCGAGACGCTCGATCGCGGCCGCATCAACGTGGCGGCGCTGTCGGTCGGTCTCGGTCAGGCGGCGCTGGAGGCCGCCGCCGCATACGCCCAGGAGCGCCACCAATTCGGCCGGCCTATCGCGGCATTTCAGGGCATCCAGTGGCCCATCGTGGACATGGCGACGGATATCGAGGCGGCGCGGCTGCTGACGCTCAACGCCGCGCGGATGTACGACGCCGGGCTACCGGTGAAGAAAGAAGCGGCCATGGCGAAATTCTTCGCCGCCGAAGCCTCCATCCGCGCCGCCAATTCAGCGATCGAAGTCCTCGGCGGCTACGGCTACCTGCGCGATCATCCGGTGGAACGCTATTTGCGCGACGCGAAGATGTATCAGATCGGGGAGGGGACCAGCCAAATCCAGCGCCTGGTGATCGCCCGCGAAATCCTCGGCCGCCACGACGCCGTTTGACGGGAGAATGAAGATGGCTGACGACGAGGTTCTGCTCGAGCGGCATGGTGCGGTCGCCCGCCTCGTACTCAACAGGCCCGAGAAGCGCAACCCGCTCGGCCCCGGCTTCTCGGCGGCGATGCATCGCGCGCTCGACATAGTGGAGGCTGACTCCGGCATTGCGGCCGTCGTCCTCACCGGCAACGGGTCGGTGTTCTGCGGCGGCGGTGACGTTGCGGAGATCATGAGCCCAGGGCCGACCGACCTCGAGCGCGAATTCGGTCTGATTCGCGGCTACAACCGCGTGGTTTCGCGAATCTACCATTTCGAACAACCGATCATCGCCGCGGTCAACGGTCCCGCCGTGGGCGGCGGCGCTTGTCTGGCGATGGCCTGCGACATCGCGATCGCGGCGGAAGGCGGGCGATATGATTTCGCCTTCGGGCGGATCGGTCTGGCGGGCGCCGATATGGGCGCCACCCATCTGCTGCAGCGGCTCGTCGGACCGATGCGGGCGGCGCACTTATTGTTCACCGGCGGATCAATCACGGCGGCGCAGGGGCGGGACTGGGGGGTCTTCGTCGACGTCGTCGCGGCCGCGGAACTCCTGCCTGCGGCGGATCGCATTGCCGCGTCGATCGCGGCCCAAAATCGTCCGGCGACGGCGATCACCAAGCTCGCCATGCGGCGGGGCTGCGATCTCGATTTCGACGCCGCACTCGAGTACGAGGCTTATCTGCAAAGCTTCGCGTTCCGGACTGAAGGTCACAAGACGCGCCTCACTGCGTTCCGCAACAGGGGAGCACGCAAGTGACCGCTTCGGTGCCGCCCGCGGGACCAGGGTCGTTCCCGCATTTGTTCAGCCCGTTTCGGCTCGGCACGCACAGCCTGCGCAACCGCATGGTCATGCCCGGCATTACTACCAATTTTGCCGAGGCGGACGGGCGCGTGAGCGATCGGCTGTGCGATTATCTGCAGGCCCGCGCGCGGGGCGGATTCGGTCTGATCATCGTGGAGAATATCGGCGTCCATGCCTCGGGCCGCGTGATGCCGCGCATGGTGATGGGACATGAGGACAGTTATATCCCGGGACTGGCGCGTCTGGCTGGCGCGATCAAGAGCCAAGGTGCGTGTGCGGTCGCGCAGATCAGCCACGCCGGTCGGCAGACCAAGAGCAAGATCACCGGCCTGCCGCTGGTGTTTCCCTCGCCGATACCGTGTCCGATCAATCGCGAAATGCCCGAGGTCCTTACGGTTGGCGGCATCCGGGACATGGAAGACGCCTTCGTCCGCGCCGCAGTGCGACTCAATCGGGCCGGGTTCGACGGCATCGAGATCCACGCCGCGCACGGTTATTTGATGGCCGCGTTCCTTTCGCGCTACTCGAACAAGCGGGACGACCTTTACGGTGGCAGTCTCGATAACCGCATGCGGTTCCTGCGCAACGTCATCGACGGTATCAAGACATCTGTTTCCCGCGACTTTCTTGTCCTGGTACGGATCAGCGGCGAGGAGTTCGTGCCGGAAGGCATTGACATCGCCGAGGCCGTCGAGATCGGCCGCAGACTTGAACCGCAGGGCGTTGCCGCGCTGTCGGTCTCAGTCGGCGTCTACGAATCCTTCAACAAGCTGTCGATGGTTTCCGGTGAACCGGAGGGACAGTGGCTTTACATCGCCGAGGCGGTGCGGCGCGGCATCGGTCTGCCGGTTATAGGCGTAGGCCGGATCAAGCGCGGGGAGGTCGCCGAGGCGGCGCTCGCCCGCGGTCAGATCGACCTTGCCGCATTTGGTCGCGCGGCGGTCGCCGATCCCGATCTACCGCGCAAGCTGAGGTTTGCGTCGCGCGAGCCGATCATCTGGTGCATTGGATGCAATATATGTCTCGGCCGGACCGCACGGCCGGAAACGATCTGTCCCGTCAACCCTGCCGTGGGACGCGAGGCCGAATTCATTTTCCGGCGAACGTCGCGACCGCGCCGCTTCGTCATTCTCGGCAGTAGCTACTCGGCGCTGACCGCGGCGTGGATCGCCGCTTCGTGCGGCCATTCGGTGACGCTCGAGGAGTCGGGCCAGCAACTTGGCGGAATGCAGGCCTGGCGGGGGCGGGTGCCCGGCCAGGAAGAATATCTTGAAGGTATCGCCGCGCTGGCCGCACGAGCGCGCCAGGCTGGCGTCGAGATCCACATCGGAACCACAGCGGCAAATCGAGCGGCCATTCGCTGGGCTACCCGCCGCTTCGAGCCGGCGCTACGCGACGGACGCTCGCTCGCGCACGCTGCGACTAGCTATGACGTTCTCAGCGGCCGACGCACGATCGCGAAAGGTCTGCCAATCACCGTGCACGGCGACGATCTCAGCGCCGCCGAGGCCGCCATCGTTTTGGCGCACGCCGGACACCGAGTGACTTTGTGCTCTCCGGCCGCGGGAATCGCCGCCGATGCCCATCCCGGATTTCGCGACGTTTCGCTTCGTATGCTCGCCGCAGCCGGTGCGAGGATCGAGTTCAACGTCCCGGCGGTGCCGTCGACGGCTGGTGTCGTCGTGTACGGCAGAGCGCCCGGCCTCGTCTACGAGAGCAACGCTGCCTGGGTCACCGGCGAGGAAGCCGCGGATGCCGATGCCTTGCTTGACGACGCCTACGAACCGGGTGCGATGACGCGCGGAATCTACACCGCGGTGAAGCTGGCGCTTAGTTTTGACCTTGACCACGCGCGCGATCCGATTGCGAGCGACCGCACGGCGCGATCGCCGGCTGCAGGCAACTGAAGGGAGAGGATCATGAAGGATGTCATCCGCCTTGGTGCAGGATCGGGATTCTGGGGTGATGCTCTCGATCCCGCCGTCGAGCTCATGGAAAAGGGCGAGCTCGACTATATGTCGTTCGATTTTCTGGCCGAGCTGACGATGGCGCTGCTCCAGCGTCAGAAGCTCAAGGATCCAGAAACAGGCTACGTGACCGATGTGGTCACGTACATGCAGACGCTGATGCCGCTGGCGCGCAAGCGAGGGACCAAGCTGGTCTCGAACGGCGGAGGCGCCAATCCACGTGCCGCCGGAAAGCGCATCGTCGAAGTTGCGCGCAAGTTGGGATTGACTGGACTCAAGGTCGGCGTGGTGGAGGGCGACGACCTGTTGTCGCGCCTGGACGACCTTCTCGCCCAGGGGATCTCGCTCGCCCATCTCGAGACGGGCGAGGACAAGATCGCCGCCATGCGCAATCGCATTGTCTCGGCCAACGTCTACATCGACAGTTCCGGCATCGTCGAGGCGCTCGCGCAAGGCGCGACCGTCGTCGTGACTGGCCGGGTCTCCGACAACGGCCCATATGTCGGTCCAATTATGCACGAGTTTGGCTGGCGCCACGACGAGGCGCATGCTGATCGTATTGCGGCGGCCATAACCGTCGGCCATCTGGCGGAATGTGCGGCGGCCGTAACCGGGGGCATGTCGTCGCGATGGGCGGAAATGCCGAGGATGGGGCAGCCGGGCTTTCCCATCATCGACTTCGCTCGTGACGGCAGTGCCGAGATCACCAAGCTCCCCGGCACGGGCGGTCGCGTCGACCAATGGACCGTGAAGGAGCACCTCCTCTACGAGATTGGCGACCCCAGAAACTATTTGATGCCCGATGGCGTGCCCGATTTCACCACCATTCAGCTCAGTGAGACCGGACCCGACCGCGTACGGCTAAGCGGAATCCGCGGCCGGACACCACCCGATACGCTCAAGCTCCTCATCGGCTACTCCGATGGTTGGATCGGCGAAGGCATGATGTTCTTCCCTTGGCCTGACGCGCTTGGCCGCGCCCAGAAAGCCAAGGACACGCTGCTGGAGCGTTTCGAGCGGCTCGGCCTCGAGGCCGAGGCGATCCATTTCGATCTCGTCGGGGTCAACATGCTGCATGGTCCCGCGGCGCCGATGCCTGATTACGAGCTCAACGAAGTCGGATTGCGCGTTGCGGTTAAGACGGAGACAAGGGACGAAGCCGAGAAGGTGCGGCGCGCCTGCTCCAATCTTTGGATCTTGGGGCCAGGCGGCACGTCGTTCGGCACGCCGATGAAGCCGCGACCGGTCATCTCATGCTGGCCCACATTGGTGCCGCGTAGCGTCGTCGAACAGCACGTCGAGATCCTGGAGGCCTGAATGCCGCATCTTCTCCGCGAAATCGCCTATGTCCGCTCCGGCGACAAGGGCGACATCTGCAGCTTCGGCGTCATCGCCAAGGCCCCGGAATATTACGAGATGCTGCTGCGCGCGGTGACACCCGAGCGCATCAAGCAGCTCTACGGCGACTTCGTGAAGGGTGCCGTCCACGTCTATCGGCTGGACAACATCCATTCCGTCAACGTTGTCATGGAGCAGGCAATCGGCGGGGGCGCGCCGAGTACGTTGCGGCTCGACCAGACGGCGAAGTCGCTGGGACATGCCATTCTGCGGCTGCCGATCGAGGGGATGCCGGGATCATGAGCGTCCTGCACTCCCAGGTCGACATCCGGAGCGAGGTTTTTCAGCGCAATCGCGAGGCCTACGACCGGCAGCGCGCAGAGGTCGCAAGGGCGCGCGATATCGCCATCGCCGGCGGCGGTACGCAGGCGCGCGAGCGGCACAAGTCGCGCGGGAAGCTTCTGCCGCGTGAGCGGATCGCGGCGCTGCTTGATCCCGGCACGGCGTTTCTCGAGCTTGGCCAGCTCGGTGGTCACGGTGTCTATGACGACGCGGTTCCGTCCGCTGGCATCGTGACAGGGATCGGCATTGTATCCGGACGGGCTTGTGCGATCGTTGCCAACGACGCAACCGTCAAGGGCGGCACCTATTATCCTTTGACGATCAAAAAGCATGTTCGCGCGCAACAGGTCGCTCGTGAGAACGGCCTCCCGTGCATCTACCTGGTCGATTCTGGTGGCGCCTTTCTGCCGCTGCAGGAGGAGATATTTCCCGACGAGCATCAGTTCGGCAGCATCTTCCGCAGCATCGCCGAGCTGTCGGCGATGGGGTTGCGACAAATCTCTGCGGTGATGGGATCGTGCACCGCCGGCGGAGCCTACATCCCCGCCATGTGCGACGAGACGATCATCGTGCGCGACACCGGTACGATCTTTCTCGGCGGGCCGCAGCTGGTGCGTGCTGCGACCGGCGCGGTCGTCGACGCGGAGACGCTCGGCGGTGCCGACGTGCATACCCGGCGCAGCGGCGTCGCCGACCATTACGCCACGGACGATCGGCATGCGCTTTCCCTGGTGCGTGAAATCGTAGCGCGCCCCGGTCCCGGCGCCCTGCCGCAATCGCCCTTACCGAGCGAGCCGCCGCTCTACGATCCCGCGGAAATCGCCGGCGTCATCAGCGCCAATCCCCGCGAACCGATCGTCGCCCGCGAGATCCTGGCTCGTCTCCTCGATGGCAGCCGCATCATGGAGTATCGCGAGCGCTACGGCACAACGGTCGTGTGCGGCACGGGCGCGATCGCCGGCTTTCCGGTCGGGGTGATCATCAACGACGGCGTCCTGTTTGCTGAGAGCGCGCAGAAGGCGGCCAATTTCATCGAGCTGTGCTGTCAGACGGCAACGCCGCTGGTCTTCCTGCACAACATCAGCGGCTTCATGGTGGGACCGGAATACGAGGCGGGCGGCATCGCCAAGGACGGTGCCAAGATGATCAATGCGGTATCGTGTGCGCGCGTCCCGAAATTCAGCTTGCTGGTCGGCGGCAGTTACGGCGCCGGGAATTTTGCCATGTGCGGCCGAGCCTTCGGTCCGCGCCTCATGGCCATGTGGCCCAATGCGCGAACGTCGGTCATGGGCGGCGAACAGGCGGCGACAGTGCTGGCGCTGGTGCGCGCCGAACAGTTGGCAAGGCAGGGCAGATCGTTCCCGCCCGATGAGGAAGAAGCCTTCAAACAACCGATCCTCGACGCTTACGACGAAAAAGGCCGGCCGCTTTATGCGGCGGCGCGACTGTGGGTCGACGGCGTGGTTGATCCGACCGAGACCCGAGATTGGCTCGCCTTGGGGCTGGGGCTCGCCGCCGCGGCCGTCCAGCAGGAGACGCGGTTCGGCGTCTTCCGGATGTGAACCATGCTCAGTCGTATCCTCATCGCCAACCGCGGAGAAATTGCCTGCCGCATTGCGCGGACGTGTCGCCGACTTGGCGTGCAATATGTCACTATTCATTCCGAGGCCGATGACGACTCGGCGCACGGACGAGGGGCGATCGCTAACGTCTCGATCGGTTCCGGGCCGGCTTCGGCGAGCTATCTGCTTGGCGATCGGATCATTGCCGCGGCATTGGACACCGGCTGCGAAGCGATTCACCCCGGCTATGGCTTTTTGGCAGAGAGCGCCGATTTCGCGCGAGCAGTCGTCGAATCCGGTCTGATCTTTGTCGGGCCGGACGCGGACGTCATCGCCCGCTTGGGCGACAAAGGCGCAGCCAAGCGCCTGATGGCGGCAGCCGGAGTCCCAGTGTTGCCCGGCGCCACAGAGCCGGCCGACGATCCGGCCGCCGTGCTGGCGCTGATTAGCGAGACCGGTCTTCCCGCCATTCTCAAGCCGGTTGCCGGCGGCGGCGGCAAGGGCATGCGGGTCGTCACCGACGAACGCGACGTAATTGCCGCGGCTGAAGCGACCATCCGGCTCGCGCGAGCAAATTTCGGCGACGGCCGTCTGCTTGTTGAACGCTACGTCGCTGCGCCGCGCCACGTCGAAGTCCAGGTATTCGGTGACCGTCGCGGCAACATCGTTCATCTCTTCGAGCGTGAATGCTCGCTGCAGCGGCGCCACCAGAAAGTCGTGGAAGAAGCCCCGGCTCCGCGTCTCGCGGCGCAATTGCGACAGGCGATGTTCGATGCGGCTCTGAGCGGTGCCCGCGCCATCGGTTACGTCAACGCCGGCACCTTCGAATTCATCCTCGACTCCGATTCCTCGTTCTGCTTTCTCGAGGTCAATACCCGCCTCCAGGTCGAGCATCCCGTCACCGAAGCGGTCACGGGCCTCGATCTCGTCGAATGGCAATTGCGCGTCGCGGCCGGCGAGCCGCTGCCGCTCGCGCAGGAGGAGATTGGCTGTCGCGGCCATGCGATCGAAGCCCGCGTCTATGCTGAAGATCCGCGCGCCGGATTTCAACCATGTCCCGGGCATGCGTTGGGAATCGCCTGGCCGTCCGGTCTGCGCGTCGATGCCGCCCTGATCGATGGCGGCGAGGTGTCGCCGTTCTACGATCCCATGGTGGCGAAGCTCATCGCCCACGCGAGCGACCGCAGCAGCGCCTTGCTGGCGCTGCACGACGGCATCGAGCGCACCCGCATCGCCGGGCTGACGACCAACCTCGGATTTCTGGCGCGTCTTCTGGCTCATCCCAAGGTCGCGGCCGGGCAGATGGATACACATTTCATCGACCGCCACCTGGCCACTTTGTTGGGCGGCGATGTTGTTTCGGCTGCGACCGCTGCCGCAGCGGGCGTCGCTTGCTCGATGACGGCACGCGCCGCGAACGCCTCACCCTGGAGCGGTCGCATCGGCGCGTTCGACCGCCGTTACTTGGATCCCGAGGCGCCGCTCGGGCGCCAAACATTCGTTCATCTCGACGCCCCGATCGAGGTCCGACTGCTCGCCGTAAGGGGCGGCGTCCTGACGGTACTGGTCGGGGAGCGCGCGCACGATGTGACGGCGGAGTTCGACGGCAGATGGTGGCATGGGGTGGTCGACGGCACCGCGTGGTGCGCGCTCGCCGCGCCGAATGTGTTGGAACTTATGGTCGGCGGCGATCGCGTGGCGCTGACCCGGTCGAGTGCCGCCGCGCATGCCGCGTCCGACACGGGAGACGCTGCAGTCGCGCCGATGCCGGGCGTCATCGTGGTCGTCCCGGTTGGGGTCGGCGATCGCGTCGCCAAGGGCACGGTTGTCGCAGTCGTCGAAGCGATGAAGATGGAGAACCAAGTCCTCGCTCCTTTTGCTGGCGTAGTGCGCGAAGTGCGTTGCAGCAAGCAGGAGACCGTGATTGCCAACCAGGTTCTGGTCGTCATCGGACGGGACGAACCAGTTGAAGCTGGTTGATAAAGTCGTGTTCAGCGAGAGGAGAAAGAAGATGAAATCAGGTCTAGGGATGATGAGCGCCGTGGCGCTGGCCGTTATGGCCGGCGTCGCTCATGCACAGGGAATCGGGGATGTCATCAGGATCGGTATCCTCAACGATCAGTCCGGCCCTTACGCCGATGTCGGCGGTAAGGGTTCGGCGATAGCGGCGAAGCTCGCCGTCGAAGAATTCGGTGGCAAGCTTCTCGGCAAGCGCATCGAGGTCATCGCAGCCGACCACCAGAACAAGCCGGACATCGCCTCCGCGATCGCTCGCCAGTGGATTGACAACGAAAACGTCGACGTCATCGCCGACGGCGCGGGCTCTTCGGCTAGCCTCGCCATTCAGCAGGTCACCCGCGACAAGGGCAAGATCTTCATCGCCAGCGGTCCGGCTTCGTCTGACTTCACCGGCAAGGCGTGCTCGCCCACGGGATTCCACTTTACCTACGACACCTATGCCCTGGCCAACGGGACTGCCAGGGCCTTGGTCAAGCAGGGCGGTGACACCTGGTTCTTCCTCACCGCCGATTACGCGTTCGGTCATGCGCTCGAGCGCGATACCAGCGCGTTCGTGGTCGCCGGCGGCGGCAAGGTTCTCGGCTCGGTGAAGCTTCCGCTCAACACCAGCGATTTCAGCTCCGCGTTGCTGCAGGCGCAGGCTTCGAAGGCCAAGGTCATCGGCCTGGCCAATGCCGGCGCCGACACCATCAACTCGATCAAGCAGGCAGCCGAGTTCGGTGTCGTCCGCGGTGGACAACGCCTCGCCGGCCTGCTTGTCTTCATCGCCGACGTGCAAGCGCTCGGGTTGCAGACCGCGCAAGGCCTAGTCATCACCAACTCGTTCTATTGGGATCTTACCGACAAGACCCGGGCGTGGACCCAGCGTTATATGGCGCAGAACGACGGCCGGGTGCCGACCATGATCCACGCGGGGACCTATAGCGGCGTGCTGCATTATCTCCGCGCCGCAAAGGCGGCCAATAGCACCGACCCGAAGGTCATCGCGGTCAAGATGCACGAAATGCCGGTCAACGACATGTACAACGAGGACATCCGCATCCGGCCCGACGGTCGAGTGCTGCACAAGATGTTCCTGATGCAGGTGAAGTCGCCCGCCGAGTCCAAGTCAAAATACGACTACTATAAGCTTCTCGCCGAGACGCCGGGCGATCAGGCGTTCCGTCCGATGGAAGAGGGCCAGTGCCCGTATCTTAAGAAGGAGTAGGGGTCACTCGAAAATACGTCGCAGGCTGGAAGAGCTTCGTCGACCTCGAAATCTGGGCGGAAAATCCGAAGGGGGAACGGCCGCCGCGGCGCCGCCTCTGTTTTCTTTCCTTCGAAACGCGTAGACCCTCCGCAGCCCGATGCGCTCGAGTGAAAGGAGCCGTCAGTGGAACAACAAATCGCGGTTATCGGTATGGGACAGATGGGCTCAGCTGTGGCCGAGAGGCTGGGTGAGGTCGGTCTCGACGTGCTCGGTTATGATATCAATGCGCAGACGCGACAGCGCTTGGCTGACCGCGGCGCTCGCGTCTCTGACAGTCTGCGAACCACCTTGGCGGGTCGGAAAGTGATCTTGACGAGCCTGCCAGATCCCAAAGCGGTGCGTGCCGCCTGGCTCGGCGAAGCAGGGATCGTCGCTCTCGCCGAGCCGGGCAGCCTCTGCATCGAGCTGAGCACCATCGATCCCACGACGATGCGCGAGGTGGCCGAAGCGGCAACTCAGCGGAAGCTAGCGGTTGTCGACTGTCCGGTTAGCGGTAGCCCTAACGAAGCGCGGCAGGGGAAGTTGATCCTCATTGCCGGCGGCGAGCGCGGCATCGTGGATTGCGCCACGCCACTCCTTCTTCATCTTGGCGAAACATGCCGTTATACCGGTGGCATCGGGACGGCGAAGGTTGTCAAGATCGTGAACAATATGATGTCGATGGGCAATGTTCTCGTTGCGGCCGAGGCATTCACGCTTGGCGTCGCGGCGGGCGTGGAGCCGCAGGCTCTCTACGACGTCCTGTCAGTGAGCGGTGGCCGATCGCACCACTTTACCAAGCGGTTTCCCAATGCGCTGAAGGGCGATTTCAGTCCCGGTTTCAAGATGGAGCTCGGGGAGAAGGACCTCGCTCTTGCGATTGATCTCGGGCGGGCCATCAAGCTGCCGACGCCCGCTGCCTCGACCGTTAGGGAACTGTTTGCGCTCGCCCTGGCGGAAGGGTTCCGTGGGCAGGATATCGTGGCGCTGCTCGCGATGTATCAGCGCTGGAGCCGACAGGGTGAAAATGAGCGAAAGGCGGAAAGTCCTGATCGGCATATCGCGGAGTAACAGGCTTTCGCTCCGCTTACGCTACCTGCATGGCTTCATCAGCGCCCGCGAGCTCGATTCCCTCGATACGCGCGGCGCTCGCGAGCCGCGCAATGTATTGCGCGAGCGCACGCCGTTGCACGCACTCCTGCAGGTGGTCGGCGATCCGATCCGCCACAAGTTCGAATGGCAACTCGCGGCCTTCATGCTTGCGGTCAAGCCGGACAATATGAAAACCGTAGCGCGTGGCGACCAGCTCCGGGCTAATCAAACCTGGTTCGAGCGCAAACAAGGCGCGTTCGAATTCGGGCGTTGTCTGACCGGTTGTAATCTGACCGAGGTTGCCACCCTGCGAAGCCGATGAGCAAGCCGAGTGGGCCTGCGCCAGCGCGGCGAACTGTTGCGGATGCTGAAGCACGACGGCGAGCGTCGTTTCCGCGGCCGTACGGGCCTGCGCGTAACGCGGCGCATCGGCCTTGCTCGCGGCGAACAGGATATGAGCCGCTTCGTAGATGTCAGGCGACCGAAGTCGCGCTCGGTTCTGCTCGTAATAGCGCCGGCATGTTGCCGCATCCGCGGTCGGTGTTTGCACCTCCCGGACGACAAGGGTGCGAATGGCCGCCTCGTCATCGGTCTCGCGGCGACCGTCGCCGTCGGCCATCGGCTGTCCCGAAACTTCCAGTCGGCGTGCCTCCTGCAGCAGCAATTCGCGCACCGCCAGCGCCCGCGCGGCGGCTTTCCATGCTTCGAGCGGGGTACGCGAAGGATGATGCTGAACTTCGCGCGCAACCCGGTCGCGTGGGATTGTAACCCCGTTGACCCGTACGTCATGACCCTTGGATAAAGTCGACCGATGCACCGCGCATGTCATCGCCATTACTCCGCAGGAACGGCGCTCGGCCGGCCGTCTGCCGGCCTGCCGGTTCTGGTCGTGCGTACGACTTGGTAGCCGCGGCGGCCGAGGTACCATACCGGCGCGCTCCAGACGTGCACGAGGCGGGTGAACGGGAATACGAGGAAGATCGTCATGCCCAGGAACAGATGCAGCTTGAAGATGGGATTTGCATCGGCAATCAGCCCTGATGCGCCGGGCTGCAGCGTCAGGATTCCCTGCGCCCATGTCATGAACCTCACCATCTCATGGCCGTCGAGATGACCGAGCGACACCGGGATGGTCGATAGACCAAGGGTCAATTGGGTGTAGAGCATCAGCAGGATTGCGATGTCGCCAAACGATGAGGTTTTACGGATACGCGCGTCGAAAAGCCGCCGGTGGACCAAGAGCGTTATTCCGATGAAGCACATGATACCGGCGACTCCACCCACGCCAATCGCCATCCATTGCTTGAAGGTGTGCGATATACCGAGCGTGTCGAAAATCCAGATCGGGGTCAGCAAGCCGACAAAATGGCCGAGAAAGATCACGAGAATGCCGACGTGAAACAGGTTCGATCCCCAGAGCAGCTGGCGCCGGCGGAGCAATTGGCTTGATCCGCTCCGCCAGGTGTATTGCTCGCGATCAAAGCGAACCAGGCTGCCGACCAGAAATACCGTCAGGCAAAGGTAGGGATACCAGCCGAACACGACGTAGTTGAAAGTCTCGCGCATGATCATTTCCTCATGGGCGCGAAGTGCGAGAGGGCGTCGCAGCGGCAACGCCGGGGGCGGGGCGCCGGCCGGCGCGGATCCTGGCGATGAGACCGTCCTTGCAGCCGTCGCCGGCGTTCGGCCCGAAGTTGACCGGCTGGTCCTCCCAGGCGGCATCGAGCGCCGCGAGGTCGGTCGCATCCGGGTCGGGCTCCGCGAGCAGCGCCGAGACATCTTCGGCTTTGGGCTTTGCGGCCGCGAGCGAGGTGAGAGCGCGGAAGACAGCCTCGTAGTCACACTGGCGCTTGTGAAGTCGTTCAGCCAAAGCCGCGAAAATATGGGCCGGTTGGCCAAGGAGTTCGTACGCCTCGGCGCGCGGCAGCGTCGAGAGGAACTCCAGAAACAGCGGCAGGAAATCTGGCAACTCGGCTGCTTCGATCTCGAGCCCGCCGTTTTCATATAGCGACTTGAGGTCGATCATGGCCTGGCCGCGATCCCGGCTCTCGCCGTGCACATGTTCAAACAGATGCAGCGACAGCGAGCGCGTGCGATCGAACAACAGCACATAGCGCTCCTGCAAGTCATAAAGATCGCCGGTCGCGATATCGTTCATCAGCCGCTCAAGCTGACGACAAACCGCCGGGGCTAGGAGTGCTTCCCGGTCGATAGCCGCCGTCAGCTCGGGCACGGCTTCCTGCAACTGTGCGGTGGGATAGCTCAGCAGCGCCGACAGCACCTTGAAGGTTTGGGTCATCACGTCACCTCCATCGGCGTCTTGACGCGCTTGGGCGTGCCAAACAGGTTGACCTCGGACGCGCCGCCGGAGCAGCCATTGCCGAAGGAAAAGCCGCACGAGCCACGCAGATCGTAAGCATCTTCGTTGACTTCGCGGTGCGCGGTCGGGATCACGAACCGATCCTCATAGTTGGCGATCGCCATCGTCTGATACATGTCCTCGATCGCCAGCCCGGTGAGACCGACCCGCGTGGCGATGTTCTCGTCGATGACGCCGTCGATGGTCTTGGCGCGCATGTAAGCCCGCATCGCGAGCATGCGTTCCAGACCGCGCGCGAGCGGCTCTTCCTTGCCCGCCGTCAGCAGGTTGGCGAGGTATTTGAGGGGAATACGGAGCGAGCGCACATCCGGCATTTCGCCGTCGTGGCCGATCTTGCCGGCGGCCGCGGCCGACTGAATCGGTGACAGCGGCGGCACGTACCAAACCATCGGCAGCGTGCGGTATTCCGGGTGAAGCGGAAACGCGACTTTCCAGTCCATCGCCATCTTCCAGATTGGCGAGCGGTGCGCGGCCTCAAGCCAGTTTTCGGCGATCCCATCGAAACGCGCCTGCTCGATCACCGCGGGGTCATTCGGGTTGAGGAAAATACCGAGCTGCGCCTCGTAGAGGTCCTGCTCGTTTGCAGCACTTGCCGCATTCTCGATGCGGTCGGCGTCATAGAGCACGACGCCGAGGTAACGGATGCGGCCGACGCAGGTTTCCGAGCATACGGTGGGCTGGCCGGCCTCGATCCGCGGATAGCAGAGGATGCACTTCTCGGATTTGCCGCTCGACCAGTTATAATAGATCTTCTTGTACGGGCAGCCCGATACGCACATGCGCCAGCCGCGGCACTTGTCCTGGTCGATCAGGACGATGCCGTCCTCCTCCCGCTTGTAGATCGCGCCGGAAGGGCAGGCTGCCACGCAGGCCGGATTGAGACAGTGCTCGCACAGCCGCGGCAGGTACATCATGAAGGTATTTTCGAACTGGCCGTAGATGTCCTTCTGCACGCCTTCGAAATTGTAGTCCCGCGAGCGTTTGGCGAACTCGCCGCCCAGGATCTCTTCCCAATTCGGGCCCCACGCAATTTTCTCCATCCGCTCGCCGGTGATCAGCGAACGCGGCCGCGCGGTCGGAAACGCCTGCAGCTCCGGCGCCTTCTGCAAGTGCTCATAATCGAACGTGAACGGCTCGTAATAGTCGTCGATTTCCGGCAGATCAGGATTGGCGAAAATCTTCGCCAGCACCCGCCACTTCGCGCCGATGCGTGGCTCGATCTTGCCGCTCTCTTTGCGCCGCCAGCCGCCGTTCCAGCGTTCTTGATTTTCCCAGTCCTTCGGATAGCCGATGCCGGGCTTGGTCTCGACGTTATTGAACCAGGCGTATTCCATGCCCTCGCGGCTGGTCCACACGTTCTTGCAGGTGACCGAGCAGGTGTGGCACCCGATGCACTTGTCGAGGTTCAGCACCATCGCGATTTGCGCGCGGATTTTCATTCTGCGGCCTCCATCTCGGGCGCAATCGTCAGGGGTTCGGGTTGATCGGCATTCGGCTTGTCGAGCCAGTCGACCTTCGACATCTTACGGACAATGACGAACTCATCGCGATTGGTGCCAATCGTGCCGTAATAGTTGAAGCCGTAGGACTGCTGAGCGTAACCCCCGATCATGTGGGTGGGCTTCACCACGACGCGCGTCACCGAATTGTGGATGCCGCCGCGCTGGCCGGTCATTTCCGAACCCGGCACGTTTACGATCTTCTCCTGCGCGTGATACATCAGGCACATTCCTTCCTTTACGCGCTGTGAAACTACGGCGCGCGCCACCAGGGCGCCATTCGTATTGTACGCTTCGATCCAGTCGTTATCGGCAATGCCGGCTTTCGCCGCGTCCGTCTCGCTGATCCAGACAATCGGACCGCCGCGCGACAACGTGAGCATCAGCAGGTTGTCGGTATAGGTCGAGTGGATGCCCCACTTCTGGTGCGGCGTGATGAAATTGAGAACGACCTGCTTCTCGCCGTTCGGCTTGGAATCGATCACCGGTTTGATTGCTTTTAGATCGACCGGCGGCCGGTAGACGCACAGCGCTTCGCCGAATGCCCGCATCCACAGATGATCCTGATAGAGCTGCTGGCGTCCGGTGAGCGTGCGCCACGGAATTAATTCGTGGACGTTGGTGTAGCCGGCGTTGTAGCAGACCTTCTCCGACTCCAGGCCGGACCAGGTCGGCGCCGAGATAATCTTGCGCGGTTGCGCGACGATGTCGCGAAAGCGGATCTTCTCGTCTTCCTTCGGCGTGGCGAGATGGGTGTGATCGCGGCCTGTCGTCTTCGACAGCGCGTCCCAGGCTTTGACCGCAACCTCGCCATTCGTTTCCGGCGCAAGCGCGAGGATTACCTCGGTGGCGTCGATGTCGGTGTCGATCTTCGGCATGCCCCGGGTCGGCCCGTCCTGAGTGACCGCGCCGTTAAGGCGCTTGAGAAGGTCAACCTCGCGCTCAGTGTTCCAGGCGATGCCCTTCACGGCGTTGCCGAGTTTCGACATCAATGGTCCAAGTGCAGTGAATCTCTTGTAGACATTCGGATAGTCGCGCTCGACCACGGCGATCGCCGGCATGGTCTTGCCTGGGGTCGGTTCCACGTCGCCTTTCTTCCACTCCCGGACGTCAATGGCCTGGGCCAACTCGTTCGCGGTGTCGTGCTGGATCGGCGTGAGAACGATGTCTTTTTCGACACCTAGAATTTCCAGCGCCACCTCGGAGAATTTCTTGGCAATCGCCTTGTAGATTTCCCAATCGCTCTTGCACTCCCACACCGGGTCGATCGCGGCCGAAAGCGGGTGAATAAAGGGATGCATGTCGGAGGTATTGAGATCATTCTTTTCGTACCAGGTGGCGGTCGGCAGCACGATGTCGGAATAAACGCAGGTCGTCGACATGCGGAAGTCGAGCGTCACCAGGAGATCGAGTTTTCCCTGCGGCGCTTCGTCGTGCCAAACGACTTCCTTCGGCTTCTTGCGGCCGGTCTCGCCCAAATCCTTGCCCTGCACGCCGTGAGTCGTGCCGAGCAGATGCTTGAGGAAATACTCATGGCCCTTGCCCGACGAGCCGAGCAGATTCGACCGCCAAACAAACATGTTGCGCGGCCAGTTGTCGGGATGATCCGGATCGTCGCAAGACATCTGTAAGTCGCCGGATTTCAGTGCGTTAACAACGTAGTCTTTCGCGTCGACGCCTGCCGCCGCGGCGCTTCTCGCGACCGCCAGCGGGTTCTGCTTGAATTGCGGCGCCGACGGCAGCCAGCCCATGCGTTCGGCGCGGACGTTGTAGTCGATCATCGCGCCGTCCCATCGTCCGGGCGGCGCGGTCGGCGACAGGATTTCATCGACGCCGAGTGTCTCGTAGCGCCACTGATCGGTGTGCGCGTAGAAGAACGAGGTCGAGTTCTGTTGCCGCGGCGGCCGCCCCCAGTCGAGCGCGAACGCGAGCGGAAGCCAACCCGCCTGCGGACGCAATTTCTCCTGCCCGACGTAATGCGACCAGCCGCCGCCCGATTGCCCGACGCATCCGCACATCACCAGCATGTTGATGACGCCGCGGTAGTTCATGTCGCAGTGGTACCAATGATTCATTGCCGCGCCGATGATGATCATGGAGCGGCCATTGGTCTTCTCGGCATTGAGTGCAAACTCGCGCGCCACCGTGACGATCTGATCGCGCGGCACGCCGGAGATTTTCTCCGCCCAGGCCGGTGTGTAGGGAACGTTGTCGTCATACGACCTGGCGACGTGCTCGCCGCCGAAGCCACGATCGAGGCCATAGTTGGCGGCAAGCAGATCGAACACGGTGGCAACGAGAGCGTCGCCGTCCTTCAGCGTGACGCGCTTCGCCGGTACCTTGCGCACGAGAACGCTCGGATGCTCGGTGCCGGCGAAATAATCGTGCTCGCGATTGCCGAAGTAAGGAAACGCAACGTCGGCGAACTCATCCTTGGTTTCGGCAAGCGACAATCGCGGCTTGATGTCCCGGCCCTTGGCATCCTTTTCCTCGAGATTCCACTTGCCTTTTTCGCCCCAGCGGAAGCCGACCGAGCCGTTGGGGACGACGACCTCGCCGCTTGCGTCGTCGAAAGCGACGGTCTTCCACTCGGGATTGTTCGCCTCGCCGAGCGAATGGGTGAAATCCGAGGCGCGCACGAGCCGCTCGGGCACGAGCCGTCCCTCAGATTTCACCAGCCGCACCAGAAATGGCATGTCCGTATACTGGCGCGCGTAGTCAGCGAAATATTTAACCTGCCGATCGATATGGAATTCGCGCAGGATGACATGGCCCATCGCCATGGCGAGGGCTGCGTCGGTGCCCTGTTTCACCGAAATCCAGAGGTCGGCAAACTTCGACGCCTCGGAATAGTCCGGGCAGATCACGACGCTCTTGGCGCCGCGGTAGCGCGCCTCGGTATAGAAGTGCGCGTCGGGCGTGCGCGTCTGCGGAACGTTCGAGCCCCACAGGATCAGGAAGCCCGAATTGTACCAGTCGGCGCTCTCCGGCACGTCGGTCTGCTCACCCCAGGTCTGCGGCGAGGACGGCGGCAGGTCGCAGTACCAGTCGTAGAACGACATGCACACGCCGCCGATTAACGAAAGGTAACGCGAACCCGCCGCGTATGAGACCATCGACATAGCGGGAATAGGCGAGAAGCCGATGATCCGATCGGGGCCGTGTCGTTTAATCGTATAGGCGTTGGCGGCGGCAATGATCTCGGTAACCTCGTCCCATGTCGCGCGCACGAAACCGCCGAGCCCGCGCTTACTGATATAGGCATCACGCTTGTTCGGGTCCTCGACGATGGACGCCCAGGCGGCAACTGGCGTCCGTATCACCCGCGCCTCGCGCCACAGCTTGAGTAGGCGCGAACGTACCAGCGGGTATTTCACGCGATTGCCGGAATAGAGATACCAGGAGTAGCTCGCACCGCGCGAGCAGCCGCGCGGCTCGTGGTTTGGAAGTTCGGGGCGCGTGCGCGGATAGTCGGTCTGCTGCGTTTCCCATGTGACAATGCCGCCCTTGACGTAGATTTTCCACGAACAAGAGCCGGTGCAGTTGGCGCCGTGCGTCGAACGTACGATCTTGTCGTGCTGCCAGCGTTTTCGATAGCCGTCCTCCCAGCTCCGGTCTTCCTGGGTCGTGATTCCATGCCCGTCTGAAAACGGCTCGCCCGCTCGCTTGAAGAACGTGAGGCGATCGAGGAAATGACTCATGGTGCGACCTCTAACGTGTCTGACGGATCGCGGGCGCGACCGCTGGCGTTGATTTCGAGCTGCGATCGAGATGCCAGAAGTACGCAGAAACGCCGATGGCCATCACCGCGAGCACGACGTAGGCGAAGAAACCACCAGCGTAACCCTGCGTTCCGAGCGCATCGACGACGGCTCCGAGAAACGGCGGAATGATGAAGCCGCCGAGCGCACCAAGTCCGCCGACCAGGCCCGCCGCGCCGCCAACGGCCTGCGGTACATATTTCGGCACCATCTTGAACACCGCCGCATTGCCGACCCCCATTCCGAGGGCGATCAATAATTCGCCGCCAAGAGCCAGCGAGAATTCCTCCACGAAGGTGAGCATCAGCGCGCCAGCTAACACGGCAATGAAGGCGATAACCGCGGTCCGCTCGCCGCCGACGCGCTCGGAAATCATGCCGCCGAAAACCCGCACGACGGCGGCGAGGAGGGAAAAGCCGAGCCCACCAAGCGCGGCTGCGGACTTCACGTCCATATGGTGCAGACTGATCCAATAGGTCGGGAACCAGGCGGTCAGTGCGAGGAAGCCGCCGAAAGACACGAAGTAAAGAGCGACCAGGCCCCAGGTGCGCGGCTCTTCGGCGGCGGAAATGATCGCCTGCCAGACGCGTTCGTTCGGAAAGAGCTCCTCACCCTTCTCGCTGGCGATCCGTCGGCTGGTCTCCGAGTCGAAGCCTTGTTGGCGCAATTGGAAGAAATAGGCGTCCCGGGCAAACCACGCGTAGATTGCGACCCCGATCAGGAGGAACGTGAACCAAGCGAAATAGGAGCCAGCCAGTCCCCAGCTGGCAATGGCATAGGGCAGCAGCAGCGTGAAAAGGCCCGGCGCGAGATTGCCGATGCCGCCATAGGCGCCCAGCGCTGTGCCCTGACGCGATTGCGGGAACCAATAGGATACCTGGGGAATGCCAACTGAAAACGAGGCCACGCCGCATCCGCTCAAGAACCCGAACAGGATGACGATCGGATAGGCGGCGACGGTGAGCGTCTTGACCGTGAGCAGAATGAATACCAGACCCCACATGCCCACCAGCGACAGCCCGAATAGCGTGAGCATCGGTAAACGGCCACCAACACGGTCGACCCACGCGCCGAATGGAATGCGCAGCAGGGAGCCGGTGAGCTGCGGCGCCGCAACCAGCAGGCCGAGGGCGAGACCCCCGAGATGCATTTGTTCCTGGAAATATTTTGCGGCCGGTCCGTAAAGCGCGACTGCGGCAAAGCCAACGAAGAATCCCCACGTCCCCATAGTGAGCCCGACCGCTGGACTGCCAGTTAGCTGGTAATGCCGACGCGCTTCCGCGGCAGTTAAGTCGCTTGTATCGGCCATCTTTGGGCTCTCCTGAGTTCTCAGGGCGCCAAGAAAGCCGAATGACTTCGTCAACGCTTTGCGCTTGATCAAATACTGTCGCGAATAGCCAAAGAGTCGGGCGAATTCTTCGATTTACTTTATTACCGTCATGAATTGATTAGTTTTGTACTATTATTTGATAATTATCAATTCATGGCTTGGTCTTTGTCCGCTGTATAAGGTGTTACGAGGAGAAGAAGGACACGCACGTGCGCCAATCCGACCGAGACTTGGTCCGCGCCTTGCCGTTGTTTCGCAATGTCGCGGAAGCGCATTTCAACGGGCTGATGAATGCCGCGTATCTGCAGCGCTTTCCCGAGCATGTCAGGTTGATCAATGAGGGCGAGCCGGCTGATTTTCTGCACATCGTTGTTGAAGGCACGGTTGAATTGTTCGGCCGTTCGGCCGGGCGCGAGACGACATTAGATATCATCCGCCCGGTGACGACATTCATTCTCGCGGCGGTGATCCGCGACGAGGTGTATTTGAAATCGGCACGCACGCTCACGCCGGCGCGAATCCTCATGCTTCCGGCTGCTTCCGTCCGCGACGTGTTCGATCAGGATGCCCATTTTGCGCGGGCCATCGTCGCCGAACTGGCGTTGCGCTACCGCGGCCTCGTGCGAGCGCTGAAGGACCAGAAGCTGCGCACCGGTGCCGAACGATTAGCCAACTGGATCCTTGAGTCCGACCGCCAGCAAGGCGGTCACGGCCACGTCACGCTCGGGTACGACAAGCGCACATTGGCTGCACGATTGGGAATGACGCCGGAAAATCTATCCCGCAATCTGACGAGCCTAGCGGAACACGGCATTTCGAGCAGCGGGCGCGAAATCGTCATTACCGATCACGCGGCGTTGCAGCAATGGGCTAGGCCCGATCCTTTAATCGATGGCTCATGATCGTCTGACCGGGGTCAATCACGCTGGTCGGCGAACGCGTCGCGTCACAGCGTTTCCCCCATTCAAGGACCCGTCGACCTCAGCTGAAGGCACACGTATTTTGGCAGTTCACCTCGCCGGCGGCTCCTCCTCTTCGTCGGCGGTCAGAATTGCAACGACTTCGCCGGCCACGGGTTTGAGCGGCTGGCCGGCGCCAAAGACATCGGTATCCCCGGCAAGCCACACGGATGCTTCCTCGACATCGACGATGGTGGGTCGCAGCGCCATAACGTCGAGCAACTTTGCCTCATCCAAAGTCCCAAGGATACGCTGGATGTCATCGGGTGCGGCCAATGCGTCGCGATCGCGTGCAGTGACTGATGCTTTGGCCATCATCGATCCTATCCGCTCATATTATTGAAATCTTCGTCCCGCGGAGACAGTTTCGTCCTTGATTCAAATCAAATGGGGCGGCCGCAAATGCGCGCAACATGACACTATACGATCGGCCGCCAGGGGATGAAGTTCAGCGATCGCTGACGTGAGCTGCCCACGCGTGCAAAGCGTCGGCAAGAAATTAAAAATCAGTACGACATCCCGGGATGAAAGCTAAATCCGACAGCCGACGGGAGCAAATATAATGGAAAGTGCTACATTTCGAAAATGGCTCGTTGAGCAAGGCTGCCGCATCGATCACGGTGAGCATGATCAGCGGCATAAGGGCCGTGTCATGGTCACGGTGCATCGAGAAGGCCTAAAGGCGGAAGTTCCGCTCGGCCATTCGCACCAGATCCTTGACACGCGCCTGGTGCGTCGCGCTTGTGAAGAACTGGGGCTCGATCCGGCACAATTGCCCGGATCGAAAAGCCGCGTCTGATGACGTGGTGTTATCATGATTGAACATACCAATGCGCGCGCAAGCCGCGATGTCCGAATTCCACCGCTCGGGCTTGCCGGTATCTTGCAGATACCAAAGAACGCCTATGCGCTCGTCGTTTTCGCGCATGGCAGCGGCTCAAGCCGCTTGAGCCCACGAAACACGGCTGTCGCCGATTCATTGAACGATTGGGGCATCGCGACGCTGCTGTTCGATCTATTGACCCCTGCGGAGGAAGCCGACCGCGCCAACGTGTTCAACATCCCGCTGCTGGCGGACCGGCTTGTCGATGCTATCCTCTGGCTCGACGGCCAGGTGTCGGTCGCCAAGCTGCCGCTCGGCCTGTTCGGCGCCAGTACCGGAGCGGCCGCGGCGCTGGTCGCGGCGGCGAAGCTTCCTCACCGGGTCGGTGCCGTGGTCTCGCGCGGCGGGCGTCCCGATCTCGCCGGCGATGCTCTTGAAAAGGTCGAGGCGCCCACGCTCCTGATCGTCGGCGGCGCCGATTTCGGCGTCATCGAGCTCAATGAGCAGGCGTTCGCCCGACTACGGGGACCCAAAGCGCTGGAGATCGTGCCGGGAGCGAG
>Ga0116111_1000653_pt1 | contig 27419 bp, 17 predicted proteins | sample June2015DPH_8_10_FD_89720 | JGI IMG/M metagenome (GOLD analysis project Ga0116111, IMG submission 89720) | Peatland microbial communities from SPRUCE experiment site at the Marcell Experimental Forest, Minnesota, USA - June2015DPH_8_100 | ecosystem: Environmental > Terrestrial > Soil > Wetlands... | reverse complement strand
TGCTCGCCGTAGCGGGAAAGCGCGGCGTATTGCGCATCGGAGGCGCAAGCGTAAATGGCCCCCATGCGCAGGCTGGCGCGCAGCAGGGCGCCGGTCTTGGCGCGGTGGATGGTTTCGAGCAGTTGGGCGTCGGGAGGCTGGCCTTCGCCTTCGAGATCGGCCACCTGTCCGCCGATCATGCCGCCGACGGTGCCGGAAGCGGTGGAGAGCTCGGCCATGAGGCGGGTCTTGCGGTCGTCGGAGATGGGCAACTGGGCGAGCACCTGGAAAGCGATGGTGAGCAGGGCGTCGCCGGCGAGGATGGCCATGGCGTCGCCGAAGACTTTGTGGTTGGTCAGCTTGCCGCGGCGGTAGTCGTCGTTGTCAAGCGCCGGCAGGTCGTCGTGGATGAGCGAGTAGGTGTGGATGAGCTCGAGCGAACAGGCGCAGGCGGCCACTCCATCGACGGCGGGCGAAACGGTGCGCGCGGCTTCCATACATAGGATGGGACGGATGCGCTTGCCGCCGGCGAAGAGGCTGTAGCGCATGGCGCGGTGGATGGTTGCGGGCGGCGTGGTCTCCGCCGGGACCAGCCGGTCGAGTTCGCCATCCACCAGTTTCTGTTGCTGGGCGAGGTATTCGCGCAGGTTCATGCGTTCTCGGATTTTTCGGGGCTGAACGGCTCGGCGGCGATCTTGCCCTCTTTGCGGATCAGCATTTCGACGCGCGTTTCGGCCTCTTCGAGTTGCTTGCGGCAAGCGTCGCTAAGGCTTACGCCGCGCTCAAAGAGCTGGATGGAGCGCTCCAGCGAAAGGTCGCCGCCTTCAAGCTCCTTGACGACTTTTTCGAGCTCGTCGAGGGAAGTTTCGAAGGACTCGGCCGGCTTGGCGCCGGTACCTTGATCCGCCATGAAGTCATTTTAACAGGGGTCATAACAGCCTATCGCACCGGCGCGCCCGCCGGGGCGGGGATCGAAAGCTCGGCGGTAGTGGTTTGGGGGGTGAAGGATAACTGCAAGCCGGACGCGGAGCCGTAACAGATTTCCAGGCGGCGGCGGACATTTTGCAGGCCGACACCGGCGCCGGGTGTATCGTTGACACGGCCGGGCGCCGCGGGCGCCGCGCTGTTTTCCACGGTGACGCGCAGATCGCCATGCTGGAGCGCGGCGCGGATGCGGATATAGCCGGGGTCGGTCCGTTGGGCCACGCCGTGCTTGATGGCATTCTCAACCAGAGGTTGAATCGAGAGTACCGGGATGACGACCGACAGGGCGGCATCCTCGACGTGAATTTCGACCGAAAGGCGGTCGCCGAGGCGGCTCTGTTCGACTTCGAGGTAAGCGCGCACAATCTGCATCTCCTCGGCAAGCGGGACAAACGTTTTGTCGGACTGGAGGAAGTAACGGAAGATATCCGCCAGGTTCAGGACCATGCGGCGGGCGGCCGTGGATTCGCGGGGGATGGTGCCATAGAGCGTGTTCAGCGCGTTGAACAGGAAGTGGGGATTCATCTGCGATTGCAGGGCGCGCAGCTCGGCCTGGCTAACCAGGCGATTCATTTCCTGGCGGCGCAAGCTCTCGACCTGTTCGGAGATTTCGGCGGCGGCGATGGCCAGGGCGTCGAGATCCTCACCCAGGTAGCGCTGCCCGCCCTGGCGGCGGCCCAGAAGGATGAGCTTCGCATTGCCCTGGCCCAATCGCACCGGGACGACGGCTTCGGCCCAATTCCGTTGAGCGGCGGAACTCACCGCGGGCAGGCTGGCGGCGATCGCGGGGGCATGCAAAGCGAGGGCAGGGTCGGCTTCGGACTGGCCGATGGCGGCGAAGTCCTTGGTCTTGACGGCGGCCGCCATGGTGCAAACGGCCCAATCGAGGTATTGTTCCTCGCTCGAGAAAGCCGGTGCATCTTTGAGGCGCGCGGCGAGGTGCGAGACGGTGTCCTGGCGAAACACGGCGTGGGTGAGCCAGGCCTGGACGCGATTGCGCAGCCAGGCAAAGAAGATCAGGAAGAGGCAGACGCTGATGAGCAGCAGGGCTTCGGGGAGCGGCGCGGGAGAGACCCGTTCTACCAGCACCAGGCGGAAGGCGGCCTCAATCACCAGCCAGGTGAGCACGCCGGCCAGCAGCGCGTTGGCCAGAAAACGCACGAAGGCGTCCAGCAGGACGAATCGGTAATCCTGCAAGAGCACAAACAAGGCCAGGGGAATGCCGGCGTGGTGGACAATGAGTTCGCTCGACCAGGCCAGCCCCGCATGACCCGACCCGAAATGAACGAAAGAAGTCGCGAACAGCGCCAGGCACATGGAAGCGGCAATGCGCGCGCCGCCCGGCCGCCGGTGGCCGCCACGAGAAAACGCGGTATCGGCCACCGCCACCGCCGTGAGCAGCAGGAAACCGACGGTGATGATCAGCAGCGCGTCCTGGTGGAGCGTCGGGCCATTGCCGCGAATCTCCCAGAAGTGCATGCCCACGGCGACGGTGCTGAGCGCATAGCCAAAAGCCACCAGGACCGGGCGTGTGTCTTTCACCGAGACGTGCAGCAGCACCGCCGGCAGCAGGCTGAGCACGGAGAAGCTGACGGCGACGACCAGGTTGAGGGCCAGAGGCGGAAGTTTGGGACAGACCAGGACGACGAGAGAACCCAGGTTCCAGACCAGCGAGAGGACCGCGGCCAGGCCGGAAAGATAGCGGCCGCGCAGACCGGACCAGCCACGCCCGCTGAACAGCAGAAAGAGAAAAATCGCGAAGATCAACGCACCGGCGGCGTGGCCCAGAATGTTGATGAGCTGCGGCTGGTTGAGTCCGAGCATGGTCAAAGCGCGGCGGCGCGTCTGGAGACCATTGTCGCGCCAAGGCGGGCCGTTTGCCCACACACCGCGGCGAAGCGCCCGCTCGTGGGTGGATGGCGGCCGATGGTGAGAAAAGGATTGGGGCGGTGGGGGGCAGCGCGCATACTGGGCGGGTTATGCGGAGGAAGAGTCGGCTGCCGCGGATCAGCCGCGCCGCGGCTATCCGGGTGACGCTGAGCCTGGCGCTGGTTCTGGGGGCCAGTTGCCTGATTCTGCAATCGACCGTGTGGCACAATGCCGAGCCCGCGGAGGCCGACCAATACTATACGGAACTGCCGGGCGTGGATCTGAGCGGCCTCCAGCCGGCGGAAAAAGAGGCGCTGCTGAAGCGGCTCAATAAGCAGCATTGTCCCTGCGATTGCCTGCGGACCATTGCCAGTTGCCGCAACCGGCACACTTCCTGTACGGATAGCCTCGCGATCGCGCGGCAGGCGGTGGAAGCGGCGAAAAAACAGTAGCTTCACCACCTTGCCTTATGGCAGACGCAGAGAAGCTCGGGGAACCAGGCGGGCGGAGTTCAGAATAAAAGTCATCTCCGAAGTGACGTGTATGATGGCCGCGAGCAATGGGCTGAGGACGCCGACGGCAGCGAGCGCGACACCCAGAGCGTCGACGGCGAGGGTGCCGGCAAAGTTGAACAGGATGATGCGGCGGCAGCGGCGGGCGATTTGCAGCAGGCCGGCGCAATCCAGGAGGTCATTGCCGAGAAGGAGAACGCTGGCGGTCTGGCGGGCCAGGTCGGTTCCGGAGCCCATGGCGATGCCGACGGTTGCCTCGGCGAGCGCGGGGGCGTCGTTGATTCCGTCGCCGACCATGGCTACCCGTTTACCGGCACTGATGAGCTGTTGCACCCGCGCCAATTTATGTTCGGGGAGCATCTCGGCCTCGAAATTGGGGACCGCCAACTGGCGGGCTGCCTTTTCAGCGACGGCGCGGCCGTCGCCAGTGAGGAGGAGCACGTCCAGGCCCATGCTGCGGAGCACAGAGACAGCCTCCACCGCCTCGGGACGGAGCATGTCTTCGATGAGAAGAGAGCCGACGAGAAGGCCGCGATAAGCCACCAGGACGCTGCCGGGAACGGCGGGCAAGGTCCGCAGTTGCGCGTCCAGCGATTCGATGGACCGCAGCAGCCCAGCGTTGCCGACCAGAAGTTCACCGCCGTTCCAGGTGCAACGGACGCCCTGGCCGGGAAGGTATTCGAAAGTCTCGGGTTCGCGCAGTGGCAGGTCGAGTTGGGCGGCCTTCTTGAGGACGGCCTTGGCCAGCGGATGTTCCGAAGGGCGCTCGGCAATCGCGGCCAGTTCGACCACGCGCTGGTAATCCACCCCGGGACAGGGATTGACCTGCACGACGTAGGGTTCGCCAAAGGTGAGCGTGCCGGTCTTGTCGAGTACCACCGTATCGACCGTGCCCAAGGCCTCCATGTAGCGGCCTCCTTTGACGATGGCGCCGGAACGGGCGGCCCGGCCGATGGCGCCCAGGAGGGCGAGCGGCGTTCCCGCGGCGATGCCACATGCGCCGGCCACGATGATGACGGCAATGGCGGAGCGGATGTTGTGGGTGATGGCAAGGGTGAGAACCGCGGCGGCCAGCGCAAAGTAGACCAGCCAGGCGGAGAGGCGGTCGGCCAGCTTTTGGACGGGGGCGCGCGACTTTTCGGCCTTCTCAACGGCGTCTATGACGCGGCCGAAGACGGTGTCCAGGCCGAGCCGCTCGGTGCGGACATCGAGCGTGCCGGCATGATTGTTTGTGCCGGCAAACACGGTGGCGCCCGGCAGTTTATCGACCAGGATGGATTCTCCCGTGATGCTGGACTGATCGACCATGGAGCGGCCGGACACGACCACGCCGTCGACGGGGATTTCGGCAGCGGGCCGGATGACGACTATGTCGCCGGGGCAGAGCTGGGAGGTGGACACCTCTTCCACGCCGTAGCCGCGCCGGCGCCATGCGGTTTTGGGAAGCAGGTCGAGCAGGTTCTGGATGGCCCGGCGGCCACGGCTGACAGTGAGGTGTTCGAGCATTTCCGCGCCGAGGACGAAGAAGAGGATGAAAAGCGCGGTGGAAAACTCTTGGATGGCCAGGGCCGCGGCGAGGGCGAGGGTCATGGAGAGCTCCATGGTCATGCGACGGGCTGCCATATTGTCCACGGCTTCGCGGAAGACGGGGTAGCCTCCGGCCAGGGCAGCGGCGAAAGACAGCGGCTCGAGGCCGTCGAAACGAGGCGAGACGCCGGTCCAACTGGCAGCGGCGGCGCCGCCGACCAGCGCGAAACGGACCAGATCCGCTACTTCGACTGGGTGGTGCTCGGCCGAAGCCTGACTCTCCGTGGAGGCTGAGGGGGCTGAGTGCGGGGCCCCTATGATGGATTTTGCAGCAATAGCCATGGTGACCGCGATTATCGGGCAATCGTCGCAGGACCGCACGAAAAAACTCACGGGCGGGCGTGAGCCGGAAGCGAGCGGTCGGAACGGGCGGCATTCGGAACGGTAAGCCGGCGCACCGGACGGCAGGGCGATAGGCGGCCGACAAGGCCGCGCGTGCTGCTTTTCAGCCTGCTCCAGGCGGATTTCAGCCCGCTTGTGAGAAATGGCTTAGCCTTCGGGCGCCTGCCTCCCGATACTGGATGCCATGAAGAAGACTCTCGCTTTCTGTGTGTCACTTATGCTGGGTATCGGTGCGTTGGGCTATGGGCAATCCGGCGGTAGCTCCGGAACCGTGCGAGGTTCGGTTCTGGATCAATCCGGAGCAGTGATCGTGGGCGCCGCGGTGCAGATTCAGAATCCGGTGTCGCACTACGTCCGGACGGCCGTGAGCGACAGCCAGGGAAAATTTCAGTTCGACAACATCCCGTACAACAACTATCACGTCACGGCCGTCTCCCCAAAGTTCCGGCCGTCCGAGCAAGACGTGGACGTGCGAACCCCGATTCCCGTGGACGTCAAGTTAAGCATGGTGATCGGCACGTCCACCACAACCGTGGAAGTCAGGGCCGACGCGAAAGATTTGATTGAAGTCGAGCCTGTGTCGCACACGGACGTGGATCGCGGACTGTTCGATACACTGCCGCTGGAGAGTCAATCCTCGTCGCTGAGTTCGCTGGTGACACTGTCGGTGCCGGGAATCGCGGCGGATTCAAACGGTCTGTTTCACGGCATGGGCGATCACGCGGAGAATTCGTTTTCGGTGGACGGCCAGAAAATCACGGACCAGCAGAGCAAGGTTTTCTCGAACCAGATTCCCATGGACTCGGTGCAGTCGATGGAGGTGATCCAAGGCGCGCCTCCGGCCGAATACGGCGACAAGACCAGCGTGGTGATTGTGGTGACCACGCGCTCGGGTTTGGGCCAGACGCAGCCGCACGGGGAATTGACGGGCACGTTTGGCAGTTTTGCCTCGGCCGGCGGCGGGTTCAACCTGGCGACCGGCGGAAAGTCACTCGGGAATTTTATTTCCGTAAACGGAATGGATACCAGCCGGTTTCTGGACGGACCGGAATTCACCGTCATGCACGACCATGGCAACCAGCAGAACGCGTTCGACCGGATCGACTTCAAGCCTTCCGAGTCGGATACCATCAGTTTGAATCTGGGGTTTACGCGGTCCTGGTTCCAGACGCCCAATTCGTTCGACGGGCAAAACGCCACGGCCTGGGCGGGACAGGTGGTGGACAACAACGGCCTCGGCCCGAATGGCCAGGTGGTGGGCCCCACGGATCAGCGTTCCAAGATCCGGACGTATAATCTATCGGGGACCTGGACGCACTTGATCAATACCCACACGGTGTTGACGGTGGGCGGCTTCGTGCGTCAGGATCAATACAATTACTACCCCAGTGCGAACCCCTTTTCCGATCTGACGCCGAATCTGCAGGACGAAACCGTGGGCCAGAACCGTTCGCTCACCAACGCCGGAGGGCACGTGGATCTGTCGTACGTGAGCGGCATTCACAACATGAAGATGGGAATCCAGTACGACCGCACTTTCCTGACCGAGAACGACACCTTCGGGATCGTCAATCCCACGCTCAACGCGGTTTGCCTGAATCCCGACGGGAGCCCCTACACCAGCGCCTTGATCACGGATCCGGCGCAATGCTCCGGGCTGCTTTCACCGAATCCAGGATTCAATCCGCTGCTCGGCTGCTACGACCTCACCAGAACCGCAACCTTGCCCGGCTCCGACGGTTGCCCGGCGTCGCACAGTGGCCTTTACACCTTTAACGGCACGGGGGACATCCGGGAAACGGCGCTCTTCTACCAGGACAGCATTACGGTGAAGAACTGGAATTTCAATGTGGGCCTGCGGCTGGATACCTACAATGGCATCTCGCAGTCAAACATGCTGGAGCCGCGCCTCGGCGTCGCATACAACATCAAGTCCACCAACACTGTGATACGGGCTTCCTATGCCCGTGCGATGGAAACCCCGTTCAACGAGAACCTGGTTCTTTCGAGCCTGGGATGCAACGACCCGGTGGTGAGCGCGATCATGTCGACTGTGGGGGCCTGCAATGCGGTGCCGCTGGTTCCGGGACGGCGCAACGAGTTCCACGCGGGCCTGCAGCAGGCCTTTGGACGGTACCTGGTGGTGGACGCGGAATACATGTGGAAGTACACCCACCGGGCGTATGACTTCAGCGTGTTCGGCAGCACGCCGCTCACGTTTCCGATCGAGTGGAACAATTCGAAGATCCCGGGGTTTGCGATTCGCGCCAGCGTGCCGAACTATCACGGTTTTTCGGCTTTCGTGGTGATGTCGAGCGTAGCGGCGCGGTTCTTTACGCCGCAGGTGGCCGGGATTGGCTCGACACCGGGTGGCAACACGGTATTCCGTATCGATCACGACGAAGTTTTCAACCAGACCACTCACCTGCAATACCAGCCTTGGAAGAAAGGGCCATGGTTTGGCTTCAACTGGCGGTACGATAGCGGCCTGGTGGCCGGACCGGTGCCGTGCGCGGGAGGCAACTGCAACAACGGGCCGAATGGGACGGATACGATGGTGGACGTTTCGAACCTGTCTTTCGATCAGCAGGCCCAGGCCGGTCTGTTCTGCGGCAGCGTGCACGCCACGCCTACCACTCCCATCAGCCCGACGGGATTGTGCCCGGCATCGCAGTATGGGTCGACCTTGCTTAAGATACCCGCGGCCGGCACGGAAAACGACGACCACAACCCGCCGCGCGTCGCTCCGCGCAACCTGTTCGATGTCGCCGTGGGCGACGACAATCTCTTCAAGGGCGAGCGGAAGAAGGTCAGCCTGCGCCTGGCGGTGGTGAACGTGACCAACCGGACGGCGCTGTACAATTTCCTTTCCACCTTCAGCGGTACGCACTACGTGACGCCGCGGGCGGTAACAGTGACCATCGGATTCCACTTTTAGAGAGGCGGGACGCGAACTCCGGCGGGTGCTGCCTCCGATCGCATGATGTGCGGTCCTCTCGCCCGCCGGGCGGGATTCGCGGCCCAGCGCGCGTCAACCCTTGGAGTCCGGCGCTATACCACACAACTCCTACGGCTGCCGGCCTTTGCCCGCCAGCAACCGCCCTCAAGGGCCGGGATGGGTCCAATCCCACTCGAATCGGCTCTTCAGCACCAGGCCGGGACCGCGGCCGGTGAGGTCGAAGCCCGCGCCCATGTTGATCTTGAAGATCCGCGTCACCTTCCAGTCGCCGCCCGCGAACAACTGGTGTACTTCCGGCTGTGCGCGGGGGCGGACATCGATGCTTTCCACCTCGCCGTAGTATTCGAGCGATGGCGAAAAGCCCTTGCGCTTCCAGCGGACCAGCAGGGCCGGCTCGAAGTTCCAGCCGTGCTCCGTGCCGGGCCCATGCAAGGCGCGCTCGAAGACCGGATTGAAGACGAGCTGCCAACTGGTAAACTCGCGGTCTAGAATCGGCCGCAGTTCGACCCGTCGCGAGTTCTCCTCATAGCGCGTGTTCTGGAAGGAAAATTCGGAGACAAAGCCGATCCGCACCGGCAGATCCCAGGATTCCGGCAGGTATAAGTGCGGCAGCACGCGCCAGCCGGCGAATTGGGGGCTGTAGCCGGGCTCCCAGGCATTCAGGAACATGAAGCCCACGGCAAAGTCGGGGGAGACCCCAAAGGTTGGCTCCAGTGTGAGGTGCGTCTGATGGTCGGTGGGCAGCAACGTTCCATCGCGCGAAGCCGTTCCCTGGGCCCCGCAGTTTAAGTGGGCTTCCAGGCTGTACTCGCCTCGGGTGAGCGGCTCGTATTCATAGACGTGGATTTCAAATGGGTCCTGGGCGCGTGCGGAATGTGCCAACAGCAGCCCGGCTGCAAACGCCAGGAGTTTCGGCAACAAGAGACACAGCGGTCCCTTAGCTGCGGATTTCGTTGGCATGAAGGAACTCCTCGATTTCGAACTCGTGTCAACAGTCAACAGAGAGCGCAGTTCAGACTCGGGGAGGGTGCTCGATGCTGGTGGGGGCGGTCGTGGGCATGGCCGTAGCCGCGCGGAACGCAGCGTCGGGGATGCCGGGATCCAGGCCGATGACGGGAACCGCCGGCTTAAGGGCCAAACTGCAACAGAGACAAGCGCCGGCGTGACTACAGCAACACGGCGAATGCTCAGGGGAGCCGGCGTCTTTCTGCAGAAGCAACGCCTTCGCCGGACCGGCGGGAAACGCACCGTCGAGCAAGTCGCACAGACAAAAGTCCAGCCCGGCATTCAGCATAATGGCTAGAACCACAAAGCGGGCTAGACGCCGGGCAAGCATTCGTTCGATTATGTCACACCGGCAGGAGTCTGCGCGGCGATCGGGCGGTTCACCACTGGAACATTTGCTGGACATTGCGGGCCAGGCGCTTGGTCACTGTGAGCATTCTGATCCACAAGGGCGTTCCAGTAGTTCGGGCGGTTGTCCCGAGCCTCCTGACAGATTCCACGGCCGCCGTTGGAGCGCTTCTCGTCTTGCTGGCCGGTGCGCGATCAACGGGGATCACAACGATACTGCTTCCCTTCGCGACCGCAAATTTCCTGTATATTGCTTCCTCGAATCTGATGCCAGAACTGCGGAATGAAACGCGCCTCCGGCCGTCCTTGGTGCAGGATCTTCCTTTTCGGCGCCGGCTGTTCGATAATCTTCGTTTCCGGCGGCTGGTCGGCACGCCGCCGCCCTTCGCCATGTACGGCGATCAGGACCAACGGCTGCGGTGGCGGTGACTATACAACGGCTTCCAGGATGCCGTGATCGTCACAATGCGTTCCGTGTGGATGGTGCAAGTGCCCCTTCACCAGGTAGTCCACGTGATCTCCGTGCGGCACGGCTTGATGTCCGCAGTCGGGCCCATGGACGTGATCGGCCTGGTGCGCTCCGCAGTGGTGGCCCGGTGTGCATCGATCCTCGTGGCCTCTGCCTGCCTCCACCTTGTGTTCATCAACGTGGTTTCCGTGAACATGGTGCAAATGGCCGTCATGGAGATAATCGGTGTGGCCGTCGTGCTTGACGGCCGTGTGGCCACAATTGGGGCCGTGGATATGGGCGTGCGCTTCATGGATAGTACAGGTTTCCGTCATGGCAGTTCTCCTTTTGCCTGAGACCTAACTAACGCGATCGGCCAGGAGTTACCTTCTGAATGCCGCCCGTTCGAGCGCCAGGTGGGCCTTGCTGGCTTTCAGCGCAAGAGACTCGCGCGCTTCGAACTGGAACTTAGAGGACAGCAACTCCTGAACGTTACCTGGTGTCCGCCGAATGCCGGCAGGGCCGCCGACAAAAGGCAGAAAAACAGCGTTTTCATCTTGTAGCCCGAACTTCCAATCCGAACCTTTGTTCGCGATTGGCGATCCACAACCGACACCGGCTGCCTGAGGAGCAACGATTCGCCAACGAACGGACTTCCTTAAAACGCGATGCCCAGCGTCGCCCGGTATGACCGGGGCTCAACGAAGTGTGTGCCGGAGCAGGTCGAGAGAAAGTTGTACACCGCCAGTTTATTGGTGATGTTGAACGCTTCGAGCCGCAATGTCCAGCGTACCCGTTCGGTGTGAAACAGATTGTCGGTTCCGACCGCCATGTTAAAGAGATTTCGGGAGCGGACGCGCGCCGGATTCAAGTCGTCGTTTTCGGTGCCGGGCGCTGGGATCTTCACCAATTTAGCTCCCCAATTCGGATAAGCGACATTGCAGGTGGTGATCGGAGTGTAGATAGTAGCCACCTGGCTGCCGCAATAGAAGCCGATCTGGGCCTGCTGGTCAGCGGTCAGTCCGAGAGCGGCGGCCAGGTCCGGAACGGCGCTGGCCACGATGCCGCTGTCGTAGCGCCACGTGAACGACACCCATGGGCCGTTCTTCCGCGGCTGATATTGTACATTCGACGTGCTCTGGAGCCCCTGATCGTGATCGATTCGCACGACATAGTCTTTGGGAAGCTCTGTGTCGGGGAAGATCAGTCCACCGTTCTCCGGGCCGAAGACACGCGCCCGCGTGTGCCCCAGTTGCGTATAGGCGCTCAGTCCTTTGTATTGCCGAAGCAGCAGCTTGGACGAGAAGCCATCCATCTTGGAATGGGCCCATTCGATCGGGAAGAAGATCGCGGTGGTGAAGAGAGTGTCCAGGTCAAACGCGTTACGCGTGTACTTCCAGAAATAGTCGCCTTCAAACACGAAATGCGAACCGAAATTCTGTTCCAGGCCGGCGTTGTACATGTTGCGAATTCCCGGCTGGAGAGGAATGCTGCCCTGGGCTCCGAAGACGTTCGCCGCCAGGCCGCCCGCGCCGGTGGCGCTGGAGAGCACCAGATTTTCATTGAGCGGAGTCTCGTAGGAGTGCGAATAGCCTATCCGCAACACCGTCTTGGTCGGCGCGATCAGGTAGGACAAACCCGCCCGGGGCTGCGGTTGGGTGCCTTTGGCGATGCCGTCGTACCGGTCCCACCGGAACCCGAGATTGAGTGTCAAGTGGCCGAAGTTGATGCTGTCCTGTCCATAGAACGCCTGCTCCCGGATGTTGGCATGACCGTAGTACCGGAACAGGGAGCCGCCCCGGGTGAGGTCGTAGGGGACGAGCCCGGGCGAGAGATCGGGATTGGCCTGAAATCCCGCTTTCGCGCACTGGGTCGGATTGACCAATGACGGATTCAGCACGGCATCGCCATTGTCGTCGAGGCAGACGGGGTTGAAGGTCGGATCGGTCAGCCCGAGGGTGAATTTCTCCGTCAGGATGGTGTCCTGGATCTGCACCCCGAACTTGGCATTGTGGCGGCCGTGCAGATAGTTAAGGTCTGTTTTTATGCCGAGGTTCGTCAAGCTCCTGATCTGGCTGAGCGTGGCCGGCTGGTCGGCAAAGGCATCGCGGCTCGGGTAGTAGTCGATCAAATCCCGCCGCACGAACACATTCGACGCCAGCGTGGTAGCGGGATTGAATACATGGATCCAACCGGGCCCAATACTGAAAGAACGCACCATCTGCTTCTGATCCTGCCCGGAAGCCACCTGGTCGTATTGATTGGGAACCTGAAACCAGGTGCGGGCGGCCAGTACGTCCAGATGGAGCATATTCGCGTTACTTGGTTGATAGTCCGACCGTGAGAACACGTTCATGTTGTTGCCGACGTCATGGAAGGGAAGATATTCGGGGGTATCCAGGAAACGGCCCGAGCGGGACCCGTTCACAGCAAAGAACTGGCCCCATTTTGCCCCGCCAAAACCGACGTCGCCCGCCTCTTCGAAGGTTCCGAAAGAGCCATACCCGGAGGAAAAACCACCGTTCGTCTTCTGGCCGAGGCCGGAGCGCGTTACGGCGGTCACCACCAGCGAAGTCTTGTCGCCGTACTCGGCTGGCGTGCCTCCATAGACCGCTTCGATGGATTCAATCGCATTCGCGGGAATCTGCGTGGAAAAGAGGCTTCCCTGCTGATCGGTAATGGGTTGGTTATCGACCGAAAGAGCCATCTGGGCGTGGTCGCCGAGCGAATGAAAAAAGCCGTCCGAGTCCGCCACCACGGCGGGAGTGGCAAGCGTGATGATGTCGCTGAGCCCGGTCGAGATCGAACTCGTCGCCAGCTTGGAAAACTGCGCGCGATCGGCGTCGGCGTGCGCGGAGGGCGAGACCTCGATCAGCGCCGCTTCCGAAGACACCGTGACTGCCTGGCGCTGCGCCGCCAGCGGCAGGCTGACCTCGAGATTCACCGGCACCGCGCTTCGAATCGCCAAATCCCGATGATGATGCTCAAAGCCCAGGGCGTTGATATCGAGGTGGTAAACGTTCGGCGGGATGTTTGCGAACTGAAACTCGCCGGCAGCCGAGGTTTTGACCTCCTGACGGTACAAGGTCAGATCGTTGGACAGGCTCACCGTTGCGTCGGCGATGACGGCGCCGCTTGGATCGGTCACCTTGCCGCGAATGGTACCGGCGGTACCGAGAGACTGGCCGTACGTCAGGCCAGATGTGAAAAACAGCAACGCCAACAACACTCGTTTCATTTCTTGTGCCTCACTGAGCGGACGGCGGCGCGCCGCAGCGGTAGTTGAGGATTCTAAGCCCCTTATGTCCTTAAATATACAGGCACTCACGCTGGTCCTCGAATGTTTCTTGCAGGCGGATTCAAGCGACGGCTAAGCGGGCGGGATAGTAGCACGAGCGGAATGGCCGTGGAGGCCTGACCGGGTTGGTTGTAGGGCGTGGGACGTGCTTGAATCGCTGACGACGTGTCGCTCAGCCCGAGGCTCAACTGCTCCGTCAGGATGGCGTCCGTGATCTGCGCCCCGCCCCTACCTCACGACCGGAGCTTCGCACTTCACCACTGGAGCATTTGCCGGACGTTGCGGGCCAGGCGCTTGCTGACGATAAACTCCTGGGCGTTCGAAAGCGTCAGGAGCCAGCGCTGGCTGCTGAGCGGCGTCATTTTGCGGACATGGTTGACGTTGACGAGCGCGCTGCGGTGGACCCTGTGAAAAACCGAACCGCGCAGGCGCTGGTCGATGGCGCGGAGCGTTTGAGTGGCCATGTAGCGTTGGCGGGCGGTGATGATCCAGACGATTTCGCGCTCGGCCTGAAAGGCCAGCACGTCATCCAGGTCGAGCAGGAAGTACTCCTGGCCGGCGCGGCCCACTACCTTGCGGCCGCGGGCGGTGGGCGGCGGCTCGGGCACTTCGCTGAGGCGAGCCAGGGATTCGGCGGTATCGCGCGGACGGGCGCGGAGGGCGCGGGCGCGGTCGAGGGCCTTTTCCAGGCGTTCCCGGCTGACCGGTTTCAGCAGGTAATCCAGAGCGCCGGCTTCAAAGGCGCGAATGGCGTACTGGTCGTAGGCGGTGACAATGATGATCACCGGCTGGACGCCCGAGGGCAGACTGCGAATGACGTCGAATCCGCCCATGCGGGGCATCTGCAAATCCAGAAAGACGAGATCGGGCTGAAGACGGGCGATGTCGCGCAGGGCGTCGTTGCCGTTGGCCGCCTCACCCACAATCTCGACGCCGGAGAAAGCCGCCAGTTCGTCGCGCAGCACTTCGCGGGCTACCGGCTCGTCATCCACGATTAGGGTGCGGAGCGGCAGAGCAGGCATCATCAAGGAGGTAACGCGAAAGCTGGCGGTGTCGCACGGAAAAGTCATGATCGGGCGAAATTCGTCTACGGCCGGACTAAATTCAGCTACCAGCGGATTTGCATCCGGTTCCCTCCCTCTATAGTACGCGCAGCGGTGTTGGGCTTTGGCGGAACGCTCCCCCTCGACCCGCTCATGGATGAACTCCGGCCGCTCACGGGTTTGTGTAGACACTCCCGATCGGTCCGCTCATGGATGAATTCCGCCCGCTCCCGCCACGATTGCGCCCGCTTGTTCGAATGAAATAGGCCGCTCCCCGCTCGCGACTCGATACTTCATATTATGAAGGTTTCTCGCTCCCGGCGCTCCAGGTTTGCCCTACCTCTGGTCTTGGTTGCTTTCGCCGGTTTGATCCACGCTCAATCAAGCAGCGGCACCTCCGGGACGGTTCGCGGTTGGGTCCTCGATCCGTCGGGCGCGGCCATCGTGGGCGCGGCGGTGGATATCCAGAATCCCGTGTCGCACTATAGCCGCAGCACGATGACCGACAGCCAGGGCAAGTTCGAGTTCGACAATGTTCCGTTCAGCCCGTATCGCGTGAATGGGAAGGCGCCCAGTTTCCAGGCGAGCGGGCAGGATGTCGATTTGCGTTCGCCGATCCCGGTGGAAATCAAACTCAGCCTGCAGATCGGCACGGCGGCCCAGAGCGTGGCGGTGTCGGCCCAGGCCGAGGCTTTGCTGGAAGTCGACCCGATTGCCCACACGGACATGGATCGTGACCTGTTCGACAAGCTGCCCTTGCAGGGTCAATCTTCGTCGCTCAGTTCGCTGGTGACCATGGCCGCGCCGGGCATCAGCGCGGATTCCAATGGCCTGTTCCACGGCTTTGGCGATCACGCGTCCAACTCGTTTTCGGTGGATGGCCAGAAGATTACCGACCAGCAGAGTAAAATCTTCTCGAACCAGATTCCGCTGGATTCGGTGCAGTCGATGGAAGTGATCCAGGGCGCGCCGCCGGCCGAATACGGCGACAAGACCAGCGTGGTGATTGTGGTGACCACGCGGTCCGGCCTGGGCGAGAACACGCCGCATGGCCAAATAGACACGTCTTATGGCGCGTTCGGCACCAAAAGCGCGGGCTTCAACCTGGCGTATGGCGGGAAGTCGTGGGGCAATTTCATCTCCGCCAACGGGATGGGCACGGACCGCTTCCTGGATGGTCCGGAATTGACCGTGATGCACGATCGGGGAAGCGAGGGAAACCTGTTCGACCGCGTCGACTTCAAGCCTTCCCAGGCCGACACCATCAATCTCAATTTGAGCTACACGCGGTCCTGGTTCCAGACGCCGAATTCCTTCGATGGGCAGGACGCCACGGCATGGTCGGGAGTCGTGGTGAATAATAACGGCCTGGGTCCCAACGTCCTGCCGGTGGGATCGCAGGACCAGCACGCCAAAATCCGCACATTTAATATCGCTCCCACGTGGACGCATCTGTTCGGCGCGCATACGCTCTTTACGCTGGGCGCCTTCGTGCGGCAGGATCAGTTCAACTATTACCCTTCCCGCGACCCGTTCGCCGATTTCACCCCAAATCTGCAGAGCGAGACGGTTGGGCAAGACCGCCGGCTCACCAACGCCGGGGCGCACGCGGATCTTGCGTATGTGAAGAGCATTCACAACATCAAGGTGGGCTTTTCGTACGATCGGACGCTGCTGGGGGAGCACGACACTTTCGGGATCGTCGATCCTACCCTCAACGCGGTTTGCCTCAACGCCGACGGCAGCCCGAACACGCTGGCGTCGCTGACGAATCCGGCGCAGTGCACGGGCTCGCTCTCGCCGAATCCGGGATTCGTGCCTCTGTTGGGATGCTATGACTTGACGCGAACCGGCAGCCTTCCGGGCTCGGACGGCTGCCCGAGTTCCAGGAGCGGCTCGTACACTTTTAACGGCAGCGGGGACATCAAAGAGATGGCGCTGTTCTTCCAGGACAACATTACGGTGAAAAACTGGAACTTCAACTTGGGAATTCGGCTGGACGGCTACAACGGCATCACGACGTCCACGCAACTGGAGCCGCGCCTGGGCGCGGCGTACAACATCAAGGCGACCCACTCGGTGGTGCGGTTCTCGTATGCCCGGACCATGGAAACGCCATTCAATGAGAACCTGGTGCTTTCGAGCCTGGGATGCAACGACCCGGTGGTCAACGCGCTGATGTCGACCCTGGGAGCGTGCAGTGCAACGCCGCTTTCACCGGGGACGCGCAATGAGTTCCACGCCGGGCTGCAACAGGCTTTTGGAAAATACCTGACGGTGGATGGCGAATATATCTGGAAGTACACGCACGGGGCCTACGATTTCAGCATCTTCGGCAGCACGCCGATCACGTTCCCGATCGAGTGGGATCATTCCAAGATCCCCGGCTATGCGGTGCGGGCCACCATGCCGAACCTGCATGGCCTTTCGGCGTTCGTGGTTTTCTCCAGCGTGGCGGCGCGCTTCTTCACGCCGCAGGTGAGCGGGATCGGTTCCACGCCGGCGGGCAGCACGGTGTTCCGCATCGACCACGACGAAGTGTTCAACCAAACGACGCACTTGCAATACCAGCCCTGGAAGAACGGGCCGTGGTTCGGCTTCACCTGGCGCTACGACAGCGGCCAGGTGGCCGGACAGGTGCCGTGCGCGGGCGGCAATTGCAACAATGGGCCGGATGGAACCGATTCCATCGTGGACGTTTCGAAACTGTCTCCCGATCAGCAATTTCAGGCGGGCCTCTTTTGCGGCAGCGTGCATGCGACGCCTACCACCCCGATCAGCGCCAGCGGCCTGTGCCCGGCAACGCAATATGGCTCGACGCTGCTCAAGATTCCGGCGGCCGGGACGGAAAACGACGACCACAATCCGCCACGCATCGCGCCGCGCAATCTCTTCGACGTGGCGGTGGGCGACGACAACCTCTTTCATGGCGAACGGTACAAGTGGAGCGCCCGGCTGGCGGTGGCCAACCTGACGAACCGGGAGGCGCTGTACAATTTCCTCTCGACCTTCAGCGGAACGCACTACGTATCGCCGCGCGCGGTGACGGCGACCATCTCTTTCCACTTTTAGGCTCGCAGATCGCTCTTTAGTTTCTTTGCCGGCCATTTTGGCAACGCCGGCGGTCTTGTGAAACGGCCGATGCGCCCGAAGTCACATCCCCCTTTCAATCCGGTCCTGGGACGAAGTTCACGATGAGGCAGAGCGGCTGGAACATTTCATCTCGGAGAAGCTGGAAGAACCTAACCCCAGAGCCCGGCGCGCTGGATTGAGGACTTTTGACTCCGCAATCAGAGCGTGCCAGAATGGCCGGTGGAGGGCTGTTTGCCATCGCAATGCGAAGCTTGATTGCGCCCATTTCCGTGGTCCTGGCGTTGGGCGCCGCGTTTGGCCAGACGGCTGGGACGCCACTCTCTTTTGAAGTAGCGTCGGTGAAGCCGGCTTCCGCGCCAATCGCTACCAAAGATGCCTATACGGAGGGTTACAACGCCGGAATGCGGGCGGCGCTGGCCGCGCAAGGATTGCGGATCGTGGGCCAACGCGTAACCGTGACCGACAACAGCCTGAAGGACCTGATCCGCCTGGCCTACCAGGTGAAAGATCATCAGATCTCGGGGCCGGCCTGGATGGCCACGGAGAAGTATGAAATCGCCGCCACCATGCCCGCGGGCGCCAGCCGCGGCCAGGTTCCCGAAATGTTACAGACACTGCTGGCGGAGCGCTTCCACCTCAAACTGCACCGGGAAATGCGGAAGATGGCGGTGTACGCGCTGGTGGCGGCCAAGGGCGGGCCGAAGCTGACGGCGGCAGCGGGGCCGGCGAGCGGCCGGGGCGGCACCGGCTGGACGAGCTCCAACGCCGGCCGTGTGTTGGCAAAGGCTGCCTCGATGGCAGCGTTCGCCGACCTGCTCTCGAAGGCTGCCGGCCGCCCGGTCATCGACATGACGAGGCTCACGGGGCTGTACGATTTCGATCTGACTTACACGCCCGAGCTGAGTGCGACGGCGGCGGACGCGGGTCCAACGCTCGCGACAGCGCTGTTGGAGCAACTGGGCTTGAAGCTGGAAAAGCGCGAGATGCAGGTGGAAGTATTGGTGATCGAGAGTGCGGACAAGGTTCCCACGGAGAACTAGTGAGAACTGCGGCCTAGAACGATCAGCAGGACGATCGCCAGGATCAACACGGCTGCGACCACGGCGATGACGATGATGAGATTCTTGCGGGATTTTTTCGGCGGCTGCATTTCCGGGTTCGGCGGTTTCGGCGCGGCCGGCTGCTGAGCGGCCTGCTGCTCATCACCCTGCTTGGCGGGAGGACCGAACATACGCGTGTACTCACCGGGTCCGGCGTCGGCGGGCTTGGATGCCGCCAGCGCCTCGGCGGCGTGCCTGGCCAGGTCCTGAGGGGTCCCGAAGATACCAGACGCGGAAGCCGTGCGGGTGGCGGTGTTGAGCGCGGGAGGCGGCGCAATGGGCGCGGGCGCGGCGGTATCGGCCGCAGCGGTGGAAGTGGGGCCGAACATGCGGGTGAATTCGCCGGCCTGCTGGAACGGCCGGCTGTCCGGCGGAGCCGATTGAGCGGCGCTGGCGTGTTCCTTTTCGATATCGATGGATTCACCGGAAAGCCGCGAACCGAACAAGCGCGTGAACTGGCCGGTTTCCAGGGAGGCGTCACTGGCCGAAGACGCCGGCCACGGGGAATCCGGGGCGGCCGGCGGGAATGAGGCGCCCGGCCGGCGGGCCACGGGCGGCGGAGCGGCCGGCGGTGAAGGCGGCTTGAGAGGCTCGCCAGAGCCCGGCGGCGCCTGAAACAGCTTGGTGAATTCGCCGCCCTGGCTTTGCGCCGACGCCGGTGGGGCGGCCGATTGCGGGGAGGGCGGGCCCTCAAAGAGTTTGCTGAACTCGCTGGCCGGGGCGGCGCTCGAAGGGGCGGGAGTCTTTGGCGGCTCGGGGTCGAAGATGCGGGTGAACTCGCCGCGCTGGTCTGCGAGCAGGCTTGGCGGCGCGGCGACTGGCGGCGATGGGATCGGAGGCGGCGGGGGCGGCCCGGCCGGCGGCGCTGACTGGTCTTTCGCCGGCGGCACCGCAACGAACATCCGCGTGAACTCTCCGGCCTGGTCCGCCAGCAGGCCCGGCGGCTCGGCGACTGGCGGCGGGGATGGAATCGGAGGCGGCGGGGGCGGCGCGGGGGTCTCGGAGACCAGCGGTGGCACGGGCGTCGCTTCCGCGGGCGCGGCTTGCGACGGCGCAATCAGCAGGGGCGACGTCTCCGCCATCTTCGGGTCGGATGTGTCGAGGTTTAAGGCGACCCACTCCCGCAAGCCGGAGAACGGCTCGATGGGCAGCGTGACGGCGTAAGTAGAGCCGGCGAATTCTCCGATCTCCAGCAGCGGCGGCACCGGTTTTCCGGGAACGCTCCCCAACTTGGACTTCAAGATCGCGAGCAACCGCTGGCCGCTGGGATTGAAAAGATGGAGGTACACCAAGCGGCCCGTCGAGTTCTCGATGGCGCGGAACGTTTTGGCTTCCCCATCCGCGATCAACCGTTGCAATTCGTATTTCTTGTAGAAACTCATGGCGGCGGCGATCGGAAACCGCTGTATTATGATGATGACACCTTGTGCGCGGATGTCAACGGCCCATAGATGCCGGAGGAAGAATAGAAGGATGAAGAGTCTCTCCAGGGTGGTCTGGTCGGAGGGTATGTACCTGGGCCCCCACCATTTCCAGGCTCAAAACCGCTACTTCGAAGATTCCATCGAGTTTTCCATAGCGAGTCTCTGGTTCCGTCCCTGCGGTTTCAGCGGTTATGAGCTGAATGGCGAAGCGCTCGGGAACGGAACCCTTTCGCTGGTCCATGCGCGCGGTCTGTTCCCCGATGGTTTGAGCTTTCACATGCCGGAATTCGACGAGCTGCCGGCGCCCCGTCACATCACGGACATTTTTCCGCCGATGCAGGACAGCCTGGATGTTTTTCTGGCCGTGCCCGAGCGGCGGCCGGACGGCTGCAACTGCGCGCTTACCGAAGAAGACGCGCGCGAAGCGGTGCGGTATCGCGCCGAAGAGAAACCCCTGCCGGACGAAAACACCGGCCGCGACGTGAAGATGATTCAACTGGGACGCAAGAATATCCGCTTCCTGGTGGGCGCGGAAAGCGCCGAAGGCATGGCGACGCTGCAGATTGCGCGCGTGCGGCGGCAAGGCACGGGGCAGTTCGTTTTCGACGAACGTTTCGTCCCGCCGCTGCTGCAAGTGAGCGCATCGCCGCCCCTGATGACGATGTTGCGGCGGCTCATCGAACTGCTGGAAGAAAAGTGCCGGACGGTGGTGCGCCCCAAGGACCTGGGAAGCACGACGGTATCGGGCTTCTCGGCCGAGGGAATCGCCAACGCCTGGTTCCTGCACTGCGTGAATTCGAGCCTGGCGCCGTTGCGCCACCTGTGCGTTTCGAAGCGCGCGCACCCGGAAGAGCTGTTCGTGGAATTATCGCGGCTGGCCGGCGCGCTGTGCACGTTCAGCTTCGATTCCCACCCGAGCGCGCTGCCAGTCTACGATCACGCGCGACTGGCCGAGTGCTTCGAGGCGCTCGACCGGCATATCCGCGCGCACCTGGAGTTGATTGTGCCCAGCAATTGCGTGCAGATCTCTTTGGCCGCGGCGGCGCGATACTTCTACGAAGGGCGGGTCGTGGACGAGCGGACGCTGAACCGCTCGCGCTGGATTTTCGGCATCCGCTGCGGGATCGGGGAGGCCGACCTGATTGAGCGCACGCCGCGGCTGGTGAAAATCTGCTCGCGGGAGTTCGTTCCGAAACTGGTGGAACGCGCCTTATACGGGCTGAAGCTGTCGCACGTCCCGGTGCCGCCGCCGTCGCTATCGCCCAAAATCGAGTTTCAGTATTTTGCGATTGACAAGTCCGGCCCCTGCTGGGAGCATTTGGTCAAAACCCGGGAGATCGGACTCTACGTGCCCGGCGAATTACCCGATCCGGAGATTGAGTTGTCGGTGATACTAGAGTCGTAAAGGATTTCTTCTGTGCCGAACCTGGAAGATGCCGCTGCTCCGCCCGTGACCGCCTGGCCCGACAATCTCGCGCTTTTTTTCCAGGAGTTGTACACGGCCATTGTGCGCCTGCGGTCGCACCGCCAGGAAGTCAACAACGCGGATGTCTTCCGCAACCAGGTAATCCAGGCCATCAAGACAGCGGACCAGAACGCCAAGACGAGAGGCTACACCGACGAAGACGTGAAGTCGGGAGTGTTCGCGCTGGTGGCGTTTCTGGACGAATCCATTCTGAACCTGCGGAAGCCGGTCTTTAACGACTGGGTGCGCAAGCCGCTGCAGGAAGAACTGTTCGGCCGTCACGTGGCGGGTGAAATGTTTTTCGAAAACCTGCAGGTGATCCTGGGCCGGCGCGATTCTCCGGAGGTGGCCGATCTGCTGGAGGTCTACTACCTTTGTCTCCTGCTCGGCTACCTGGGGCGCTACAGCATCAGTTCCAAGGGCGACTTGCGCGGATTGATGGGCCAGACCGAAGACAAGATCAAGCGCATCCGTAAATCCGGCGTGGACCTTTCGCCAGACTGGGCGTTGCCGGCCGAAACAGCCGGGCCGCTGCGCTCGGACCCGTGGATGCGCCGTCTCTTTATCGTGGCTGGAGTCTGCGCCGGAATCGCGCTGCTGCTGTATCCGGTGTATCACTTCACTTTGAGCTCCGGCGTGTCGTCTGTGAACCAGCTCTCCAGCAGGGGGCGTCCGTAACCCCGCCATGGGATTCTCCGGGTTCTACTTACTCTCGGCCGTCTTCATGGTGGTCTTCATAGCAATCTCCTGGATTGTTACGGGGCTTCTGCACCTGTCGGGCACCGCCGAAATGATCGTGCGAGTGCTCTTCATGGGGCTGGCCTTCTCGCTGTTTGGCCTGGTCTACTGGTGGCGCCAGAAGCGGCAGCGCCAGAAAGAGTCGGCCGCACAGCAAGGGCAGGTGGAGGCAGCCGCCGAAGAGCGCGAGATCGAATCGTTCGTGCGCGACGCCGAAGTGCGACTGGCGGCTTCCATGGTGGGCAAGGAAGCCAAGTTGGGCAGCATGCCGGTGTATTTTCTGATCGGCGAAACCGGCGCCGCCAAGACCAGCCTGTTCGTACACTCGGGCGTGGAGCCGGAACTGCTGGCGGGACAGGTCTATCAAGATAACAACCTGGTTCCCACGCGGCCGGTCAACATCTGGCTGGCGCAGAAGTCGGTATTCGTGGAAGCGGGCGGCCGCCTGCTGGGGGAACCGGGACGCTGGATGCGGCTGGTGAAGCGCCTGCAACCGCGGCGGCGCCGGCTGTTTTTCCGCCCGCAGCCGCCGCGCGGCGTGATCGTTTGCGTGGACAGCGAGAGCTTCCTGAAGCCGGGCGCGGACGAAGCGGTGGCATCCACGGCGCGCAATTTGCAGGCGCGGCTCGGCGAGATTTCGCACGCGTTGGGCATCCGGCTGCCGATTTACGTGTTGTTCAGCAAACTCGACCGGTTGGGTTTTTTCACCGATTTCGTCGGCAATCTGACCGAAGAGGAAGTGCACCAGACGCTCGGCGTGACACTGCCGATTCGCAACACCAGGGAGAGCCGGGGGGTTTACGCCGAAGAAGAGTCGCGCCGCCTGACCGCGGCTTTCGACGGCCTCTTCCACGCGCTGTGCGACAAGCGTCTGCCGTTTCTGGCGCGCGAGAACGACGCGTCGAAGCTGCCGGCGGTCTACGAGTTTCCCCGCGAGTACCGCAAGCTCCGCAACTCCACGGTGCGGTTTCTGGTGGACCTGGGGCGCCCCAGCCAGTTGCGCGTGAACCCGTTTTTGCGCGGCTTCTATTTTTCCGGCGTCCGGCCGGTAGTGGTGAAGGAATCGATGCCGGCCGCGCGCGTGGCATCGTCCCCTGGGGCCAAATTGAAACGCGGCGCCACCGGATTCTTCGAAGGTCTGCTGAACGACGAAGGGCCGGTCCCCTCGCCGTCGTCTTCCGTGCGCACGCGGCGCACGCCGCAGTGGTTGTTCTTGGGCCACTTATTCAGCGACGTGATTCTGCGGGATCGCGCCGCCATGGGCGCCAGCGCGCAGAGCGTGCGGGCCGAGATGATGCGGCGCATCCTGGCCGCGGCCGCGGCCGGGCTGTTCGTTATCTGGTCGATCGGGATGACGGTCTCTTACTTCCGCAACCGCGCGCTGGAATCGCGGGTGGAAGAAGCCGCGCGCGGCATCGGGCAATCCGAATCGGGCGGCGCCGCGCAGGAGTTGCCCTCCACCGATTCCCTGACGCGGCTGGACACGCTGCGCGAAAGCGTGGAACTACTCTCGCTCTACGACCGGCAAGGCGCGCCGTGGAGCCTGCGGTGGGGACTATATGTCGGCAGCGATCTCTACCCGGCCGCGCGGCGTCTCTACTTCAGCCGTTTTCAGCAGTTACTCTTCGGCTCCACGCAGACCTCGCTCCTGGAGTGGCTCCGCAAACTGCCCGCCAAACCCGGGCCGAACGACGAGTATAAGCCGACTTACGACACTCTGAAGGCCTATCTCATCACGACGTCGCACCACGAAAAGAGCACACGGGCTTTTCTCCCTCCCCTGCTCTACGAGCGCTGGGCGGCCGGACGCCAGATCGACGCCGACCGCGCCGCGCTGGCCCGCAAACAGTTCGATTTCTACGCGGACGAGCTGCTGATCGCCAACCCGTTTTCCTCGGAGAACGAAGGCGAGACAGTCGAGGCGGCGCGATCTTACCTGGCGCAGTTTAACGCCGTCGAGAGCATCTATCAGTTCATCCTGGCGGAAGCCACGCGGCAGAAGCCTGCGGTGAACTTCAACCGCCAGTTCAAGGGCTCGGCCGCATACGTGATCAACAATCACGACGTGCCCGGCGCCTTCACTATCGACGGCTGGAAGTTTGTTGACAACGCCATCTCGAACGTCAAGCAGTTTTTCGGCGGCGAAGCATGGGTGTTGGGCGAGCACGCCTTCGCCAATCTCGATCCCGTGGTCCTGGGCCCGCAGTTACGCAGCCGGTATCACAAGGATTATATCGCCAACTGGCGCGCGTACCTGGCGGCTTCCGAAGTAGTCCCATACCGCAGCATTGCCGACGCGGCTCTGAAGCTTAGTCAGTTGTCGAGTAACCAATCTTACTTACTGGGGGCGCTCTGCCTGGCTTCGATTAACACGAATCCCGCGTCGCTCGACGAGGAGACCAGCGCTCCGTACCAGCCGGTGCAATACGTGATGCCGCCGGCCTGCACGGACCGCTATATCCAGGACCACAACGGCGCTTACACCAGCGCCTTGGTCAGCCTGCAGTCGTCCATGGACCGGGTGGCCAAGAGCGGCACGGACGTAAAGGACGACCTGGTATCCCAGACCGAGGCGGATGCCACCGCCGCCTACAAGGTGACGCGGCAGATCGCTCAGAACTTCCGCATCGACCGGGAAGGCAACGTTCACGGGATGGTGCAGAAGTTCATGGAAGACCCCATCCGCCAGGCCGAAGCGATTCTCGGGCGACTGGGCCCGGCGCAGCTCAACACGGAGGGCCGGCGCTTTTGCGGGGAATTCGCCGGCCTGACGAAGAAGTATCCTTTCGACACCAACGCCAGGGTGGACGCGACGCTCGACGACATCAACGGCATCTTCCGCCCCGGTGAAGGCAAACTCGCAACCTTCTTCGACAGCACGTTGAAAAACTATGTCGAACGGCGCGGCAACGAGTATGTCCGCCGCGCAGACAGCCGCGTGCAAGTTACGGACGCCTTCCTGCGGTTCCTCAACCGCGCCACGGCGCTGGGCGAAGCGCTGTATAAGAACGGCGCCAAGGATGCGAGCCTCACTTACAATATGAAGGCCCTGCCGGCTGAAGGATTGAAGAGCGTGACCCTCAGCCTGGACGGGCAGGTTCTGACTTCGAGCGGCGCCGCCGGGGAGTCGAAAGACTTCACCTGGCCCGGGAGTTCGGTCCGCGGCGCCAAACTTTCCGGCAACCTGGGCGGCGGAGATTTCAGTTTCATCACCTACGACGGCCTGTGGGCGGCCTTCCGCTTCTTCGGCGACGCCGACCGTTTCCAGTCGAGCGGCGCCGGCTACACTCTGCAATGGGTGCCACGGCAGGGCCAATCGGGCCAGCCCATGCGGCTGGACAGCGGCAAGGCGCTCGCGCTGCCCTTCCTGCTCGACCTGAAAGGCGCCCCACCCATCTTCCAGAAGGGCTATCTTTCAGGCTTCCAGTGCGTATCGGAAGTGGCCCGCTGAGACTCGTGTTCGCAATTACGGCGACTGATTCGTGATCCCCGTGCCCTCCGCTCCCTTACGGTGGCGGCTCTGTGCGGAGCGTCTTACACAGTAGAGAGCGGCGCCGCTCGCAATCGCCGCGGCCACCACGAGTAACTGCCGCGGGTCGGAATCCGGATCGCGCAGCGTGGAGACGAGCAGGAATCCGGCACAGGCCAGCGGCGCGAGAGTTACCAAGACGACTCCGGCCCATCCGCCGGGAACGCGGAAGGGCCGTTCCATCTCCGGCTGCTTCCATCGCAAAGCAATGAGCGCGACGTACTCGAGCGAAAGCGCCGCGGAGTAGAGCAGCACGTCGATCACAACCAGCTTGCCGAAAGATAGCGCCGCAAACACGGAGGAGACCGCGCAAGAGGCAATCAGCGCGCCCACCGGCATGGCGGTGCGCTTGGAAACGGCGGCCAGCGGCGCGGGCAGCCAGCCATCGCGAGCCATGACGTAGGGCAGGCGCGAGGAGTAAAGCAACTGGCTGTTGAAGATGGACCACATGGCTACCAGCGCCGCTCCGGCCAGCAACAAACCGAACCAATGGCCGCCCGCCCGCGCCGCAATCACCGGCCAGCCCTGGGATTCGCTCCACGCGTCCGGGCTCGAGGTGACCGCCAGCCCGGCGAAAACCGGCGCCAGGTAAGCGGCGATGGTGACCAGCATCACTACGGCCAGCGCGCGCGGATAGTTGCGGCGTGCGTCATTGACTTCGCCGGCGAAAGTGGACGTGTTATCCCAGCCCATGTAATTCCATAGGACGATCGAAAAGCCCAGGGTCAGCAGTCCGGTGTTGTGATTGGTCTTCAACTCGCGTGTAACCAGGGACCAGACCTGATGCGCCGCTCCGGCGCGCTCGAACGCAACCACCACCAGCAGGGCGAACGGAAGGAGCACCAGCGCGGTGTTCCAGGCGGCACTCTGGCCGACCAGGGAAACGCCCCGCCAGTTCACCAACAACGCGCTCCCAATGACCGCCAGCGCGACGGCCCAGCGGCACAGCAAGACGCTCCAGGAGGCCGAGCCATGTTCGTCCAGCCGCAGCCAGGGATAGAAGAAGGCGAGGTAATTGACGAAAAGAACGGGATAGATGGCGACATCAATGAAGGTGTAACAGACGGTCCACCAGGCTTCCTGCACGCCCCAGAAATCGCCGAGGGCGGTTCGCACCCACACGTAGTAACCGCCGTCTTCGGGCATGGCGCTGGCAAGTTCGGCCACCATCAGGGCGATGGGCAGACTCCACACCAGCGGAGCCAGCACGATCAACGCGATGGCCCATCCGCCGCCTACCGCCGCCACGACGGGTTCCAGCCCGTAAGCCCCGCCGCACACCACAAAGAAGACTACCCCGATGAGCGGCAGCAAGTTGAGGCGCCGGGAATCCGGCAGATCGAGGGACATTCTCATTTGCGGTTGTTCTGGTGAGTATACATCCGGTACGCGGAGAAGTGTGCCGATTCGAACTATTCGGGGCCATGCAGTCGTGCGACACTCTGCTTAAGATGCGAATCTTCCCGCCATTCTTTCTGTTTGCGACGCTCGCGGTGGCGCAATTGCAAATCACCACGTCGAGCGTGCCCGTAGCCACGCAATACCAGAGCTACAGCACTACTTTGACGGCAATTGGCGGCGTTCCGCCGTACACGTGGTCGGTGGTGTCGTCGACCGGTGTCAGCCTGCCCGAGGGGATGGCGCTCAACGCGTCGACCGGCATCGTCAGCGCCGCACAAGTGAATGGGCAAGGCGG
>Ga0116111_1000647_pt1 | contig 27567 bp, 22 predicted proteins | sample June2015DPH_8_10_FD_89720 | JGI IMG/M metagenome (GOLD analysis project Ga0116111, IMG submission 89720) | Peatland microbial communities from SPRUCE experiment site at the Marcell Experimental Forest, Minnesota, USA - June2015DPH_8_100 | ecosystem: Environmental > Terrestrial > Soil > Wetlands... | reverse complement strand
GGTGTGCATGTCAGGCATCGTAAAAGCCCGTTGGCGCTTGAGACCAGTCAATTCGCCCCGCTGCTCATACCTGAAAGAATAAGTCGAAAGCTCGTACAGTTTCAGCGGCAGGTCTTTTTCGGTTAAATGCATCTGGTGCATCATGCTAAACATACCAAAGCAAGCAGCGAATCTGAGCATCATATCGCGTGCGCCCGCTTTCAGCCGATATTGTCGCTCACCAAACTTGCTCGCGTGCTCACTGACTGCTCTGCTGGACAGGTCATACATAACCGGCGTCTCGACCGGCATCGCGCCGTAGTTCACCGCGAGGAGATAAGAATAGTCGATGAGGAGATCACGCACTAGCTTTCCTTTCGGCAGCCATTTGAGGTGTCCCGCGTCTGACAGCGGCTCGTACTCGACGAGCTCCTTCTCTTTCATTAGCTTGATATGCGGCAACTCCGCTTCCGTGCTGTAGAGAGAATGTTGCCCCAGTTCATAACTTAGGATGTCCTTGAATTCAGCGTCCGTCGAGTGAAACGCAGTCGCTGGAGTTATCGTACCGCTAGGCTCAAGTACGTAGAATTCGCTTTCGACTGTCTTCTTCTCCAGTTTTGCCTCTGGATGAATAGATCTGGATAGCTCAGCAAGAGGATGCCCCTTACACTTCAAACTGAACGATTTGTACCATCCGAATGGCGCCCTCAGCACTTCAAAGCCGACGAGCAGAGATTCAATCTCCTGCAGGATGTTCAAAGCAGTCTCGGGTGACGCCAACTCGGAACTCAAATGAGCGTAGGGATAGATCATGACCCGCTTCGTGGCCACCTTAATCGCAACGTCGATTATTGCATTCGCTGCATCGGCTGCCACGTCGTCAAGACTCGTCTCGTCACCGCGTTCTGCGGCGACAAAGGCGACTAAAGCCTCCTCCATTCGCGCCTGTTTGCGTGAATCTTCTGTATCTTCAGCGTGCTTGCTTGCCTTCGTGACCTGATACTCAATGTAGTCAACGTGCATTAGCAGAAGTCGCATGTTTAGCAGTCCTCGGTTTTCAAATCATGGTTGTGTGCCGGTTTTGCTAGAGTGACACGTGCTGCCTTCACGGGAGTTCACGCGGTCTTTAAAGCTAAAAAAGCCCATAATAGGGGGCGTTCGCCGCAAAGAAGACCTTTGGCTAGTATACACTTTTGACGAACGTGTACAAGATCGCAGCTATAACGACTATAATCAGGAGCTCGTGAAGGTACGGGATCAAGTACAGAATCAATGAGATGACAAATATTAGGGCAAACGTAATCCAGTCGATTCTCAGTTGGTATCGTGGCCGTTGCATACCACACCATAGATTACCTTATGGTATAAAATCCTATTGCTTTTTTGCGAAAAATAACTTAGCCGCGAGCTTATTTTTCAAAACGAATCAATTAAGGCTGCCTATTAAATACGTCGGCGTGACTCCAGTTACGCCCACTGCATAGAAGACCCCAAGAGCTAACTTGCGTGGCACAACTATCGGCCGATAGTTGTCGTTGTATAAGATTGTGCTTCCGTTCTTGCCCCTCTCCACTGCCAGCGCACTGTAGCTCTTCCCTATGTACGCACGGTTTCGCTGGCGGGCAACGCGGTGGTGCTCCGCTGTCAGCATTCGCGACCGGTCTTTCTGTACTCTGCCGGTCACGGGTCTCAAAAAGAGTGCCTTAGTTCCCTCTCGTCGCGAAAAACGTGTGATGTTCACTTTGAGCGGCGCAACTTCTCGCAGTAGGTCCAACGTGGCCCGAAAATCCTCAGCCCTTTCAGTCGGGAAGCCAACAATGAAGTCGGTCGATACAGTGACGTCTCTAAGTTCTTGACGAAAGCTCGAGACAATGTGCTTGAAGTCGAACACCGTATGCCCTCTTTCCATGAGCTCCAAAATCCGATCGGAACCCGACTGCACCGGCAAGTGCACGAATCTGTATACCCGAGGATGCATATACGCTCCCACCAGATCCTCTTCGATATCAAGAATCGAGGACACGTTCATCATCCCAACGCGGAGCTTGAAGTCGTGTTCAATTTCGCATAGCGCTTCGACAAGGTCGGGTAATCGGTGGCCCTGATCTAACCCGTACGCTCCCCCGTCCTGCGCAGTCAGGAAGACTTGCTTCACACCATTTTGAACCCTCTGTTCCACATCCCTGGTGATGGTTTCGATGCTTCGACTCTTCACAGGACCTCTGATGAGCTTCACGATGCAATAGCTGCAACTTCCCCCACATCCTTGAGCGATCTTTACTTTAGCTGTGATGTTTGGTCTCGGTGCAGATGCGGCGCTACGCGAGAAATGAGCGTCTATGTAAGACGCCACGCCACTGATCCGCATAGTTTTCAACGCTGGATACAAAGCGTGGAGCCGATCCCCAAATGGCCCTGCCATGCAGCCCGTGATAATGAGCGTTCGCTCGCCTAACTGCCGATACAGAGTGTCTATCCGTCGTAGGATCTTTTTTTCAGTCGTCTCGATAACCATACACGTATTTAGAACGAGCACACGTGCATCCTCGGTCGATTCTACCATCCTGTGGCTATTTAGCTGAAGCATGAGCTCTTCGCTTTCGCTTTGGTTTAGCGTACAGCCGTACGTTTCTACATAAATCGAGGTCATCGCTCTTGCTAAAGGATGGCGTTTCTTACGCGACGCGTATTCATCTGCCGTTTGGATTGTTGTCCAGCGTCAGTTCAGCGCAATGTGGTCAGTGAAACGTTGCTTAAATCAATAAGAATTAACCATATATGGATAGATAACTTTACCTTTTCACGCCAAGATTATAGAATAAAATCAAGCGTAGCGCGCCTACGCTATGTAGCAGCCTATGAAGATATCCGTAATTATCCCAACGATGAATGAGCCAGCCATTGCTGACGTTCTTCACGATGTCCTTGACGCGCTACAACAGTACAGCGTGGAAGTGATTGTGGTCGATAAGTCAAGAGACGAGACAGCCACGCGCGCGGCAGAGCTTGGAGCAAAGGTAATCCATCAGACCGGAACAGGGTATGGAGATGCGTACATTACAGGATTTAAACACATATCCGAAGATACTGAGATAGTCGTCATTCTGGATGGCGACTATACCTACGATCCGTACGACATTCCGAAGCTGCTTCAGCCCATCAACGACGGCGCTGACGTTGTGATAGGAACTCGATTCGCTCTTATGGATAAAGGAGCGATGAGTCGGAGAAACGCGCTCGGCAACAGAATGCTTACCGCCCTGCTACGATCTCTGTATCACGTACGCGTGACTGATTCTCAATCAGGAATGCGTGCCATAAGACGCTCTGCACTCGATCGTCTAAAACTTCAATCGCCTAACATGCCGTTCGCGAGCGAAATGATCATCGAGGCACAAAAAGAGAATCTCGCTATTACCGAGGTCCCCATAAGGTACAGGGCCAGAGTCGGCCATGCGAAGCTGGACCCGTTCAGGGACGCGTTTAGCATCGTTTCTATCACGGTTCGCCTCGTCCGGGACTACAATCCACTCGTTATTTTTTTGCCCATTGGTCTCGCGCTCATGCTCGTAGGCCTCGGCTATGGCACAACCATACTTATCGACTACATCCACACCGGCATCGTAACGCGCATAGCAGCTGCGATTCTCTCCGTCTTGCTCATTTTGACCGGCTTACAGGTAACGCTTTTCGGTTTGCTAGCCGATATCATCCTGACGAACCTGCGACGGCGATAAACACCAAAATGAACATCGGCTATGTTTCAGATGTTGTCTATCCTTTCGTGAAGGGCGGGGCTGAGAAGCGTATCTACGAAATGGCAAAGCGTCTTGCCACAAATGACGAAGTACATATCTTTGGCGTGAAGTGGTGGAAAGGAAAGAACGATATCGAGTTGGGCGGGATTCACCTCCATGGCGTGTGCAAACCGCTCAGCCTTTATGCGGGAGAGCGCCGATCTTTTCGAGAAGCAGCGAGATTTGCAGGCAGTTTGCGCCCCATTTTTAGGCAAGACCTCGATATCATTGACTGCAATCAATTTCCGTATTTACACTGCTTTCCCGCGAGGCTCATTTCGCTACTGAAGAGTATGCCCCTAGTCATTACCTGGCACGAGTTTTGGGGAGATTACTGGTACGAGTACTTGGGCAAGCTCGGATTCTTTGGCAAGCTCACGGAGAGAGCAACCCTGACGATAGCGGACGAAGTGATCGCTGTCTCTACGACCACGAAAGAACTTCTCGAGCATTTCAGAAAAAGAGTATCATTCGTGCCGAATGGGGTCGATATCTCTCTAATCGATTCGATCGAACCGGCTGAAATCTCAGTCGACGCGCTATTTGTGGGAAGGCTCATTCCTGAAAAAAACGTCGAATTACTGGTAAGAGCGATGCCTACAAGCAAAATGCTTTGCATAATCGGCGACGGTCCCGAAAAATCCAAGCTCATTCAACTCTCGAAAGAACTTGGCACCAACGTGCGTTTCAGCTCAGAATTGCCTTACGAAGATCTCATAGGCGTGATGAAAGCCGCAAATTCGCTAGTTTTGCCTTCCAGCCGCGAAGGCTTTGGTATCGTTGCCCTCGAGGCGCTAGCATGTGGTACGCCCGTAATTACGAGCAATGTTCAAAAAAATGCAGCAAGAGAGCTCATCACGCACGGAGAGAACGGATTTGTCGTTGATCTGAAGGAGGACCAACTCCGATCAGCGCTGCTTGAAGTTGACAAAAAGCGTATGCAACGCGCGGCACAAGCAGGCGCAGCTTTCTTTGACTGGAATCTCTTAAGCGCAGAACTTCGAAACTTATATGAGTCGCTCACGTAAGCGGAACGTGAGTTGCCACGATTCGCGGAACATCGGCGACTTCAAAAACATTATTACAGCAGGCACCATTGTATGAGCAACCGCGTATCGTGAAGCTGAAATTAAGTAGAAACAGAGGCCATACAGTGAACATATTGCTGGTAAGTGAGCTTTTTCCTTTTTGTGACGCCGCTGGCGAATTGCACATGCTGGGGGGAGGGGAAAACCACATGTATGCCTTAGGCCGCGAGCTTTCGGATAGGCATCACATCGCGGTGCTGACATCACACGTGCCGGCAGCCACGTATCCAGAAGACCGATTTCCGTTCCACGTATGCACCATATACAACCGCAAAACCGCGGGTAAACGCGCAGCGAATCTGCGATATGCAGTCCGCCTGTCGCGAGAGTTAAGGCGTATCAGCAACCAGTTCGACGTCATCGTTCCTCAAACATTCATACCTGTCTTCTCAGCCTCGCTCAGTCGCACAAAGGTGCCGGTCGTGCCAATCGTGCATGACGTGTACCAGCCTTTGCCGTTGACCAATGGCATCTCTGCGTGGCGTGATCTGCAAGGAGGCGACACGTTGAGGGGGGTGCAAGGTTGTTTGCTGGAACGCGCCTGTCTTCGCTACGCCTCGACCTGTCCGATCACAATAACCGTCTCAGACCCTACTCTTGAGACATTAAAATATTGGATCCCCCGGCACAAGATTAGAGTCACTGGCAACGGCATTTACCTAAAAGAATTCGCCCAGAACACGAAAGAAATTGATGTCATTTGTATAGCACGCTTAGACGCGCCTTACAAGAACATAGACATAGTGTGCGAGGCACTATTCGACACGGAGGTTCAAACAGTCATCGTCGGCGATGGAAAGCTCCGACCCACTCTTGAACGTCGCTGGGCTAGCGAGAACATTCAGTTCGCCGGTCACGTTAGTGAAGGAAGAAAAAAAGAGCTGCTTTCAAAATCCAAAATTCTTTTATCTGCGTCTTCTGTCGAAGGATTCGGAATAACACTTCTCGAAGGCCTCGCATCAGGTTGCTTGGTAGCAGCCAGCGACATAGCCCCACATCGATTCATTGACCGTGGTTCTGACATCATAAAGTTCTTTCCCGTTGGGGATATCGAGGCGGTAAAAGGCGCCGTGATTGAACTTCTACAACTCTCTGGTGAAGAACGCGCTTCCCTTCGAAAACGCGCTAACTCGCTAATATCTCGCTATTGGAACTGGCAGGCAATCGCCCACAAAACCGAAGTCTTTCTTGATTCCGTGGCACAGACGCACTATCCGCAGCGGGCGTGTTGAATAGTAGCGTGTAACGCTTCTAAGTCGCTTCCCCACCGCTATCGAATTCTATGGAACTTGAGATGGCTGCAGATATCGAGTCAACTCCATCAAGCCACTCGGCCACGTAGCTGTCTTCCAATTCAGCAATAGTCTCTTGACGCAGCGGCTCGCCTGCGATAACTCGCGCACCGACCTTTCCTACTATCGCTAAGGCCAGATCGAAGTGCCCTTTTTTTTCTTGATCTAGGGCGTCTTGTATTAGTTCGTCCATAGAAGCCTTGTCTGCAAAAGACGCTTTCACGTAGCTCTCAAACGATGCGAAGGCGCCAACTAAAGAAGATTGGATGAGTCCTATTAGGTCGTCAAGCTCCACGTCACCTGTGTCAGCTTTTTCTTCCGCTATCGCCCCTATGTTATGTAAGCCATCTAAAGATTCTTCACGCGTGAGCTTGCCGATTTCGAAACCTCTAACAACCTTACAGCACGCAATTATTACATCTTCTTCCATTTCAACGAATACTGTGGTGGCCGTCTCGTCCATGTTTTTGTAGTCACTTTGCCTTGCGCAGTCTATCCAGTTGCGCCAGCGCTCCTCATTAAACGGCACGTAGGGCTTCTTTGCGTTTTTCATCTTGTAACCTTGTGTAGCTTGTTGCCGACACGTACTTCGGGTATAATTCGATAATATTTATAGTTTCAGCCGCTTGCCGGTAGCTCTAAATAAAGCGTTCGTTCAATTAAGTATGAATTCGATTGCGCCAGCGCGTTTTGCGCACGTGACGTGGGGGGCGCGTCCGCATTGAAACCTTGGCTGCACCATTCAGAACGTAGCCAGTAAACAGAACATAACATGTTGATGGTAGAAGCGCAGCGCGTGCACAAAATATACGAATTGAACGGCCTGAAAGTCCACGCGCTCAGAGACGTGAACCTGCTAATCGAAAAAGGGGATATGGTAGTAATTATGGGCCCAAGTGGCTGCGGCAAAACCACGCTCCTTAACTGTCTCTCGGGGCTCGACGCACCAACGTCGGGAACAATCAAAATCGAAGGGATCCCGCTCTCGCAAATGAACGACAATGAACTGTCGGAATATCGCGCCACCAGGATGGGATTTATCTTTCAATCGTTCAACCTACTGCCTGTCTTGACTGCCCTGGAGAATGTTGAGCTGCCGCTGCTCGTCGCAGGCATTGACGAGAAAGATGCGCGTTTGCGGGCCTTAAGCATGCTCGCGCGTGTTGATCTCGAAGAGTGGGCACATCACAAGCCGTTGGAACTGAGCGGAGGACAGCAACAGCGAGTGGCGATCGCCCGGGCGCTCATAAGCAGGCCAGCAATCATCTGGGCAGATGAACCGACAGGAAACTTAGACTCAGCAGGTGCAGACCAGATCACCGCGCTTCTGAAAACGCTGAATAAAGCTAACCGGCAGACATTTGTGATCGTCACACACGATCCGTCTGTTGCAAAGACCGCGGATCGACTGATCAGCATGAAAGACGGAGCTATACTCTCAGAATCAGCTACGCCCACGGTCTGATTGGCCAACTGCGCAGATTGAGGGATGTAAATGTACTCAGCGATGTACTCAGCACTTCTCGGCTGCGCCGTTACCGTAATTTTACTTTTTGCCGCGCTTGCCGTTACAAACAAGTCAATCTTCACAATGGGCGTACGAAACATCGTACGACGCCCGAAAAGCGCCGCCATTATAGTCGGCGCGCTCTTGGTCAGCACAGCAATTATCTCAGGGTCGCTCGTTGCAAGTAGCTCCCTCAGCTATTCTGTCGTCAAGGCAACGTACGATTCACTTGGCAACATTGATGAGACCATTGCCGCGAATGGCCAACCATTCAACTATTCAGTATATCAGCACGTTGTCGCAGATTCAGCGATAACCAACAATACAGACGGTATCTCTCCTAGCCTCTACGGAGGGGTCCCGTCTGTGGACGATGTTACCAGCGGCATCACGTCAACCCGGGTGACACTCGTCGGTTTGAACTTCACCCTAGACGCCCCCTTTGGCGATTTTGCTCTACTGAACGACACGCACACTAACGCGAGCGATTTGACTGGCACTCAAGTCCTAATCAACGACAAACTTGCCCAAGATTTAGATGCACACACGGGCGATAGGCTTGCCATTTATTACGGCGAGAACGCGTCTTCGGTGAAAGCGTACACATTCACGGTCAAGTACATCGCAAAAAACGAAGGCAAGGCGCAGTACGAGTTGAATGAAAATATCTTTATGCCGCTCAGTGCGGCGCAAGCTGTTTTTCAACACAAAGGCCAAATCAATGAGATTAGAGTCTCGAACCTTGGCGATGCTGAATCAGGAGCGGCCAAATCTGGTAACGTATCAGCGCTTCTCACGCAATCTCTGCAAGGTACGTCGCAACGATTCGACGTGAATCCCGTCAAGGAAAACATGCTGGCCGCTGCAGATGCGCGTGGCGCTCAGTTTTTAAACTTCCTCCTCGCCCTAGGGACGTTTTCAATCATAACCAGCGCGATGCTGATTGTTACCGTTTTTGTGACGCTGTCTGAACAGCGTAAGAGTGAGCTCGGGCTGGCCCGGGCTTTGGGTATGAAACGCAGGCACGTCACCCTCCTCTTTCTTTTTGAAGGGGTAACCTGCGCGATACTAGCTGTAGCCATCGGGTCAGTACTTGGGATCGGAATCGGCGCTGGTCTTATAAATACGCTCAACGCAGCCACTACAGTAGCAAGCCCCGCAGGAGCGTCCCTTGTTCTGCATTATGATCTCGCGGACCTCGTGACCGCATTTCTCATAGGTCTACTTGTCACGATCTCAACGATCGCGTTCGCTTCCTACAGAATCAGCAGGTTGAATATCGTCCGCGCGATACGAAATGTCAAAAATTCGGAACGGGCGCCGCGGCTACCCCGAGGGGCGCCTACTCTCGGCGTTGGTCTACTGGTTTTCGGGCTTGCCGCGTACGGCGTTTCACCCCAAAGTCTAGCAGCGCATATCCTTGCACCCACACTGATCATCTTTGGCTTTGCCCTTGTCGGCCTAAGAGTCGTGAAACGACAGCAATTACTCACGTTAGCGGGAGCAACACTAGTGCTCTACAACACAGGCGTGATCCTCAGCACCTCAGGCTTCAGCAATCTCGCAGTAACTGTCAGTTTCACCGTGAGCTGCCTTCTCTTAGTGCTAGGCGCAGTTCTCGTAGTTCTCGTCAACGCTACCTCATTGCTGAAGCTATTCTCCGTGCCGCTGACAAGGCTTAAAGCCAGTCAAGCTCTGATTAAACCTGCGTCGGCGTACTGCCTCCAAAAGAGGGGGGCAGTGGGAACGACGGTCACAATATTAACTCTCGTCATTTTTCTAATGATCGTTGCGCTCGTTACTGCAGCCGTCTATCAACCAGATATCAGCAAGCAATCCGGCGGATACGACATTCGTGCGACATCAAGCACGCCATTATCAAACTTGACAACCCTGGAGGTCCAGTCGCCCGCGTCCGAACCACCCGCAAAACCTGTGGCGCTCTTAAACGCATCGGATATAGACTTCTACGATGGCCTCTTTGTCGCGAATGCAACAGGAGCGAGCATAAATGGTCAAGCGCTTTACCAGCAGGGCCCTGATACAAACGTATATGGCGTAGATACGAATTTTTCTGACCACGCGCAGTACGACTTCGCGGACACTCTTGCGGGCGCCAACTCGTCGGAAACCTGGAATCTGCTAAACAACCCTAACTACGTTATCGTAGATTCAAGCTACTTGTATGGCCGCAACGGCACCCAAATCAAAGCAGGCGACGTCATCTCTTTTAACGCGGGTAACGGCACTGCCCGCTTTTTGGTTGCCGGCGTCCTTGATGAGTTCTATCTGCACGGCATCTTCATGAGCAAGCAACAAACGCAGCACTATTTTCCGGAGATAAAAGGCGATACGCTGTTTCTTATAAAATCTGCGAGCGGGATGAAACCTATCGATCTTAGCTACGACCTCAAAAAAGGTTACAAAGCTGCTGGCATCAACGCATTTCTCATTGGCGACGAGGTTTCGCAGATGACGACGCAGAGCCAACAGCTCTTTCAGCTCACCGCGACCTATCTCGGCCTCGGACTTATCGTTGGCATCGCCAGCGTAGGAGTCGTGACTGTGCGGTCCACTATGGAGCGGCGTCAAGAGATAGGCATTATGCGCGCCATAGGTTTCAGCCGCAGACTCATCGTTAAGTCGCTACTGTTCGAAGCGACCTTTGCGACCACATTGGCAGCAGCAACAGGCCTCTCGACCGGATTGGTCGTTTCTTACGCCATATACGCTAACTTGAATCAAACCGTGAAAGCGCCGTTTACGATTCCAGTCGTTCCGGTTATCCTCGTTCTTCTGATCGTCTATCTGGCTATCGCCATCTGCACTGCAATCCCTGCAAGAAATGTGTCCCGAACACTGCCCGCAGAGGCCATTCGATATATTGAGTAAGCTCCAGTCTTACTGACAGAAACGGACCACGTCCACCCCAAACGTGTGGATCCTGCGCCTACGAACTGCTTCTGTGAGATGGCTCGGCACCGAATTTGATCTCTCTAAAAACTGAGATTAAGCTCAGTCCCGTTTTGAACGTCGCTCTCACTCACCGCGATTTCCTTTGTGGCGTTGCCGACCGTCACCTTGTAAGCAGGGTCAGTTTTGATTCCGTACGGCATCCCAATCGTCGCATAGGGCACCACAAACACGTGGGTGCCGTTCAGTTGAGCACTCTGCGTGTAGGTGAACGTCCGGTTTTGATTTGTGGTGACGTTGAGGGATATTGTAGCGTTTCCATTGCCACTAACAGCTATTCGCGCGCCATCAACGTATTCAAAGGTCTTAACGGCCTTTATCTCAGTTCCACCGAGCGTGCCCACCGTAGTATTCGATTCGTGAATCAAGCGATAGTGGCTGTATCCATTGCCATCCTCATATTGCAATTTGACGACCGTCGTGTTATAATACGCGTCGGTTGGCACGAGCTGTTGAGTCACTTGGCCACTTTGAGTCAACTGAGCCTGCGTCGTGAGGAATGTGCTGACTCCTTGTCCTGATAGAAGCGCAATTGCTTGGAACTTGTCTGTGTAGCCTGCCATTTCGTAATCGGTCATCACATACTTGACATTGTCTTTCTGGACGGTGCTTGAGGCGTTTGACTCATTCTGGCTCGTGAAAAACTGCGCGGCATCGCTTACGCCTGTTTGGAAGTTGTTCGCGACGGCTGGCCTATGGCCCAGGAAAATGATCCAGTTCCCGTAATCCCACCAGCTGAGCACCCCGTATGCCGGCATCTGGTCCGTGGTAGCATTATAATTCGATGTCGCTGGCGTGTTGACGCTCATCCACTGAAGCGATTCTGCCCAGTCCGGTGAGATAACGCCGGAGGCGGTCCTTGCATACGACGTGGTCACGCTAATGCTTGGCAAGAGCAAAACGGCCACGACAATAAGGACTCCGAGAAGCTGCGAATATTTTACTTCACGTCCAAAGAGTTGGGGCACCGCCCCAACGTCGCGTACGCCCGACAACTTGCCATAAGATTTGCCAACAAGAGCGTCCATAATCCACACTATCACGAACCCGGAAAGGATCGCGACATTGGCAGACAATAGAAACGTAAAACGTGTTTGGATGGCGGCAAGCACAAAGGCAAAAACACTCCAAACGACAAGCAATAAGGCAGCCTCGTCCTGTTCCTTCCATATGCGATATACGAGCACAGCAAGACCGGCGAGACCAACGAATAACAGAAGCTGGAAGTAGGTAGCGGCCGTTCCGAGCTGGAAGCCTCCTGCACCGCCGAACAGTGGCTGCGCCTCGGCTACGGTCTGTAAGACGCCGCTTTGCGTGAAGAACCCGTACCCGCCGAACACAGTCACAGCGAGGCCCGGGTTCCACAGATAGACGCCAATACTCGCAGCGACCACGAGCGCGCAGATCATCAGGGGGTAAGTTGCCCGCCGCATGCCTCGCACGTAATACGCGAGGAATCCGAATATCGCAAAGATGGCTATTAGCACCACTAAAAATAGCGGTTGGAACAGAGAAAGATGTAGGGTGTCTATTGTCCGTCCGAAATGGGTCGTGAGACTTACAGGAAGGATCGTAATCAGCGATACGAAAAGCATCGTTAACAAAACAATCGTGAGATTATCGGATGACAGCCGTTTCACGTGGTTTATGCTATACTGCACGATGGCAAACGCCCCGATAATGCCGAGGAACAAGAATGCGCCGAGCCACGTCAGCAAACCGGCGGTTACAAAAACGCCGGCCAGTGCCCCATAGAGCAAGGTCCGCTTGTCTCCACCAGTGAAGGCGAAGCGCCGAACCTTGCCAAACGTCAGCTCACCCTTCAACGCGAGCATCAAAAACAGAAATAAAAGCGCCGGAAAAAGCACTTCCGCAGCAACGTGGTGATTGATATTGCCTACCATCGAACGCAAGATATTCGCTGGGATGACCGTAAGAAGTGCGGCCGCTACAATGCCCGCCTTCCAGTCAAAGACAAGCTTCGTTATGTAATAGATGGGCAAGATCGCGAGAGCCCCCAAGACCGCAGGGAACGTCGCGACGCCAACTTGATAGTCGACGTGAAACAGCGCCATCGCCGCCAGCGTATATGCTGAAGCGAGAAAATCGTACAGTGGTGGCCAGCCGATCCAAAATCCGGTGGGATAGTTGACGTAAGGATCGTAGGCAAGCACGTACGGAAAATGCTGTATCGTGTTCTCGATTATCCGGAGGTGATAGTACGGATCAAAATCGTTGATGATAATGCTGCCACCTTGGATGGAACTCGCCCACGGAAGTATAATTCGCAAATAGAGAGCAACGATGAAGATAACAAGAAGCATCACGGCCCTTTCCGCGTGCTTTTCTCTAAACCATCCCAAGTTCGTGTGAATCTCTCCTCGCAGGTCGCTTACCGCAGCCACTAGATCTTTTCAGGGGATGTCGAGGTGCCAACTGACAGCGCGAACACATATTTTAGAGCATCGTGAAGTATTTAAAGGGTGCGCCTACCGGCGTCCCTTATATATAACCTGCAGCAGAAGATGATGTTGGGTGGCGCTGCTGCGTCCGATGGCCGCAAGGTTCAATGTTCAGGAGTCAGACAAAAAAAAGCAGACTGCTGCGTAATGAAGATGTCAATTACCTCATCGACCAGGCAGATGACAAGTTCAAGCACGGGCAGTTTGGCGATGCTGTCAATCACTATGACGCGGTGCTTAAGCGAGCGCCCAACAATTTCAGAGCGCTGCACAACAAAGGATTGGCGTTGTTCGCTCTTAGCAAGTTCCAAAAATCAATTGAGTGCTATGACAGAGCGCTTGAGATCCAGCCACACGCGTCCCACGTGAAGCTCAATAAAGCGATATCACTAAACAGCAACAGAAACTTCCAAGAGGCCAAAAGTCTGTTGGATGAGCTTGTACGACTTGCGCCGACGAACAAGGAAGCGCTTAACGCGCGGGCTTTGTCAGAATTCAACCTCGGTCTTGATGCCGAAGGGATGCAAGACCTCAAAAAAGCCATAGAAATTGATCCTACCTACACTATGGCCTGGAATAACCTTGGATGTTTTTACCTCGGCCTAGGCGAGCTTGATTCAGCGATTGAATGTTTTGGTCAAACTCTCGCCATCGACACAAGAAACTACGACGCCTTTTTGCTCAAAGATATGGCGGTCGAAAGACGCGAAAGAAGGCTAAAGCGTCTTTAATCGGTCAATTAGCGAATGGTCCATATCCACCTTTGCTTGCTTCACTCATAAGAGCCTTTTCTGGTGGTTGCCTCGACAGCCTTGTCGTCAGCTAGAAATATAAAAAAAATGTGTGAATAATTTATAAGTAGGGCGTTCAACAAGGCCATCCGCAAAAGCTGACCTCGCTGCCTAGGATATGCGAGGTTCAACCGACAGCGGCGTGTATGTCAAACCAGTGAGCTCTCGGCACGGGGAAAACAAACTGCCAGGATGTGCTCAAGCGGATAATCAATGATAACATTGTTATCTTCAACTGGCAGGAAAAACGTAAGCGACCACGTAGCGCAAATATGCTTTGTTGACTGCGAAGACAGCTCCTTACCAGTCTTGACCTTTGGGGCAACAGGATTTGCTAAAACGTTCGAAACCCCCAACACGCTGAAGCCTTGTTGCTACAAATACCGCTGGATTCATTCTCATTGGAAATGTGCGAGGAGACGCCTATATTCAAGACCGATCGATTGCCGAACAGCTTAGATTGCATCTCGTGCTAAAACCAACCAGCGAACGAACGATACTGAGCTGCGAACTCACATTTGCCAAATCCGGCGCATTCGAGACCCTGAATTGACAAGTGGGATCGCCGCTGCTTTTTCTGTTTATGTGCATCTCTCTTGGCAATCTCCCCGACCCAGCACTTATTTACGTCAGTGCCTCGAGATACTATATTTGGGCTGCCGAGACCGCCACGAGTGCCGGATTGAACTCGGGAGAAGAATACAAGAAGGACAAACTGAATTGGCGTTAGGTCATATCGGTAGCTGCCGAGCAAGCGAAAAGACGCTGCAAAGGCACGTGCAGACTTTCGAGGGCTATAGATGAACGAATTTCGCTTCCTAGATATACCGGCGCCTGATAGAGATCTGATCAGTAGTTTTGTGAGCGCGGTGCAGGCGTGGGCGCCAGCGAGTCTCAAATCGATCGTTCTCTACGGTTCGGTCGCAAAAGGTATTTTTCCAGAGATTTATGACATCGACATAGCGGTGCTTTTTTCCAGTGATTTCGATCATCCGCAGTTTTACGCCGAGGTTTATCGAATAATAACAGAACTTGAGCCTCAGCGCGAACTGCACGTCGTCCTTAAGTGGGAAGGGGAGATAGAGCCAGCGTACCAAGAGTTAATTGAAGAGGAGGGCATCACGCTGTTTCCATAAAAGTGCTGCTGTTTCCTACATCAGGGGATGCACGATCGTGTCCTTCTTTGATAATAGCTCGTTTATCGTCGGCGAATCCTTCATTGCGTTGCTGATTGCACTTTTTGTCGCCTGGTAGTTATAGTCATATAGTTTCTTCTTGTCTTTGGCGCTGCCGTGAATATAGACTGATGCGATTATCATCAGCTCATTCCCCATAGAGGCAGGAATTACATTTTCTTGAACACTGTCGAGGACTGCTTTTGCTATCGCAGCTTGGACAGGCCCGAACATAAGCTCAGCTTGCGCTTCGCCCTTAATCGAAACCTTGTTTACCATAAGCGTGGCCGGCTTGACGGCATAGTTTGGAGCCAATATTGCTAACAGCGCAGTATGACCCATTCGCGGCGTCGCGAGACCTGTTAGAAAAGCCGTCTCAAAAGCGCCTCCTTTTTGACCGATTGCGATGTCAATGTGTGCAAGTTCCGGCATTTCGCCGACTAAGGCCTCACCAGTTCGTGTACTAAGTTCCTTTCTCAACACTTCGCTCTCCATTTTTGTGCCTCGTTCTGACCTAGTTTCAGTGTGCATATAAATCGTTTGCCGCGTGACACCGCGTCGGCTTTGGAGAAAAACTCATTAAAAAAGCTAGAACAATCGATTTCGTCCAGTGCTGAAAGGTTTATGTTGATAGAAGGCCAGTAAAAACTATGAAAATTGTCATAGGATACGAGAGTTACCATGGCAATACGCGAACAATGGCGTATGCATTTGAGCGCGGAGCACGCGAAGCAGGAGCCGAGACACTGATCAGAACCATACGACAAATCAAGCCGTTCGACGTCAAGAGCGCAGATGTGGTCGTTCTCGCTACTCCTACGTACCATCAAAAACCGCCTTCGAACGTACGTTACTTTATGAAAAATTATGATAGTTTCGATTTTAGCGACAAGACAGCTTTCGTGTTAGGTTCTTATGAGGAACTCGGTGAAGCGATAGACCAAACCATAGACTTCTTCCGCTCCAGAGGCGCGACTGTCCTCGTCCCGCCAATTAGGGTGAAAGGCAAACCGACCAAAGCCGATCTCGAATCGTGCCAGCAAAAAGGAACAGAAATAGCGACCAAATAGCGGCTCTTGCCAATGGCCTCGAAGCCTTTTAGCGCCTAAATGCTAAGCGTTCAATAGCTAAATGCTGCGCATCAGTCTATTGTTGAAAAAAGGATCGAAACTATATAGCTTCAGATGAGGCAGCGAACCTTATCTGCGCTTTTGATCCGTTCCATAAGGAACTGCTGAGTTACACCAGGTCAATCTCGTGCCCGTCAGCAAAAACTCGAGGCTTGCGAATTATCGCATCAAGGTGCACGCCGGCAACGACGGTTCCTCCAATCGTGCTGTTGTCGCCTAATGCGATGTGCGCAGTGCCTCGCACCTTCTCATCTTCCAAAACAACGCCGATCATCCGCGCGCGCGGATTTGTACCGATCCCGAGTTCTGCGATGGTTCGTGCTTCGTCTCCGAGTGGGTTAATGATCTTGAGGACTTCCTTCGCACGGTCGCCTTGGACGTCAACGGCGAGTCCTTCTTCGACTCGAATCTTTATCGGATTCTTCAAAAGTTCGAGCCCGGCCATGGAGCCATCAATCACGACGGTGCCTTTGCAGTTTTCAGGGGCCGTATAGACTTCCCCTGCGGGCAGATTTGTGCTGCAGCCTTTCTGTCGACAGCAGCCCACGTCGAGGTTCCATTTTGACGTATCGACGTCAAACGAGATGTCGGTTCCGAGCTCTGACGTAAGTCGGATCTCCGACGCGCCTTTGAATGTTTCGGCGAGGCGACGGGTATGTTCCATCACCTCTCGAGGATTCGCGGTCAAACCGCCTTCAATCATCATTTGCTCAGTGACGCCGGGCATGCTCGCAGTTCGCACACCGGCATCGTTTGCATGCTTTCGCGCGCTCGTGTGCGTCAATGACATCGTGGTAGGGGCGATGACAACGTCAACGCTTCGCATCGCTTCTGCCACTGCTCGGGGAGGCTCTTCTCCGTGCCGGGAGCGGGGTGGCATCGTCATCATTATAGCGTCGCAGTCCATTTCGCGCGCAGTATCATACAACGATTTGGCAATTCTAAGCCTCAGCGTGTCGGTGACGATAAGCACGGTCTCTGTTTGTCTTAAGCCGAGGTACGTATGCAAAATAGTCCACGAGCTTTTGTATCCGCTGATAAGCTCACTTCCTTCGAAGTCCTTGAGTGCTCTACCCTTATATAACTATTTTATGTCATTCGGTGAAACGGCGCCCAGCAATCGTTGCCCGTCCACACGCGTTCCGCAGTTGATTGCGTTTACAAAAACATTAAACTAGCAGCACAGCAATTAATATCTGTTTCAATGAGACAAACAGACGCAGAAGCAGCGAACATCGTGCAGATTGAACGGATACATGATCTATGGGCCTACGTACTTCCAGATGACAAGCTGGTGACCGGAAGCAGCTATGGAAACAAGAAATGCTTCGCGAATTCAAAGGCGACGGGAGCAATCGAAAGCTTGTTTTCACTTGACCTTGGGAGGAACGTCATTGGCTCAACGCTCGTCCGCTACTACGACGCGGAATCCGGCGTGTTGCTTGAACAGACCGGCACAGGAGATTTCACAATTCATCCGGCCTATCAAAAACGCAAGTTCAAACTCGCCCACGGACTCCGCGTGTCGGAGATCTTTTATGTGCCAAACGCGCCGCAAGATAATCTTGACGAGTGTGCGGCCGCGTATTTGGGGCTAAAAGTCACGAACAAAACTGCAGACGTCCAGCGGATCTCTATAGTGGCCTACTCGGACCTACGACCCAGGTTCCTCGCAACCGCTCCCGATGTGGAGGTCCGTTATAGCCATAAAAACGCAGCCATCATAGCGAGCAATCAAAGTAATGAGCACTGGACGAGATTCTTTGGCACGACGGCGAAGAATCCGATCTGCTCCTATACCACCGACATTTCAGCGGTCACGGACAACTTCAACATCACCCCCAGTCTGCGCCCCGCGTGCGAGCAGTATGTTGGCGGCAGTTTCTCCGCAGAGCGCTGTTCCGTACAGTACGTTCCGCTGGCAAACGATTCTGCTAACCTGAACTCAGCAAAAACCGGCACGGACGAGCGCGCGATCATCGGCAGGATCCAAGTAGACATCGATTTGTCACCTGACGAAGAGGAAGACTTCACTTTCATGATCGGCTTCTCGCTGGCCGGCGATGCAGACGCCATTCGCAAATTTGAGCTGCTTGAAGACTACGAAAAGGTGTACGAACAGACAATACGCCATTTCGTGACTGAATGCAGCTATTCTGTTGTCACGACGCCGGACCAGGTTATCAACAGAGGGGTGCAGTGGGCGAAGGCTAATATGGCTCGCGTGAAAGCCCTATATCCGCAAGGCTGGGGATTCACGAATGATCCAAGCCTCTCAAGCAATATCGTCGCCCGAGACACCGCGTGGTTCGCGTTTGGATGCGACTACGTTGCTCCAGAGTTTTCCAAGCATGCTCTGACCGTCTTCAAGCGGCTGCAATCGGCCGATGGGCTCATCCCCGAATACTATAACGGCGTGACCGGAGAAGTTGACGACTACCAGCTCAACATTAACGACGATACGCCGCTCTACATCCTCGCCGTCGGGCACACTTTCCAGATCACCGATGACCGCTCATTTCTCGACGAGATGTATCCTTCCGTAGAAAAAGCTGCGGATTACATTATTTCTCAGAAGGACGAGCGCGGCCTCGTATATTGCAAAGCAAACGGCGTGGGCGTCTATGGCATCTGCGGCTGGCGGAACATAATCCCAAACTACTCCATAAACGGCGCGGTTACCGAGGTTAATGCGGAATGCTTCGCGGCGCTGCGAGCGACGGCGCTGTTAGCCGATTTTATGGGCCACGACGATCGAGCGGCTTATTTTCGCACAGAAGCCCGCAAGCTCAAGACCGCGATCAACACGCACTTAATCGACCTCAAGAGCGGTTTTTACTACTTAAACATCGATATTTTTGGCAATGAGCACCCTGACGTCACGTGCGATCTGATATTTCCGGTTATTTGGAACGTAGCCACTCCCGCAACATCGCACCTCATCATCGACCGGCTGAACCGCCCCGACTTCTTGACGACCGCAGGCCTGCGGACCGTGCCACGAACGGCTCTCAACTATCATCCCGAACGAGGCTGGGGCTTGACGGGCGGGGTGTGGCCTGACGTTGCCTTTATGTTTGCCTATTCGTGCTCGACGCATCAGCCAGATGTGATGGTAAACATCATGCGGGGCACGTTTCGCCAGTACGAGCTGGACCCGACAAACCAGAACACCGTCCCCGGACAGTTCTCCGAGTGGTATCACGGGGAATCCCTCGTCAATAACGGCATGAAGCTTTCACCGTGGTTCCCGCCCAAATACCTGTGGACCGCTGTGGAAGGTGTGTGTGGCGTTGGCCTCTACCGCGGGTTGCACATCAACCCTAACATTCCCCTTAAATGGAAATGGGTAAGCCTCTCAAACATGCCGTATCACGGCAGCGCGGTGACCTATTTTGCGTGCTGGGTGAAAGGGGGCCTCAATATTTTCGCAAACTATCCGTTCGGGACGAGTTTGAACAACGTCCGCACCGAACTCGATGACGATGTTACGACCATGATCCACGAACAGATTGAAGAGATTCACCTCGTAGCGCTCGCGTCACCGTCCCACGTAATTATCTGTGTTGGCAACATGGCGGCGAGTTCGACCTCGTTCACCTTCAGTGTGAGTGAGATCGTTGAAACCTACATCACGCCCGGCCGCTATCGGATACGGGTGTTTCACAGCGAGATTGACGACTGGTACGATCAAGGAGTGCGCGAAAGCACCAACATCCGTGGCTTCACCGTCGGACTCGAAGTGGGCGGGTTCAAGCTCATTGAACTGACCGCTCAGGTTGCTTAGCGCGGCTCGTCGTCAACCGTCTTAAGCCATTCTTGAAGCGAGCGCTCGTCCGTAGCCGCGGTGTTGTCCAGCGTGAGCGGGGTAACTGAGACAAACCCGTTGTTCAGGGCGTAGACATCGGTATCGGGCTGCTGACTATTCTTAAAGTCGCTTCCGATCCAAAAGTAAGCGTTTCCGCGCGGATCCAAGCGTTCTATGATCCTGATGTCAAAAACGTTTCGCTGGAGCCGCGTTGTTTTGTATCGCGCTACGGCAACGCCCATCGGAACGTTGACGTTCAATACGTCTACCTTCGCCGGCAGCCCGCGTGCAAGGGTGTTCGCGGCCAGTGTCCTGCCAGCGTCTGCTGCCACGCCAAAATCTACTTCGGATCGTGCCTCAAAGACGTGTGCCCGATGCGCCTGCAGTGAAATGGCAATCGCGGGAATGTCCTGGCTTGCGCCAGTTAACGCGGCGCCTAAGGTGCCAGAGGTCATGACGGACTCTGTACTAAGGTTCTCGCCGACGTTGATGCCTGCCACCAACAAATCTGGTTTTCGTTTCAAGATCGCGTATTCAGCAATGAGCACGGCGTCCGTAGGAGTTCCGGCGACCGCATATGCTTCGTGTCCCTCAACTTTCGCACTGGATACCCTAATTGGCTCAAAGAGCGAAAGTGACCGTCCCACGCCGCTTTTTTGGACCGAAGGCGCGACGATGATAAGCCTGCCAAGATCGCTTAGCGCGTTTGCTGCTGCGAGGAGCCCCAAGGAGCGTATGCCATCGTCGTTCGTTATCAGAATTGTTTTTTCCTGCGACATGAAACTCCGTACAGCAGCTATCAGCGCCTGTACACGCCAGATGGCGCTCAAGCACCGGCCGCACTTGTCACGCCAGCACCCTGAGCAGAGACGCTTCGTTTGATGATCGCGCAGGCGTGAGAGTAGCGAACACCCTAGAACACGGGCCGTGATAGTCTTTGCCCAATGCCGTTGTAGGGGGACCGGCGCCTGTTTGAGGGCATTGTGGGGCAGCCCTCAGCGATTCTTGTACCACACGTTGCACGAACCCTCACCGGAAACCATGCACGGCCCCACCGCTTTGTGCGGCACGCAGACCTTTGCGAAAAGTTTGCAGTCGGTCGGCACTCTGAGCCCCTGCAAGACGAGGTTGCAGATGCACCCAGTTTTGACCTCTTTGCTCGTGAAATCGAGATTGTGCCTAAGCCGAGCATCACAGGACTCAAACTCACGCTTTATCGCATAGCCTGACTGACTGATGACAGGAAAACCGCGCCATTCAACGTCAACGACGTCGAATGTCCGTTGCATAAGTTCTTGCGCTTTGACGTTTCCTTCGTAGTGCACGACGCGCGGATAAGCATTTTCCACCTTGTGCTCGCCGTTCACAATTTGCTTAGTGATAAGATACAACCCGTAGAGCACGTCATTGGGCTCAAACCCTGCAACTACCTGTGGGACAGGAAATTCCTCGAACGGCCGCAACCCAATAATAGTGCAGACGTGTCCAGGCAGCAAAAAGCCGTCGATTTGGGCCCCGGATTCGTGTACTTGCTCCAAAAGCCACCGCAGCGCCGGAGGAATGAGTCGGTGGGAGCACAGTATCGAGAAATTACGAGGTAGCGTCTGCAATAGCGCTACCGACGTCGTTGGCGCCGTCGTTTCGAACCCAACGGCGATAAACACCACTTCATTGTCGGTCTTTTTTGCGAGGTCCACGGCGTGCGTGATGCTGCCGACGATGTGCACGTCCCCTCCTGAGTCGGCAAGAGACCCCTCGGTCCCGGGCACACGCATCAAATCACCGTAGGTCGCAACCGTAATGCCTTCCTTTGCCATCTTGATGGCCGCATCGATTTCGCCTTGAGGGGTGATGCACACCGGGCATCCGGGACCCATTACGACGCGCAAGTTTTCAGGCAAGAGGGATCTGACGCCAAAACGAGTTATCGACGCCTCGTGGGTGCCGCAGACGTGCATTATTTTGATCTCTTCACCGTGTTTGCGCACGAGCTGGCCAATCTTGTCGGACAGCCTGAGTGCGGTTTGGTGGTCACGATAGTCTACGTTCAAAATCCTTCTCCTGTTGGTAAGCAGCGCCGATTCATCGCCAAGGCGGCCTCACCGCCTGACTTCATCTCTAATACAGAGTTGAGCCATAGTAAAAATAATTAGCTATGCTGGAAGCAGGTGCGACATTTTACCATCAACAACAAGGTCGCTCTCGCCTCGAATAAGCTTCATAAAACGCCGCGACCGATATTTTGGTGTGTAACGATACGCCTGTCGCAAAAAGGCAAGTGCGATTTAGGTTTCTACCGACGCCTCGGCCGAGTGAGCGGACATGGCACATGACAGCGCGCACCGCACGCGCAGAAAGACGCCGAACGTCAACACTAAAAACAAGCGTATAATCAACAAGAGTTACGAGAGAATGGGGGCGTAAACCGCCATTTTTCGCTTACATTAAACCAGGTTCCATACCAATACTTAATCGAACGCAGCCGAATCTAAGCTTTGATCTGCGCGGCAGAGAATCCTTTTCCCGCAAGGATTTCTTTGACTCTGTCCTTGTGATTCCCCTGCAATTCAATGAGACCGTCTTTCACGGTTCCTCCGCATGCAAGTCGTGCCTTGAGATAGCTCGAGAGCTCTTCGAGGTCAATTTCGTGAGGGTCAATTCCCTCGATAACGGTGACCTCCTTTCCGTAGCGCCTCTTGTTTACCCTCACAGTTACTCGCTGCTGTTCCTTGGCTACTTCTTCACAAATGCATAACTCGCTAGGGAGTCCGCAAACGGTACACATTCCAGAGCTCATGCCTTTTTGGAAACCTCCGATTTCTCGGTATGTATCTAGTTATATCGCCTCGGATTATATAAACATTAGAGTTTTGTCAGGGCCTTTTTCGGCTTCTTGCCGCCAGATTGAGCCGCTTCCGAGAAGACCCGCACAGAACAGTCCGTCTTTGAAAAATAGAAAAGATCCGCCCGCGAGACAAAAACTGTAGATTGCTAAGCCCATCGACAGTCACGGGCTTTCACTCCTACCTATAAATACATTTTTTACTGATCGTGTTTTATGTGACTAGCATGCAAGAACTTGCCAATGACGAAGCTGTCACGTTTATCAAAACGAAAAAGTACGGAAATTTAGCGCTGTGCAAAAACAATCAGCCGTACAGCATTCCGATCGCTTACACTCATTCCGACACCGCAATTCTCCTCTATCAACACTCGCGCGGACGCACGCTCGAATATCTTGAAGCAAACCAACGAGCCTGCTTTGAGATTCACGATATTAAGGGCTTCCGAGACTGGAAGTCGGTCATCATTGAGGGCTGGATCAGCCGCGTCACAGATCCTGCGGAACTCAGAGACTCGCTCAAGACGATTGAAAAGAACATCAATTTGATGGAGGGGTCGTACGAGGAGACCGCACGAGCCATATCGAGTGGCCGCGTCGGAGGCGTCTACAAGATCTTAATCGAGAAGCTCAGTGCCGTTCAATCGTCGGAGTAAGCGTATCCGCCCAGCCGATGGGGGCATCCCACTTCTTCCAAACTCGCCGTGCAACCGCGGAACTGCCTTCAGAGTATAGATTGAGCTTAAATACCTTCGCACGACCTCGTTTCTTCCGGCCCCTGGAACAGCTTCTTTTCACACGCAAGACGTCCACATTTGTTCGTCTCCGACTAAGGGTCTGGTCGGCTTTTCCGCACCTATCGCGGGAATTGCGCCCCATTAAAACTGCTAAAGATATATCACTCTGGCCACGAGTCTTAAAGAGTCGTGCTTTCGTCCGGCATCTGTGTCGAACCGGACGGCGACTCAACAGCTTGACGAGCGACGTCAGCGGACGCGAGCCAAATGGGAGGCGTGATGAGTAATAGTGAACTGAATTGGAAGATTGGAGGCGAGGCCGGATACGGCATCATGACTGTCGGAGAGATCTTCTCAAAAGCGTTTATCAAAGGCGGTTACTACGTCGTTGCACACACCGAATACCCTTCGCTAATCCGCGGTGGCCATAACACCTTTCAGGTCAGGATAGCCGCGCAGCAAGTACGGGCTCCTATCCAGCCCGTTGACGTCCTTGTCGCGCTGAATGCCGAGACGATCACACTGGATCTGGATGATTTAGTCCCGGGAGGTTTGCTTCTTTATGACGCGGCAAATTCCGACGTTGCGCCAGCGCGCGAAGACATTACCCTGTGTGATGTGCCGCTCGGGCAGCTCATGGCTGACCTGCACCTCCCCAAGGTGGCCATGAACATGGCCGCGATGGGCGCCTCTGTCGGCCTGATCGGTTATGAGCTTAGCCTTTTAAACGCGACCATCGAAGACGCGTTTGGAGGCAAAGGCGAAAAAATCGTCGAACAGAACGTGGGCGCGGCAAGGGCGGGATACGACTATGCCGCCCGTACCTACCCGGAGCCGTATAAGGGCGGGCTGACCCCGGTGGAAGGGCCGCCACGGATGACGCTGACCGGGAATGACGCGATCTGCATGGGCGCCCTCAAAGCCGGGATGAAGTTCATCGCCATCTACCCGATGACGCCGACGCACACCATTATGACGTACATGGCGGCGCACGCGCGCGAATACGGCGTGGTGATGATACAGCCGGAGGATGAGATCGCGGGGATCAACCTCGCCGTTGGAGCCAGTTTTGCGGGCGCTCGTTCGATGGTGGCGACCTCAGGGGGTGGCTTTTCGCTCATGGTCGAGGGGCTCGGCCTCGCCGGGGCGACCGAGAACCCGCTGGTCGTCGTCGAAGGTCAGCGCCCCGGCCCTTCCACCGGGCTCGCGACGCGAACGGCCCAAGCAGACCTGCGCTTCTGCCTCCACGCTTCACAAGGGGACTTCTTCAGGGTGGTGCTCGCGCCGGGCGACCCCGAAGAGTGCTTCCACGAAACGTTCAGGGCGTTCAATCTCGCTGACGCGCTCCAAACGCCCGTGCTCGTGCTCACCGACAAGCACCTCGCGACGTCGTTTTTCGCCGCGGAACCGTTCGCAACCGAAGGGCTGCGCGTTGACCGTGGCCTGCTGCTCGCCACAGGCGAGGTGCCCCGCGATTTCAAGCGCTATGAGGCGACGCCCAGCGGCGTGTCCACGCGAACCGTTCCCGGACTGCCCGGCGGCATATTCAACTCGAACAGTGATGAGCACGACGAGCGAGGCTATTTATCAGAGGACGCCCCTGTGGTTGCAACGCTGATCGACAAACGCTGTAGAAAGTACTTCACGGCCGCCGCACTCGTCCACGGGATCAAGTTCCACGGCAACTCCGGGACGAGCACGGTGCTCGTCGGCTGGGGCTCGACGAAGGGAGCGATCCTCGACGCGATGGACGTTCTTCGAGCGAATGACGGCATCGATCTCGGCTTCCTCCAGGTCGTGTTTATGAGCCCCTTCCCCTCGCAACTGGTGAAGGAGCGCCTTACGGGGACGCGCGTTATCTTGATCGAAAACAACCGTGGAGCGCAGCTCGGCAGCCTCCTCAAGGAGCACGCGCAGATCAGGCCTGACCACACCATCTTGCGGTACGACGGGCGGGCGTTTTTCGCGGACGAACTCTACCAGCGCATCAAGGAGGTGCTCTGACATGGGAGACGTGCATCACTACGACGTTCCCGGCACGTGGCCGACGTGGTGTCCCGGGTGCGGCAACTTCGGGATCTGGAACGCAATGAAAACCGCGTACGCCAGCATGGATCTCGCCCCGCACAAGACAGCGATCGTGTGCGGCATCGGGTGCTCAGGAAACATTAGCTACTGGATCAATGCGTACGTGCTCCACAGCCTGCACGGACGGCCGATTCCGGTAGCACAGGGCATAAAACTCGCCAACAGCGACTTGACGGTCATCGTGCACGCGGGTGACGGCGACACGTACGGTGAGGGGCTCGGCCACCTGCTGCACGCGGCGCGGCGCAACATCGACATCACGGTGTTTGTGCACGATAACCAGGTCTACGGCCTCACGACTGGCCAGCCGTCGCCGACGAGCTTCAAGGGCACCACGTGGAAAGTGGCCCCGGAAGGGGTCGTCGCGTCTCCGGTCACGCCACTGCCGCTCGCGCTGCTCGCCGGGGCGACCTTTGTTGGGCGCGGCTTCAGCGGCAAGAACATGCACCTTAGCGAGCTTATGGTAAAGGCGATTCGGCACAAGGGATTCTCGCTCGTCGACATCGGACAGCCATGCGTCACGTTCAACCACGTCAACACTTGGAAGTGGTGGAACGATCACGTGTACACGCTCGAGGAAACGGAGCACGATCGCTCCGATTACGAGCTCGCGCTGAAAAAGGCGCAGGAAGTCGGCGACAAGATCCCGATCGGCGTCTTGTACGAGGCCGACAAGCCGACGTTCGACGACGCGTACCGTTCCTTGAACGCTGAGCCCCTCGCGCACGCGCCGATCGACGACATCGATGTCGACAAGCTTATGGCGCGGCACCTTTAGGCTTTAGGCTTTAGGCGCGTTTGCCGCGCGCCGCTGCTTGCGAAAGATCATTACGTACTCGTGCTTGAACAGATAGAACCCGCCCACGAGCGCGCGGTACTTCCATAAGTTGCCGTTCTTTCCCTTGCCGCGTTCGTTGTTGAGGATCTCCTTGACGTTGATGGCTTTGAGGACAAAACCCGCGTCAGCGCAGCGCTGCATGCACATGAATCCAAGCGGGACGAGCCGCGAGTCCACGTACTTGTCGCCGATCACGAGCGCCATGAACCCGGCCGGTTTAAGTACCTCATACGCCTGCCGTGCGACCAGACTGATCTTGTCTAGAAACGCCGCCTCTGTTGGCACGTGCGAAAGATCGCCCTCCCGTTCGCTGAACCGGATGATGTCGTGGTAGGGCGGATGCAAGATGACGCAGTCAGCCGCATCGGCGCCCCATTCCCTCAGCGTGGCGCGCACGCGCTTCGCCATCAGCGCCGTCGTGGAGTCACCCACGAGCACGGCGACTGGAACGTTGTACGGGTTTTCTGCGCTGTGTATGCGCTCCAGTGACCGTTCAGCCACGCCCGGATCGATCTCGACGCCGAGTCCGGCTCTACCGAGCCGCTTGCACTCGATGAGCGTCGTGCCCATGCCGCTGAAGAGGTCGACCACAGCCTCGCCGCGCTTCGTGAAACGGGTCAAGACCTGATGCGGGATCTGGGGAATGAAGTTGCCCCAGTAGTCGCCGACGTGCGGCCCAGTCTTGTCGCGTGGGCCGAGGAGCCACAGGGAGTCGAGAATGACGTCATCGTAGTCCTTCCAGCGGCTGAGATCGATGTCAGAAAACTCGGTTGATTTGTAGTTGTCGTGCATGATGCGCTCGAGAAGGAGCCTGAAAACGGCTTTACTCGCGGTTTTTGTTACAAAATGAGAGGTAACCGAACGATAAACTTATCTGTTTTGCAAGGGACGTGGGAAGCAGGGCTCGTGGTCTAGGCGGTTATGACGTCGCCTTCACACGGCGGAGGTCGCCGGTTGGAATCCGGTCGATTCCGTCTTCTTTTTCGATTCGTGGGGCGGAATCGTATTGGTTTATGAGGATGCGATGAAAATATATGGGGCTACCGAAGAAATTGCGCGT
>Ga0116111_1000645_pt1 | contig 27592 bp, 21 predicted proteins | sample June2015DPH_8_10_FD_89720 | JGI IMG/M metagenome (GOLD analysis project Ga0116111, IMG submission 89720) | Peatland microbial communities from SPRUCE experiment site at the Marcell Experimental Forest, Minnesota, USA - June2015DPH_8_100 | ecosystem: Environmental > Terrestrial > Soil > Wetlands... | reverse complement strand
GCCATCTTCAGCCACCCCAACCCCTGGGCCGTGATCGCCGAGTGCAAGCTGGGCCGCGGCGCCCGGGCCATGAAGTTCTACGATTCCCTGCTCCCCTACAACCAGAACGACCAGATCGAAATCCGCCAAGCCGAGCCCTACTCCTACTGCCAGTTCGTGATGGGCCGCGACCACACCGCCTATGGCCGCGCCCGCCATCCGTGGCTCACCGGAAGTGGAGGCTGGAACTATACCGCGGCCACGCGCTGGATCCTGGGCATCCGCCTGAGCTTTGAAGGGCTGCTGATCGACCCCTGCATCCCCGCCGCCTGGAAACAGTTTCAGGTGACCCGCCAGTGGCGTGGCGCTATCTTCCACATTACGGTCACAAATCCCAACGCCGTCGAAAAAGGCGTCAGAAGCGTCATGCTCAACGGCCACCAGCAGCGAGGCCCGGTGCCCCCGCAGCCCGCCGGAACCATCCACCAGGTCGAAGTGGTAATGGGTTGATTCGCCTCCCGGCGGCGCGGGCGACACCCGCCGATCTACTGGAACACCACGTTGTTCCTTAGGTCACCCACCACGTAGACACCACGGTCGACCCCGCATAGACCTGCACTTTGGCGCTGGCGATATTCTGCGTGGGCAGGCGCGTGCCGGACTGGTTTGCGTGGGGTGTAAACTAATGGACGACAGGAGGAATGTATGGACAAAGGACGTCATCCTCACGTCATCCGCACCTGGACCGTGGAACGGACCAAAACCCATTACAGGCCGCCGCAGGCGATGAAACTGCGGCCGGACCCCCGCCAGAATTTCCGGGGACCATCTTTGAAACCGCCGCATCCCGCGGGTTCGCCACCCGCGCAGGATCACGAACCCTCTTCCTGATCGCGGTGTAGCCGGAGGTGGCAATGATTACGGCATCGCAACTGCGTCCCGGGACGGCCATTCGTCACCAGGGGCAAACTTATAAAGTGACAGCCGTGGAGTATCATCCCGGGCAGGGAAAGATGGGAGGAGTGGCGCACGCACGCCTCCAGAATCTGGATACCGGCACTTTTTGGGAGCACAGTTTCCGCTCGGAGCTGAAGTTCGAGGAAGTCCCTCTCCAGAAGCGCCCGATGGAATTCCTCTATGGCGATGCCGACCAGTGCTGCTTCATGGATCCGGAATCGTACGAGCAGACAGAGATTCCGAGAGCGGTGGTGGGCGAACGGGCGGTGTTTCTGGAAGCCGGGACGAAGATCGGGGTCGAGTTCGTGGAGAGCCGGCCGGTGAGCGTGTTGTTTCCAGATGTGCTGGAAGTCGAGATCGCCGATACCGCGCCGCCGATGCATATGCAGGCAGACAGCGCCTTCAAGCCGGCGAAACTGTCGAACGGCGTCGAGGTGATGGTGCCGCAATTTGTGAAAAACGGCGACTGGATCCGGTTGGATCTGGAGGCGCGAAAGTACATGGACCGGGCGCGGACGAAGGGCACGTAGGGTAGGGCGCAAGTGGCGCGGATCCGCGGTGATCCGCAGCCCGAGCCCCGGCTTGGGTTTGGGCAGGCGAGCACCGCCTGACCCACCACGCTTCCCCGAAAACCGCCCCCCTCATTTGACGACGTAGCTTCTGTGGATCCAGTTGCCGCCCTGATGCGGGTCGCGTGTTTCGAAGAGCAGCGTTTTCGGCGATTCCTTCCTGGTGATCGACAGACGGCCATTGGTCTGCTGCGAGGATTCCTTGCCGCGGTCGGCGTCGGCGAGGACGCTCTTCACGGTCGCCAAGTCGGGTATTGCGGTCTTGGCGGCTTGAGCGCGCTCGGCGAGGGCTTCGGTGGCGCTCGATTCGAGAAGCATCGGCCACATGCGGCGGAACAGGTCGTTCGAGGCATACACATCGCCGCTGTTGACCGCACCGTTGATGGCGTAGACGAAGCCCACGACATCGTTCTGGCCGTCGACGATTTTGGCGAGATCCTTGATGTAGGCGGCGGTGGCGTCCACCACGGGTCGGCTTTCGAGCGCCATTTGCATGCTGGTGGACCGCGGCCTGGCGGGTGAAGGGGCAACCATCACTATGGGGGCACGGCCTTCGCCGGCAGCGACTCCGCCGGACACGCCACCAACGGCGCCGCCGCTCGCGGCGCCACTGACGGCGACCGTTTCAGCCAGCGACTGGCGTGCATTCGCGACCTCATTCCAGACTTGCACCTGGGCGTTTGGTTCGTGCACGGCCATCTTGAGTTGCTTGAAGGCCACCACTTTGTCCGATGTGCCGAATTGTTCGGCGGATTCGTTGCCCCGCCTGGTCCAGCGGCCCTGCTCCACGCAGAAGGAGGAGATGGGGAGCTTGCCGGAGTGCGCTGGCAAGATGAGGTCCGTGGTCAGGACGCGATCCTGGCGGCCGCCTTTGACGATGTCTCCGGATTGGATGTAGACGTCCTGGGCAGATTGGTTCTCGATCGAGAGCTCATTCACCGCGCCGGTCTCATAGACCACTACCTTCTTCGCATCCATGGCTTCGTGCAGCGTCAGGAGTTTTCCTTTGGCGGCATCCGGGCTGGTGCTGTGGATCAGGAAGACCGAGAGGTTGTCGTGCGTAAAGGGGCCGGAGATGCGCAGATCGTCGGCCGCGCGGGCGAGCGGCGCGGCGAGAAGCGCGAAAGTAAGCAGGGGAATCCAGGGACGAAATCCGTTCGACATATATCCACCTTCAATTCTGTTGATGGTTCAGACACCACCGGCCCGCGCGATGTTTCCGCGGGACCTGACAGGTAATGGCGCGAGGCGGGGAAACCTTTCACTCCAGAGCCAGGGCCACTGCGGCGGTCAGGCCGGGCTGCGCCCGGCTGCGGACCGATTGTCAATCGGTCCGCAGGTTCAACCTTCCCCACGGCCGACGTCGAAGGTTCGGACACAGGTTCGGACCGAGGTGAGGAAATCCGCCACAATTGGCCCCACAGGCAAAAATGTAAAAGGCACCCCGTTGACGTGGTGCGTGAGGGGGACTATGATTGCGGGTGTATAGGATTTCCTAGTCCGAATCTCCAAGAGAGGTTGGCCATGTTGGCAACCGCAACGGCTGATAAGAACGCTTATGAGTAGAGCGAAGAGCATCTGCAGGGGGATGTCGACCGCGAGCCAGCGGCTGCATGAGATCGACAAGGGGCTGGGTGGCAGGCAACAGGGCGACGAGGCGGACCTGTCAGGCCGGGATTCGATGAACAACGCCTCGGCAGTTTTAGTAGTTGATTAATAAAAGGAGCTTTACGTGAGCACAGTAGCATACGCAACAACATACGTAGACCAAGTCTTCGAGACCGTCAAGAGGCGGAATGCAGGCGAACCGGAGTTTTTGCAAGCCGTCACTGAAGTCTTTCGGTCCATAGCGCCGGCGTTGGACCGGCATCCGGAATACGTCGAATCGCGAATACTCGACCGTTTGGTCGAACCGGAACGTGTCATCATGTTCCGCGTCCCCTGGCAGGATGACAAGGGGCGGGTTCAGGTCAACCGCGGCTACCGCATTGAGTTTTCGAGCGCCATCGGTCCGTACAAGGGCGGGTTAAGATTCCATCCGACTGTTAACCTTGGCATTTTGAAGTTCCTGGGCTTCGAGCAGGTCCTCAAGAACTCGCTCACAACGCTCCCCATGGGCGGCGGCAAGGGAGGATCCGACTTCGATCCCAAGGGGAAGTCGGACAGCGAGGTGATGCGCTTCTGCCAGAGTTTCATGACGGAACTGGTCCGGCACATCGGCCCGGACACGGACGTCCCGGCGGGGGATATCGGCGTGGGCGGACGCGAGATTGGGTTCCTGTTCGGCCAGTACAAGCGCATCCGGAACGAATTCACGGGCGTGCTGACGGGTAAAGGTCTTACCTGGGGCGGATCGCTCATACGGCCCGAAGCCACCGGATATGGCTGCGTCTATTTCTCGGAACGAATGCTCCACACGCGCGGCGAGGATTTCAAGAACAAGACGTGCCTGGTTTCCGGCTCGGGCAACGTGGCGCAGTACACGGTGGAAAAGCTCAACCAACTGGGCGCGAAGTGCGTCACTCTCTCCGATTCCGAAGGCACGATTTACGATGAGGCTGGAATCAACGCGGAGAAGCTAGCCTGGGTGATGGATCTGAAGAACAACCGGCGGGGCCGCATCAAAGAGTATGTGAAGAAGTTCCCGAAGGCCGAGTTCTTCCCGGACATGAAGCCCTGGAACATACCGGCGCAGTGCGCCTTCCCGAGCGCGACTCAGAACGAAATCAGCGGCGAGGACGCCAAGATGCTGGTCAAGAACGGCTGCTATGTGGTGGGCGAAGGCGCCAATATGCCGACGACGCCCGAAGGCGTGGAGGTTTTCCATGCGGCGAAAATCCTCTACGGTCCCGGCAAGGCGGCAAACGCCGGCGGCGTGGCCACCTCGGGCCTCGAGATGGAGCAGAACTCGATGCGTACTTCCTGGACCCGGGAAGAAGTCGATGACAAGCTGAAGCACATCATGACTGCGATCCACGACGCGGCTTATGAAACATCCAAGGAGTACGGGGCTGCGGGCGACTATGTGATGGGCGCAAACATCGCCGGCTTCTCCAAGGTGGCGGACGCGATGCTGGCGCAGGGTCTCGTCTAGGGCGCGCGGCGGACGCTTGCCGGATCCGCGGATTGTATCGGTTAGGGCAAGAGCAGGAGGAACTTGTGGGGGCTCTGGAATACCCAGGGCCCCCCGAGAACCGGAAGAACCAGAGGGGTTGGCCATGCCAGCAATCGCAAGAGAAGAGAAGAACGCATACGCAGTCGCACTGGAGAATTTCGACCTGGCGGCAAATGCGCTGGAGCTCGAAGATAACGTGCGAGCCATGATCAAGTATCCGGAGCGCCAGCTTATTGTGAGTGTTCCGGTGCGGATGGACGGCGGCAAAATCGTCCGCTTCGAGGGCTACCGCGTGCAGCACAGCACGCAGCGCGGGCCGGCCAAGGGAGGCATCCGTTACCATCCGAACGTCACGCTCGACGAAGTGAAAGCGCTGGCGACGTGGATGACGTGGAAGTGCGCCGTGGTGAACATTCCCTACGGCGGCGGCAAGGGCGGCATTACCTGCAACCCGAAATCCATGTCGATGGGCGAACTGGAGCGGATGACGCGGCGCTATGCCAGCGCGATTCTGCCGATCATCGGACCGGAGAAGGACATTCCGGCGCCGGACGTCTATACGACGCCGCAGATTATGGCCTGGATCATGGACACCTACAGCATGATGAAGGGCTATCCGGTGACGGGCGTGGTGACAGGCAAGCCGATCAGCCTGGGCGGGTCGCTGGGGCGCAACGAAGCGACGGCGCGCGGCTGCTACTATACGACGCGCGGCGCCATGGAGCACCTGAAGATCCCGATGAAGGGAGCGACGGTGGCGGTGCAGGGCTTCGGCAATGCCGGATCGATCGCGGCCGTGCTCTTCCACGAAGCGGGCGCGAAGGTGCTGGCGTGCAGCGATACCAAGGGCTGCATCTACAGCTCGCGGGGCCTGGATATTCCGGCGGTGGTGAAGTTCAAGGAAGTCACCGGCTCGGTGGTCGGGTTCCCCGGCGCGGACAGCATCCGGCCGGATGAATTGCTGGCGTTGCAGGTCGACGTACTGATTCCGGCGGCGCTGGAAAACGCCATCACGGACGAGAATGGCGCCGCGGTTCGGGCGAAGATCATTTCGGAAGCGGCCAACGGGCCGGTCACCCCGGAAGCCGATCGCATCCTCGACACGAAGGGCGTGTTCCTGATTCCGGACATTCTGTGCAACGCGGGCGGCGTGACGGTATCGTACTTCGAATGGGTGCAGGACGAGAACCACCTGTTCTGGGACGAGAACGACGTGAACGCGAAACTGGAGAAGATCATGGTGCGTTCGTTCAACGACGTGCTGAAGATCCACAAAGACAAGAAGGTCAACATGCGGCTGGCGGCCAACATGCTGGGCGTCGGGCGCGTGGCCGACGCCTGCCGGATCCGCGGGTTGTATCCGTAAGGGAAGCAGTCAAGTTCCGAAAAACCGGGGACAGCACCATCCACGCGGCGCACAAATCGCGCCTTGGGAGGTGGTGTCTGTCCCCGTTTTTCACAAGACACCGGCGGCAAGACCGCCGGCGCTACCAGTTGTGCTTCTATTCCCAGCGCAAGGCGCGCATGGGATCGATGCCGGTAGCGCGGCGGGCGGGCAGATAGGCCGAGAGCGCGGCCACGGCGGCAATGCCCGCAATGCCCAGCGCGGTGGTGGCGGGGTCGGCGGGCAGGATGCCGAATAGCTGGGTGCGGATGAGCCGCGAGAGCGCCCAGGCCGCCGGCGCGCCGAGCGCGATCCCTATCCCGGCCAGCAGCAGCGCTTCGCGCATGACCAGCCAGACGACTGTCCCGCTTCGCGCGCCGAGGGCCATGCGGATGCCGATTTCGCGCGTCCGCCGCGCCACCATGTAGGCCATCACGCCATAGAGTCCCAGGGCGGCCAGCAGCGTCGCCAGGCAACCAAAGACCGTGGAGAGACTGGCCAGCAGGCGCTCGGTCATGAGGGACTGATCCACCTGCTGTTCGAGGGTGCGGACGCGGTAGACCGGCACGCTCGAATCCACCGCGTTCACGGCCTGGCGGAGCGAAGCGCTGACGTTCGAGGCGTCGCCATGGCCGCGCACGTAACAGGTCATTCCCTGCACGAAGCCGGCCTGCACGTACGGGATGTAGAGCTCGTAGGGGACCTCCTTGCGCAGGTCTTCATACCTGGTATCGCGCACGACGCCGACGATTTCGATATCAAGTTTAGTGCCGGGGTCGCCCCCCATGCCGACATGCAGCCCGATGGGACTGCGCCCGGCGAAGTACTTTTGGGCGAGTTTTTCATTCACGATGCCCACTTTGGGCGCGGCTTGATCGTCCCTGAGGCTGAAATCGCGGCCCACCCGGACGGGAATACCCATGGTGTCGAAGAATCCCGGCGAGATGTACTGCATGTGAGGATCGATGCCTTCGCTCTCTTTGGCGGTGTAGCCCTCGACGGCAATGGAGCTGTCCCATTCGTTGTCATCGAGCACCGGCACCACGGCGAACGCGGCGTGAACCACACCGGGCAGGCCGGATATGCGCTCCATCAACTGCCGGTAGAACTGGTGGCTGCGCTCGGGTTTGTAGCCGTTGATGGTGGGATTCACGGCGAAGGCTAGCAGGCTTTGCGTTTGGAAGCCGGAGTTGAGGTCGCGCAGATTGTGGAGGCTCTGCAGGAACAGGCCGGAGCCGATGAGCAGCAGCAGCGAAAAAGAGACCTGCGCCACCACCAGCGTCTTGCGCAGCAACACGGAGGTGCCACCCACCACGGTGCCGGCCTGGTCCTTCAGCGTGCCGGCCAAGTCCGGACGCGTGGCTTGCAGCGCCGGCACCAGGCCGAACAGAAGGCCAGTCAGCAAGGATATGGCGGCGGTGAATTGCAGGACGCGGGCGTCCGGCGTTGCCGAGAGCGTCATAGGCGCGATGCGGGCCGGCAGGAAAGCGATGAGCGCGCGGTCGATCAGGATGGAAAGGCCGAGGCCGGCGGCGCCGCCGGCGAGCGAGAGCAGCAGGCTTTCGGTCAGCAACTGGCGGACCAGGCGCCCGCGGCTGGAGCCGATAGCCAGACGCACGGCGATCTCCTTCTGCCGCGCCGTGGCCCGCGCGATCAGCAGGTTCGCCACGTTGGAGCAGGCGATCAGCAGCACCAGGCCGACCATGCCCATCAGGGCCCACAGCGGGTCGGAGAACTTTTGGCGCAGGTCGGACCGGCCGTGCGACGCGGGAAGAACCTCCAGGGACGCGCGCAGGAACTGCTGCTTGTTGTAGTCGGTGGCTTTTGCGAAATCGGGGAGCTTGACGTCATATTCCAGGATCTGGTGGAATAACGGCTGCACGCCCGCGTGCGCCTGGACGATGCTTTCGCCGGGTTTCAGCCGGCCGAAGACCTGGGCGAATTTTCCGCGCCGGTTGTTCAGGCTGTAGAACGTCGTGAGCTGGTGCTTCATCATCATGGGGACGCGGATCTGGGGCGAAGTCCCCACTTCCACGCCGTCAAACCCGGCCTGGCTGACGCCGATGATGGTGAACGGGTAGCCGTTCACCTGGATGCGTTTGCCGAGGACGGCAGGGTCCGCGGCGAAGCGCGTCTTCCAATAGCCGTAGCTCAGCACGGCCAGCGGATGGGAACCCTGGTACAAATCGTCCGAGGCGGTAAACAGGCGGCCCAGCGCCGGGCGGACGCCCAACACGGGGAAGAAATTGCCCGATACCAGTTCTCCCAAAACCAGTTGGGTGCGGCCGTCGACGTTCAGGCTCATGCTCGTGTCGAACTTGGCGAACATGGCGCTGAAAACCTGGTTCTTGTCGCGGATTTCCTGATACATCGGGTAGGAAAGCGAGTTCATCCCGGTGTTGCTGCCGTAGTGCGCGCCCTGCCAATTAAGCAGCACCAATTCTTCGGGATGCTGGACCGGCAGCAAGTGCAGCATGAGCTGGTTAACCAGGGTGAAAATGGCTGTGTTAGCGCCGATCCCCAGCGCCAGGGACGCCACGGCGACGAACGTAAACAGGGGCGACTTGCGCAAAGTCCTGAGTGCATAGCGGAAATCGTGCAGTAATTGCGCCATGACCTTTATACGCCGGTTTGGGGGGAAGGTTACGCAGAAATAAACAGAAGACAGGAGTCAGGAGTCAGAAGACGGAATGAAGGCACTCGGGGACCGAGAATACCGTGAATGGCGGCCGCGGTTTTCATTCTGACTCCTGACTCCTGGCTCCTGTCTTCTTGCGGCTCAAACGTGCTCAAATAGAATTCTTTATGGCTTTTAAAGGCGTGGATTATTTTTGCGTGGACTCCCTGTTTAGCGAACAGGAGTTGATGGTGCGGCAGACGGCCAGGCGGTTCGCCGAAGAACGGATCGCGCCGCTGATCCGGGATTGCTACCGGGACGCGCGCTTTCCGGCGGAATTGATACCGGAGATGGCGGAACTGGGATTCTACGGCGCCAACCTGGAAGGGTACGGCTGCGCGGGGATGAGCAACGTGGAATACGGGCTCATCATGCAGGAGCTGGAACGCGTCGATTCCGGCATCCGCAGTTTTGTTTCCGTGCAGGGCGCGCTGGTGATGTATCCCATCTTTACTTACGGCTCCGAGGAACAAAAACAGAAGTGGCTGCCGCGGTTGCAGAGCGGCCAGGCGGTGGGCTGCTTTGGGCTGACCGAGCCGGACTTCGGATCGAATCCGGGCGGCATGCGGACGCGCGCGCGGCGCGACGGCGACGGCTGGGTGCTCAACGGCGAGAAGACCTGGATCACCAACGGCACGCAGGCGGCCGTCGCAGTAGTATGGGCGCGCGGCGAGGAAGGCATCCACGGGTTTCTGGTGGAGCGCGGGACGCCGGGATTCACGTCGTCGGACATTCATGGGAAGTGGTCGATGCGGGCGTCGGTGACATCGAGCCTGTCGCTGGCGGATTGCCGGGTGAAGGAAAGCGGCCGGCTGCCGGGGGCGCGGGGATTGAAGGCGCCGCTTTCCTGCCTGACGCAGGCGCGTTACGGAATCGGCTGCGGCGTGTTGGGCGCGGCCATGGAGTGCTACGAGACCGCGCGGCAGTACACCATGCTGCGCAAACAGTTCGACGACCGGCCGATCGCTTCGCACCAACTGGTGCAGGAGAAGCTGGCCTGGATGATCACCGAAATCACCAAAGGGCAGTTGCTGGCGGTGCAGGCCGGGCGGCTGAAGGACCAGGGAAAGCTCGAGCCGGCCCACGTTTCAATGCTGAAGCGGAACAACGCCGCGATGGCTCTCGAATGCGCGCGGCTGAGCCGCGACCTGCTGGGCGCCAACGGGATCACGGACGAATATCCGATCATGCGGCACATGTGTAACCTGGAGACGGTCAAGACTTACGAAGGAACCGACCACATTCACGCGCTGGTGATCGGCGAGCGGGTCACGGGAGTGGCGGCGTACAAGTAAAGGGCCAGAGGCAATGGAATGGCAGGGCATGCTAAAGCATGCCCCGGGCGTCGACACCAGTGTCGACGCGGCGCGCGCCAGTGCGTGCGCCACCAAGAGAACTGAGCTGCTGAAGTGAGGACGAGTCGAAATCCATCATGTTGCTATACGCACTGACTACCGTGGTGAGCGCCTTTCTGCTGTTCCAGGTGCAGCCGATTATTGCCAAGATCATTCTGCCGTGGTTTGGCGGGTCGGCGGCGGTGTGGACCGTCTGCCTGCTGTTCTTCCAGATGGTGCTGCTGCTGGGATACACCTATGCGCACGTCCTGGTTCGTTATTTCGAACGGCAAGTGCAAACCGTGATCCACGCGGGCTTGCTGCTGGTGAGCGGGTTCCTGGTCCTGCGCACCATCTATCCGCCCGCGTCGATGAAACCGCTACCCGGGGCAGACCCTACAGGGGGAATTCTGGCGCTGCTGGCCGCGACCGTGGGACTGCCGTATTTCCTGCTCTCCACCACCGGTCCGCTGCTGCAAGCCTGGTACGCGCGGCAACACCACAGCAAGATGCCGTACCGGTTATACGCGCTCTCGAACGCCGGATCGATGTTCGCCTTGCTGAGCTATCCATGGCCGGTCGAACGCTACCTCACCTTGCACCAGCAGTCCTTGACGTGGTCTGTCGCTTACGGCGCGTTCATGCTGTTGTGCGGCTTCACGGCGCTCCGGTCAGGCGCCGAAGAGGCGGCGGTAGCGGTTGAGGCGCAAGCACCGGCGGCCAAACCGACGCCGCGGCAGTACGCGCTGTGGCTGCTGCTGCCGGCCTGCGCGTCGCTGCTGCTGCTGGCGGTTACGAATCATATCTCGCAGAACGTGGCGGCGATTCCGCTGCTGTGGGTGCTGCCGCTGAGCCTGTATCTGCTGAGCTTTATCCTGTGCTTCGAAGGGAGCGGCTGGTACCGGAGGAATCCTTATTTACAGTTGCTGGCGGTGGCGCTGGGCGGAATGGCCTACGGGCTGACGGTGGACACCACGGGGAATATGCCGATCTGGTGGATGCTGCTGCTGTTCGGGCTGGGCCTGTTCACGTGCTGCATGGTATTGCACGGGGAACTGGTGCGGCTGAAGCCGGACCCGCAATACCTGACGCATTTCTACCTGACGATTTCCGCGGGCGGCGCGCTGGGCGGGGTCTTCGTGGGGTTGGTCGCGCCGCGGATTTTCCGCTCGTTCTACGAAATGCCGCTGGGGCTGGTGTTGTGCGCGGTGCTGGCGCTGTTCGCGCTGAGCCTGGACGCGGAAGCGGCGCCGTGGTTCAACGGATGGCGGTCGATTCTGCCGGGCGCGGGCGCGGCCGCGACGGTGGCGATGGCCCTGTACCTGGGAATGCAGATCCGGGAACAGGCCCGCGATGCGCGCGTGATGGTGCGCAATTTCTACGGCGCCCTCAAGGTGGACGATACGGGGCCGGAGACCGATATGATGGCGAGGCGCAGGTTGACGCACGGGACCATCAACCACGGCGAGGAATACCTGAACATCGCGAGGCGGCGCCTGCCGACGACGTATTACGGCCCCAACACGGGAGTGGGGATCGCGATCCGGGAAAAGCAGAAGCAGGGCGCGATGCGCGTGGGAGTGATTGGCCTCGGAACCGCGACCATCGCGGCCTACGGGCGGCTGGGCGATTATTACCGCTATTACGAAATCAATCCATTGGTGCCGCCCATCACGAAGGGACAGTTCTATTTCGTGCCGATGTGCGCGGCGAAACTGGAAATCGCCATGGGCGACGCGCGGCTGACTCTGGAGAAAGAGGCGCCGGAGAATTTCGACGTGCTGGCGGTGGACGCATTTTCGAGCGACGCGATTCCGGTACACCTGCTCACCAGGGAAGCCATGCAACTGTATTTCCGCCACCTCAAAGCGGATGGAATTCTGGCGGTGCACGTGTCCAACCGGTATCTGGATCTGCAACCGGTGGTGGCGGGGGAAGCCCGGGCGTTGGGCAAACTGGCGCGGGTGGTGGACACCGACGATGACGACACGCAGGACATTTTTGGGGCGACGTGGGTGCTGGTGACATCGCCCGCCACGGGTTTTGACGACGTCGAGACGCAGAATTCGGCGGAAATCGAGTCCAAGAAAAAGGTACGATTATGGACTGATGATTACAGTAACTTGTTTCAGATCCTGAAATAGGTGTAAGATCAATACAGCCGCGTCCGACCAGCCAATCAATTTATTGGTAAACAGAGCTTGTGGTCTGTTATCATCGAACTGCCGAGGCAAATCATGGACGCTGCATACAACTCCCTTAAGAAAACTGTTTTCTTTGTAGTAGCCACCGCGCTGCTGTTGGCGGCGCCGATCTGCGCGAACGCGCAGCCGACTATCGTCCTTAATCCGACTCTTGGTGCGGGCGGTACGATCCAGCTCGGCAACATCACAGGGTGCAACGATTCCCAGATCCTCACCCTGACCAGCACGGGCTCGGCGATCGGGATCCAGGTGTCGGTGACCTACGTCAACAACCAAGTGCTTGACCCCGTCAACGGGAACTGGCTGTATGCCAGGGTCAGCAATGCCGCGCTCAACGCCAACAACGGCACGACTGCGCCCGTACTTGGCGGCAGTACGAATCAAACATTCAATACTTTGGTGCCGATCAGTACTAGCGCGACGGGCATCAACCTGGTGATCGGTCTCAACCGCACCGTTACCGGCACGACCGAGCAGGCCACTGTGCTGTTGCACGTGACCGACAGCTCCGGCGCCTCCGACGTTTCGATCACCGTCAACTACTCGAAGAGCCTCAGTTGCGGCGTGAACACGGGCTCGCTTACCAACGGCTACATCACGATCACCCCGGCGTCGCTCACGATGACGGCGGCGCAAGGCGGTTCGCAAACGCTGGGGCTGACGATCCAGAACAACACGGGGTCGACCATTTACTTTTCCGCCGCCACTCCGCCGGGCGATACGTGGCTTTCGACGAATTCGACATTGAGCACACCGGTGGCGGGGAACAGTTCGGCGACGGTGAACGTGACGGCCAACGCGACGGGGTTGAACGTAACCACATACTCGAGCCAGGGGGTGACGATCACATCGTCAGGTCAAGGGGCGGTGCTCATCGTTCCGGTGACGTTCGCCGTGACGACGGGCAGCGGCGCCTCGGGCACCCTGACATTGGATGGCGGCACGGTGGCGACCAGAAGTTTTCAGTACATTGCCGCGGGCTCCAGCGCCACGGGAATTCCGACTGCTTCGTGCATCAACATCGTGGATTCGAATACCAGCATCACGAGCTACAACGACAGCTTTACCACGAACTCCGGGGGAAACTGGCTAACGGTAAATAACAGCCCCTACAGTCCGCAGTACAACCAGTCGTTCAGCGGCGGCCCTCCCCCCTGTCTGCAGGTGCAGGCCAACAGCACGGTGGCCTCGCTGGCATCGGGGCTGTATACGGCGACCGTGACGGTGACGGACGCCACGGGATCCACGGCGACGGCGAATATCACGCTGTACGTGTCCTCCGGGTCGGCGTCGGGAGTGACGGTATCGCCGGGCGTGATCTTCAACTTCCCCGGCGTGGTGACGGGCGCTACGGCGACGGAATCGCAGCAGTTTACGGTGTCGGCGACCTCGCCCACCACGCTGGGGACGGCCACGGTGCAATCCTCGGCCCCGTGGCTCGCGATGACCAGTCCGACGGGCGTCGGGACGGGGACGGAGCAGTTCACGTTAACGGCGTACCCGAGCGGACTGGCGGCGGGAATCTACAGCACCACGATCGTGGTGCTGAGTTCCAACCCGACGGGGGCCACGACGATTCTGGTTTCTCTCGCGGTGGGCCAGAGCTCGGGATGCGGCGGCTGCGGCTCGGTGACCTCAGCGGTGGTGCCGACCTCGCTGAGCTTCGCGCAGGAGCATGGCAGCGGGGCGTGGTCGGGCGGCAGCGAGGCGCAGACCATCACGATCACGGGCGCGTCCGGCACGTCCTGGAGCAGCAGCGTGGCCTACGCGGGCAGCGTCTCGCCCTGGCTAAGGTTCGGCGGCCCATCCGGGGCTACCGGGGGAACGTTCGGCTCCGGCCCGGCGGCCCTGACGGTGGATATCCAGCCTTCCAACCTGGCTGCTTCGACGACGCCCTACACGGCGACCATCACGGTAACTACGCCGAGCGGGAACACGCAGGTGTTGGTATCGTTGCTGGTGACGCAGGCGGGCACCCACGTGCTGCTGGCCAGCCCGGCCACAGCGTTGTTCACTTATAACGGCGGGGCCACTCCCGCGTCGCAGAATGTTGTTTTCAGCGACTCCAACGGGGCTTTTCCGGGCACTTCGGGTTCGTTTCCTTCGATTGCGGTGACCGCCTCGACCACCTGGCTGGTGGCCACCTCGGTGGGGAACACCATGACGTTGACCGCCAACCCGACGGGCCTGGCGACCGGCGTGTACAGCGGGTCGGCGACGGTAACGTCGTCAACCTATCCCAACAGCCCGCTTACGTATCCGGCGGTATTGGTAGTGAATGGCGGGGCAAGTACCGGGCCGCTGACGCTGAGCACGTCCGGGTTGACGTTTAATGCGACGGCCGGTGGCAGTGCGCCGACACCGCAGAACCTGACGGTGACGGCGCAGAGCCAGACCAACGTTTCGGTATCGGTGTCGGAGCAGAACTGCTCCAATACGACGTGGCTGTTTATTTCGCCTTCGGGCAGTGTCACGACCGGCACGTCCGGCTCGACCTTCTCGGTTTCGGTGTTCCAGAGCGGAATTCAGGCGGGCTCGAACTGCAGCGGGACGATCATCTTTACGACGGGCTCCGTCACACAGACGGTGAGCGTGAGCATGGTGGTGGCGGCTAGCAGCACAGGCGGCAACGTGACGGTCACGCCGAGCACTCCGCTGAGCTTCAGCTACACGACGGGTGGGAGCAATCCGGCCACTCAGACCTTGGCGATTGCGAGTGCTAGCGGCTCGTCAGGGGTTTCCTTCACGGTGACCAGCTCGGCGAGCTGGCTGACGACCAATGTGAATTCGGCATCCACGCCGTACACGCTGACGGTGACGGCGAATCCGAGCGGCCTGGCGGCGTCGTCAACGCCGTACGCGGCAACTTTGACGATCGCGCCGAACGGCGGGACAGCGGTGGTGGTAAACGTGACGTTCGCGATTGCGGGCTTGCCGGTGGTATCGGCGACACCGACGACGCTCTCGTTCACTTACTCGGTGGGAGGTTCGAATCCGCCGACGCAGGCGGTGCACGTTTCCGGTGGAGGAGCGGCGGCGACATTCTCCGCGACGCCCGCGAGCTCGGGCTGGCTGCAGTTGTCGGCCACTTCCGGCACCACCCCGAACACGGGCACGTTCGACATCACGGTGACGGCCAATCCGTTGAACCTGAACGCGGGGCAAACCTATAACGGCTCGATCACCATTGCGGGCACGGGGCAGGCGACGGGAAGCACCATCGTCAACGTGACGTTTGCCGTTTCGGCGCCGATACCCACCATTTCCAAGGTGACCAACGCGGCCAGCTACGCGACGGGCGCGGTGTCGCCGGGCGAGGTCATTTCGATCTTCGCCAACACCTCTAACCCGATCGGGCCGACTCCCGCGGTTCAGCTCAGCAGCGCTAACTGCCCGAGCCCTTGCACCAGTGTTCCGACGACCATGGGCGGAGTGCAGGTGGTCTTCCTCCCGCAGGGGATAGCCGCGCCTCTCATCTACGTCAGCGCGACGCAGATCAACGCCGTGGTTCCGTACGAAGTGCAGACTGCGGGCAGCAATCTGTCGGTTGAGGTGAAGTACCTGGGGCAGGCGTCGAATGCTTTCGTGCTGCAGACGGCGGCGACGGCTCCGGGGATCATCAGCTTGAATGGCTCGGGAACCGGGACAGCGGCCATGAACCAATACGACGCGAGCGGAAACTACCAAGGGATTAACTCCGGGAGCAATCCGGCCAGCCCGGGGTGGATTCTGGTCTTGTATGTGACGGGCGAAGGGTCCATTCCCTCGGCGGTCACGGGCGCCGTGACCGGGTCGAACCCCGCCAAGCCGCTGGTTGGTCCGCCTAGCGTGCTGGTCGACAACCTGCCGGCGACCGTGCAGTACTATGGGGAAGCCTCTGGTATTGTTTCCGGGGTGATGCAAATCAACGTGCTGATCCCGACGGGCATCCGAACGAGCCAGGCGGATGGCATTTCATTCACGATTGGCGGCAACACCAGCCAGTCGGGTGTGACGGTGCAGATTAAGTAGCGGGTCTTCAAGACCAACTGGTAGCGCCGGCGGTCTTGGCCGCCGGTGGCTTGTGCGCGCTTCAAAGGCTTCAAAGAAGGACGCCGGCGGCGAAGACCGCCGGCGCTACCAAGGCCTACACGTTTCGGGGAAGCGGCACGTCAGAAGCTATGTGAGCCGTTTTTGCCTGATGGCGGGCCTGCTAGCGGTGTCGGCATTCGCCGGCGACGCCAGACTGGAAGCCCTGCTGAAGAGCGTGGAAACCCGGTACAACCGCGCTAATTCGCTACAAGTCCTTTTCCGTGAAGACTATACGCCGGTTGGGCGCGTCCGGAAGTCGGAGAGCGGGATGCTGCTGCTGCGCAAACCGGGGCGCATGCGGTGGGAGTATACGGCGCCCAAGGGGAAGCTGATCGTCTGCGACGGGAAGAACATGTGGATGTACACTCCGGCGGATAACCGGGTGGACAAGCTGCCGTCGCCGGCGGAATCGGGGGACATGCGCGCGCCGCTGGCCTTCCTGCTCGGTAAGTTACACTTCGACAAGGAGTTCAGCAACATTGCCGGGCGGCCGGAGGGGCCGGACACGCGCATCACGGCAGGACCGAAAACGGACAACCTGCCGTATTCGGCGGTGGAGTTTGTGGTGACGCCGGAGGGACGCATTCGCGAGGTCAAGGCGACCGGGTTCGACCAGGCAGTCTACGATTTCACCTTCGACCAGGAGAAGCTGAATCCGCCGATCGATGGGAAGTTGTTCCATTTCGAGGCGCCCCAGGGAGCGGAGATCGTGGAGGCGGGAGGATAGCGATGGCCGAGTTCGTGCTGAAATATGCCGACGGACGCGGGCAGGTGCACCAGCAGGTCGCCTCGGCGGCCTCGGAGAAGGAACTGCGCGACCGCATTTCGGCGCAGGGCTTCCTGATCTATTCGGTCAAAGCGAAAGGGGTGGCGACGGGGCTTCTGGGCGGACGAAAGAAGCTGAACCTCGAAAAATTCCTGATCTTCAACCAGCAATTCGTGACGCTGATCCGCGCGGGCCTGCCGATTCTGAAGGGGCTGGACCTGCTGGCGGACCGGCTGACGGATCCCAAGCTGGGACCGCACGTGAAAGCGGTGCGCGAAGACGTGCGCAACGGGACGCTGCTCTCGGAAGCCTTCCGGGCGCGGGGAGTTTTTCCCAAAATCTACGTCACCTCGGTGATGGCGGGCGAAAAGAGCGGCAGCTTGACGGAAGTCATGGACCGGTACGTCAGCTACCAGAAGACTTCGCTGGCGGTCCGGAAAAAGGTCATGGTGTCACTCATGTACCCCTGCATTCTGGTGGTGCTGGTGGTGCTGTTGATGGTGTTTCTGGTGACCTTCGTGGTTCCGAAGTTCGCCACGTTGTACGACAGCTTCCACGCGGATCTGCCGGCGCCGACGCGGATTCTGATCGCGGTCGGGCACGCGGCGCAGGCATATATTGTGGGCTTCGCGGCGGTGCTGCTGGCGGCGATCGTGGGTTTCCGGTGGTGGGCGCGGAGGGAATCGGCGCGGACCGCCATCGACCGGTTCAAATTGAAGGTGCCGGGGCTGGGCGACATCTGGCTGAAATACCAGGTGGCGCAACTGTCGCGCATCCTCAGCACGCTGCTGACGGGGGGCATTCCGCTGGTGCAGGCGATGGAGACGGCGGCGGAATCGCTGAATGCGCCGCTGTTGCAGCGGGCGGTGGAGACTGCCGGCAAGAGCGTGCGGGAAGGGCAGCCGCTCTCGGGGTCGCTGAAGGCGTTGAAACTGTTTCCGGGCCTGGCGGTCGATATGATCGAGGTGGGCGAATCCACCGGCGCGCTGCCGCAGATGCTGAACAGCGTGGCGGAATTCTTCGAAGACGATGTGAACACCCGGATGCAGGCGATGATGTCGCTGATCGAGCCGGCCATCATGCTCGTCATGGGGACGTTTGTGGCATTCGTGCTGGTGTCGTTGTATCTGCCGATCTTTTCGCTGGCGGACACCATCCGGTGAAGGAGTAGCGTATGGCAACGATGGACAGAATGGGACCGGGGCCGGACACGTCGGTGGAAGTCGACCAGGCGAAAAGCATGGCGGCGCGCTACCTCTGCGAGTTCGTGGACCTGCGCGTGGCCTCCATCGACCACGACCTGTTCCGCTCGATTCCGGTGGACCTGATGTTCCGGTACAACTTTGTGCCCATGCACGCGGAGAACGGGACGCTCGAAATCGCGCTATCCGATCCGCGCAACCTGACCCTGATCGATGAGCTGACGATCCTGCTGAACAAGCAACTGCGGGTGAAGGTGGCGACCCTCTCGCAGATTTCGGAGCTGCTCAAGAAAACCGAGCAATCGCAGCGCGTGTTGGAGGAAGTGACGGAGGGTTTCGCGCTGGACGTGGTGATGGAAGACGGCGACTCCGACGAGACGCTCTCGATCGACAAGCTGACGGCCACCGACAGCGACATCGCGCCCGTGATCAAGCTGGTGGACACCACCATCTTCAACGCACTGGAGCGGCGGGCGAGCGACATCCACATCGAATCGCGGGACCAGGAAGTGGCCATCAAGTACCGCATCGACGGCGTGCTGCACTACGCCATGCCGCCGATCGCCAAGGACTGGCAATCGACCATCATTTCGCGCATCAAGGTAATGAGCGAGCTGGACATCGCGGAAAAGCGCGTGCCGCAGGACGGGCGTTTCCGGGTGCGGTACAAGAACCGGCTGATCGATTTCCGCGTGTCGATCATGCCCACGATTCACGGCGAGGACGCGGTGCTGCGCGTGCTGGATAAAGAATCGATGAGCGAAAAATTCGCCAAGCTGACGCTCGACGTGGTGGGATTTGGCGAAAGCGATCTGTTCAAGTTCCGGCGCTACATCCAGGAGCCGTACGGCATGGTGCTGGTGACGGGGCCGACCGGGTCGGGCAAGACCACCACGCTGTACGCGGCGCTGAGCGAGATCAAGAACGACGAAGACAAGATCATCACCATCGAAGACCCGGTGGAATACCAGGTGAAGGGGATCACGCAGATTCCGGTGAACGAGAAAAAGGGGCTGACGTTCGCGCGCGGGCTGCGGTCGATTTTGCGGCACGATCCGGACAAGATCATGGTGGGCGAGATTCGCGACCAGGAGACGGCGCAGATCGCCATCAACTCGGCGCTCACCGGCCACCTGGTGTTCACCACGGTGCACGCCAACAACGTGCTGGACGTGCTGGGGCGCTTCCTCAACATGGGGGTAGAGGCCTACAACTTTGTTTCGGCGCTCAACTGCATCCTGGCGCAGCGGCTGGTGCGCGTGATCTGCGAGCACTGCAAGCACCAGGTGCAATATCCGGACTCGATGCTGATCGAAAGCGGCTTGAACCCGGAGGAATGGCGGAACGTTCCGATGATGGAAGGCGCCGGCTGTTTCGAATGCGGCGGGACGGGGTTCCGCGGACGCTCGGCGATTCACGAGCTGCTGGATTTGTCGGACCGCATCCGGGAAATGATTCTGAACCGGCGGCCGACGTCGGAGATTAAGCGCGCGGCGCGGGAAGAAGGCATGACCTTCCTGCGCGAATCCGCGGTGGAGAAGCTGCGCTTGGGGATCACCACGCTGCGGGAAATCAACAAGGTGACGTTCATTGAGGGATAGTTTTGAGAGATCGAGGCGGGGAATTTTAACGCGGAGACGCGGAGGAGCGGAGTTTTGAGAAAGACGGAGTTCACCGCGGAGACGCGGAGACGCGGAGTTTTGAGAACACATTGGAACGTGGTGTGCGCGACGGCTACCTTAGGGTTAAGTTATATCTCTTGGTTTTTCTCCGCGTCTCCGCGTCTCAGCGGTGAAATAGTTTTGAGGCCAAGTTTCATCTCTTGGCTTTTCTCCGCTCCTCCGCGCCTCCGCGTTGAAATGACTTTCAGGGATAGGGTGATCTCTTGCTAGACGTTTTCAAATCGATACTGCGGGACCCGCCGCCGGGGATGGCGTTCGAGATTTCCGAGGAAGGAATTGCGGCGGCGCGCATCGGAGCCCGGGTGGAGATGGAGTTCCAGCCGCTGCGGCCGGGCGTGCTGTCGATTTCGCCGGTGAGGGAGAACGTTTTGGAGGAAGCGGCATTCCTGGCGGCGGTGAAGCAGGTAGCGGCCACGCAGGCGGCCTGGAAGCGCAAAGGGGCGGCGCTGATCCTGCCGGACTACAGCGCGCGCATCACGGTGCTGGATTTCGATCAATTTCCGTCGGACGCCAAAGAACAACTGGCGCTGATCCGGTTCCGGCTGAAGCGCAGCGTGCCGTTCGACGTGGATACGGCGGCGATCAGCTACGCGGCGCAGGCCGGCGCCAAAAATACGGACGTGGTGGTGGTAATGACGCCGCTGGAAATTGTGGCGCGGTATGAAGGTCCGTTTCGCGCGGCGGGAATGAATCCCGGCCTGGTGACGATGTCGTCGCTGGCGGCGCTGGAGCTGGCGCCGGAAACCGGGCTGAACCTGCTCGCGAAACTGGCGGGACGGGTCCTCACGGTGCTGGTGCGCAACAAGAGCGTCCTGAAAATGGCGCGGTGCGTGGAGCTGCCGTCGGCCAATTTGGAAGACGTGGCGGCGGTGCTGGCGCCAACCTTCGTTTACGTGGAAGACAACCTGGGCGGCCGCGCGGAGAAGCTGACGCTGTGCGGGTTCGGCGAGGGAACGGATGAAGCGCAACGGCGCTTCACCGAGGAGTTGGGCGTGGAAACGGAACCGCTGCGGTCGCCGCTGGGAACGCCCGGAGAGCGAGATGCGGGACTGCTGGGGTATCTGCGGTCCGTGGCCAAGAACAACTGAGATGAAGATACCAATCAACCTGGCGAGCAACCCGTTCCGGCGCGACCGGGCGATGATGGTGGCCTCTCTGGTGGTGTGCGCGCTGCTGGTGGCGACGCTCGGGCTGCTGGGGAACCTGGCGCGGCAGGATAGCCGGCAGATTGCCGATGTACGGCGCGAGGTGAAGAACCTGCACCAGCAGATCGACGGCCTGAACGCGGAACAGGCGAAGCTGGATGCCGTGGTCAAGAAACCGGAGAATGCTTCGGTGCTGGAGCGCAGCGTGTTCATCAATACGCTGCTGCGGCGCAAGGGAATCAGTTGGAATCGGATCTTCACGGACCTGGAGAAAACCATTCCGTACAACGTGAAGATTGTGCGGGTGCATCCGACCATCGATGCGCAGGGGCGGGTGATGCTGGACATGGTGGTAGCGGCGGCTTCGCCGATCGAAGTGGTGCAGATGTTCCATTCTCTCGCCGAGTCGCCGCTGTTTGGCGTGGCGGAGAGCAAGAGCAGCCAGTGGCCAACCCAGGCAGAACCGCTCTTCCGGGAAACTTTGTTAGTGCCCTATGCTCAAAAACTCTAAGCTGGCGGAAAAGCTGGATTGGAAGCAGGTGCGGTTCAAGGATCCGCGCGTGCTGATGCGCGCGCTGATGGGCGTACTGCTGGCGGCCAACCTGGCGATGGCGGTGGTGGCCTTTAAACCGTTTGGCGGCTCGGCGGACGACCTGCGGCGCGATCAGCAGGCGCTGAGCGCGCAGGTGCGGGCGCTCCAGATGAAACTCGAAGCCAGCCAGAGCCTGGTCGGGAAGGTGGAGATTGCACGGACCGAGGGCGACGAGTTTCTGGGCAAGTACGTGATTCCGGCGCGCAGCATGGCGGAGAGCACGCTGGCGGAAATGACCAAAGCGGCGACCGACGCAGGCATCCGCCCGCTGCCATCGGTGCAGTCGACCGATCCGATTGAGGGCAGCGACACGCTCGAAATGGTGACCATCACGCAGGGCTTCGAGGGCACTTATGCGGCGCTCACGAAGCTGGTGAACCTGCTCGAGAAATCGCCGCGCTTCCTGATTCTCGACAGCATGCAGCTCAACGCCTCGCAGCAGCAGCAGAATGGCGTGCCGGGCGGGCCGCAGGTGATCAATGTGACGCTGAAAGTGCTGACCTTCGCGCGCGACGAATCGGGGGCGGCGTTATGAAGATCGGCGTCGAGAACAAAAGATCCGTCTGGGCGCTGGTGGTGCTGGCAGGGATCGCGGCATACCTGATGTATACGAACGTTTTCTCCGGGCCCTCCGCGGCGCCGGCGCCCTCCGCGAAGACGCGGGCGGTGGACGCGATTCCGGAGGCGGTTGCCGTGCCCGACGCAAAGGCTGCTCCGCAGCGGCCGGCGGTGCGCGCGCAGGCGCAGGAATTCCGGCCGGTGTTGCGCCCCAAGAAGAAGGAAGACCAGATCATCGATATCCGGACCGTGGATCCGACCATCCGGCTGGACCTGCTGGCGAAAGTACAGGAAGTGCCGCAGGCCGGAGGCGAGCGCGATCTGTTCCAGATTCTGAAGGCTCCGCCGGTTCATGAAGCGGCGCTGCTCAAAGGCGACGAGCCGCACGTGGGGAAGATCTACGGGCCGCCGGCTCCGCCGCCGCCGGCTCCGCCGCCGGTCGACCCGGGCACGCTGCCGCCGCCGCCGATTCCGCTCAAGTATTACGGATTCTGCACGGAGCGCAATAATGGGAAGAAGACGGCCTATTTTCTGGATAACGACGAGATTATTCAGGCGACCGAAGGAACGACGCTGAAGGGCCGCTACCGCGTGGTGCGCATCGGGCTGAACGTGGTGGTGATGGAAGACGTGCAGTCCAAGCGGCGACAGAATTTGCCGCTGGAGCCGGAGATGGTGGGATGAAACCGCGGCGGAAGGAATCGGGTTTTGCGCTGCTGATGGTGTTTCTGCTGGCGGCGTGCGTGGCGATTATGCTGTACATGGAAATGCCGCGGGTGGCTTTCGAAGCCGAGCGGCAGAAAGAGCTGTTGCTGATCGACCGCGGCAACCAGTTCAAGCGGGCCATCCAGGTTTTCGTGACGGACAAGACGGGCAATCCGGCGGGCCGGTATCCGGCATCGATCGACGAACTCGAAAGCTTCAACAGCCATCGCTACCTGCGGCGCAAGTATGTGGACCCGATGACCGGGAAGGACGAGTGGCGCCTCATCCACGCCAGTGGCCTTCCCGGGGTATTTCCCGACTCGGTGACGATGAAGGGCCCGAACCAGAACGCCAAAGACTCGGGTTCGACGGGGAGCGATTACATCAAAGTGTTGCAGAGTTTCGATGCGCCCTCGAACCAGCAGCAACAGGGTGGCGTGAACACGGCCATGCGGCGGCGTCCGAGCGATTCGGCCGGAGTGCCGGGATCGTCGGATGGTGGAATACAGACGGCGGGAGGCTCGCAGGGAAGCAACGGAGACGCGGGCGGCACGGGAAATCCAGGATTGACAGGCTCAATCGGGCTGCCGGGGCGGGGAGGCCTGGGCCAACCGGGAGGCGTCACAGGAACAAGCGGGCCTGGAGCCACCACCGGGCAGACGCAGACCTGCACGGCATACATCGGCGGATGCGCGCCGACCACCGCCGGCACGCAGGCGGGCGCGGGCGGAGGATTGTTGCCGGGGCAAGCGGGGAATCCGGTGAATCCGCAAACCGGCGGACTTTCCAGCAGCTTTGGGACGGCGGGCGGAGCGCAGGGCATCTCACCCGGACTGAATGGGCAGCAACCGGGCATGCAGATGAATCCCGCGGCGCAAACGGCCGCGGCGGGGATGATCCAGAATATTCTGACGTCACCGCGTCCCGGCGGCATGCCGGCGAACAATCCGGGGACCATCGTGGGCGGCGGTATCGCGGGAGTAGCCAGCAAGTTCGAAGCGGAAGGCATCATGGTGATCAACGACCGCACGGCCATCAATGAGTGGGAATATATCTTTAACATTAGCAAGTACCTGAAGCCGGGCAACCCGCTTGGCGGCGGGCCCGGAACGCCGATCACTGGTGCCCAGGGGAACGCGGGCGGCGCGGGCGGCGCGCCCGGTATGGCACCAGCCAGCGGCGGCGTGGGCTCGGGCGGCGGCGCCGGCGTGAGCGGCGGCCGCGGGCAGTAGCGGCGGCTGCGCTGTGGGAAGTGGGACATCGGTTTTTGTCGTCTGTCGGGCTGCCGTGCTTTGCCGAGGCATGACAGGGTCGAAAAAGCAGGGCGCCTCCGGAGTATTACACCCCTTTGAATTCTTCTCCCCCTGCGAAGATTTCGTGACCCCCGTGGAGCAGGCTTTCCAGCCGGCTGTATAGCCCGCCCCACGAACAGCGAGGGTCCTCACAGTTTTTCATGAAATTTCGCGGGCCGAAGGCCCTCTGCAACAGGCCACAAAAGGCGATGGCCTGTCCCACTCGGCCGGGTTGCGCCCGGCTGCACCGATTGACAATCGGTGCGCAGGATACCATCCTGCCCTGCCAATAGAAACTGAGCTGTTGTAATGTAATACCTATCTGCGGCGCCTACGCTCGGCGGCACGCACCTGTTCTTCGTTCATTCCGAAATAGTGGGCCACTTCGTGCCAGACGGTGTCTTCCACCATGCGGCGCAAAGCGGCGGGGTTGCGCGCCAGGCGCTCGTGAGGTCCTTGAAAAATGGTGATGCGGTCGGGCATGGAGAAGGGCTCGAAAACGCTGCGAGTGGTGAGCGGGCGACCTTCATAGAGCCCCAGCAGGGTGCTGGCGTTACCAACGCGGCCGCGGCCGAGTTGCGCGGCGGAAGGCTCCGGCTCCACCAGCAGCGCGACGTTTTTCAGCCGCTTGCGGAAGCGTGCGGGAATGCGGGCGTAAGCGGCGGCCACCAGGCGGTCGAATTCGTTCGGGCTCATCGCTCTTGTTATTCTAAATCTTGGCCGACAACCAACCGAAGCGCGTAGTGGTGGCGATTGACGGGCCGGCGGGGGCCGGCAAGAGCACCATCGCCCGGCGCCTGGCGCAACGCCTGGGGTTTACCTATATCGACACCGGCGCGATGTATCGCGCGGTGGCCTTGTGGGCTTTGCGGCAGGGCGTCCGGTTCGACGACCTGCACCGCGTGGAACAACTGGCGATAGCGGCGACCATCGAACTGGCGCCGGGGCGCATCCGCTTGAACGGCGAGGACGCCAGCGAAGCCATCCGCACGCCGGAGGTTGCGAGCGGGGCGTCGCAGATTGCGGTGATCCCGGGCGTACGGCGGGCCATGGTGGCGAAACAGCGCGAGATCGGCGAGCGTTCGAGCGTGGTGATGGAGGGACGCGACATCGGGACCGTGGTGTTTCCTAACGCCGCGGTGAAGATCTATCTGGATGCCGACATCGAAGAGCGCGTTCGCCGCCGCCTGGAGGAAGAGCGGGCCAAGGGAAGTACGGTGGCCGCAGGCGTGCTGGCGGAGCAGATGAAGGAGCGCGACCGCCGCGACAGCACGCGGGCCGATGCGCCGCTGGCGCAATCGCCCGACGCGGCTTATGTGAATTCGACCGGTATGAGCCTGGATGAAGTGGAAGAGGCCATTCTGAAAATCGTCCGGGCACGCGTGACGAACGGGAAGGAATACCACAGCAACGAATGAGGAAGGAGGAGTCGGAAGCCAGGAGTCGGAAAGTCAGAATCTCGCGGCCGCCGGTTTCTTCTGACTTCTGACTTCTGGCTTCCGACTCCTTAACGAGGCATGATCCTTTGAAGAACTTGCTGGTAATGAAATTCGGCGGGACGAGCATGGGCTCGGCCGAACGTATGAAGGTAGCGGCGCGCATTGCGGCCGGGGAACAGAAGAAGCGGCCGGTGCTGGTAGTGGTGTCGGCGATGTCGAAGATCACGGATCTTCTGCTCGACACCATGCGGCAGGCGGAAGCGGGCAACCGCGCGGCCGTGGACGCGAGTCTGGCGGCGCTGCGCCAGCGGCACGAGGAGACCTGCCGGGAGTTGCTGCCGGCGGAGAAGCAGGCGGCCGTCGAGGCGCGGATCGGCGAGCTGATCGGAGAATTCGAGCGCATTGTGAACGGCATGGCGATGCTGGGCGAGCGGCCGCCGCGCTCGGTGGATGAAGCCGTGGTCACGGGGGAATGGCTCTCAGCCACGTTGATGGCCGAATACCTTTCGGGGTGCGGTACGCCCGCCGCAGCGGTGAATGCCCGCGAAGCGGTGGTGACGGACGCCATGTTTGGGAACGCATCGCCGCTGATGGAGCCGACCACCGTGAAAGCGCGCGCGCGGCTGCTGCCGTTGCTCGAGCGGGGAACGCTGCCGGTGGTGACGGGCTTCAACGGGGCGACGGCCGACGGGCGGCCGACCACGCTGGGGCGAGGTGGATCGGATTTCTCGGCGTCCATTCTGGCGGCGGCGCTGGACGCGGCGGAGTTGTGGATCTGGACCGACGTCGATGGGATCATGAGCGCCGACCCGCGGCTGGTGCCGGATGCCCAGGTGCTGCCGCAAATCACATATGCGGAAGCGGCGGAGTTGGCCTATAACGGGGCCAAAGTTCTGCACCCGCGGACGCTGGCGCCGCTGGTGGAAAAAAAGATTCCGGTGTGGAGCAAGAACAGTTTTGCGCCGGAGAAGCCCGGGACGCGAATCGCGCCGTCGGTTTCCGACGTGCCTGGCGGCACGCGGGCCGTGGCGTCCATGGGGAAGGTGGCCCTGGTCTCGCTCGAACCGGGCAGCCCGGAGCTGAACGGCGTGCAGGTGATGGCGCGGGCGCTGGACGCGGTAGCGCGGGCCAACGTGGAAGTGCTGCTGCTGTCCAGCTCGAGTTACCGGCAGAATTTTTGCTTCCTGGTGCGCGAGGAGGAACTGGAACGCACGCTCGAAGCGCTGGAAGCGGCGCTGGCGCTGGAGTTCGCGCACCACTACCTGGAACCGGTGCACGTGGACCGGGACGTCGGGCTGCTGGCGGCGGTGGGCGAAGGCATGCAAGGAAAGGCCGGCCTGGCGGGCCGCATCTTCACGGCGATTTCGCGGGTGCAGGTGAATGTGATCGCCATCGCGCAAGGATCGAGCGAACTCACCATCGCCGTGGTGGTGCGGCGCGACGGCCTGGAAAAGGCCGTGCGCGCGGTGCACGCCGAATGCGGTTTGGGAAACCGCCCACCCGTGCCGGTGTTTCCCTTTTCGCCGAAGAAGAGAAGCGCGCCGCGGCCTTAACCTGCGGTCTGAGAAGCTGTGGCGAAATCGCCCGTCAACGCGCTCGGCAGGCGGCACCGCCCCAGAATCGGGTAGGAGGGGCCTCGCGCTCGACACACCAAGCCAGCAGGCCTGTCCTACCGGTCCTATCGCCGCGCACTACCTACCAGGGTGCTATACTCTTGACGCGGTCTGAGTTGTGCAGTTACGAGTCGGTTCCCGGTTTGTTTCCGGCTCTCGGATTTAAAACCCGAAAGGGGGTGCACGCGTGCTCGACCTCGTTATTGTTCGCGCAATTTTTATTTTAGTTCTTGCCGCTTCTGCCTACTTCCTGCATCCGGAGAATGTTTCTCCCTGGATCTCGGCAGCCGGTGGCACGGTTCTTGGTG
>Ga0116111_1000639_pt1 | contig 27676 bp, 23 predicted proteins | sample June2015DPH_8_10_FD_89720 | JGI IMG/M metagenome (GOLD analysis project Ga0116111, IMG submission 89720) | Peatland microbial communities from SPRUCE experiment site at the Marcell Experimental Forest, Minnesota, USA - June2015DPH_8_100 | ecosystem: Environmental > Terrestrial > Soil > Wetlands... | reverse complement strand
GTGGACAACTGGCCGTCGGAAAGGCCGTCAAGAGCCGTGCGGGCGGATCGGATAGACCTGTTGACAGACCGAGCGCTGGTCGGCCGCCCAGCCTGGTTTCTTACTGTCTGAATCGCAGATTCCAATATCCAGAATTCAGTGGGCAGACTGGGGGGGCATACCATTCGACCGGCTGTGGGGATTGCTTGCGTCGACATCAATGTGGCGCCTGAGGCACGGCATCAAATTGGGGGAATCGAGCTACTGGATCGGGGTGGTTCAGTGTTGGGCCGGCGCATCAGAGGAGCCAGGGGCTGCCGCTCTTGATGCCGCCCTCCCCGCGGGCGGAATAAAGATGGGTATCACCATTGCGGATAGAATCGCCAAAACGGCCAAACCAACCAGGACAAAGAAAAGGGGCACACGCCATTTCCGCTTCGGTTTGTTCATTAGAACTTTCCTCTCGCTGGAATCAACTTGAAGCAATTTAATCTCCAGTTTGGCGAAAGCACTGCCCTCAAAAGAGTATCATAACTTATAAGAATCAATTAGTTGAGAGCATTCAAGGGACCGCCGGCCGGCGAGGGCGGAATCCCCTATGAAAGTGACGGAATTCGGCGTTCCCTGAGTGACACTCTACGGCTGTGAGAGCGAGCCAGCGCGGCCCACCTTCGGGAGTTTCGCCTGGCTCGAAAAGGTGCAACCTGCAATCACACCACCAAGCCTTCCACATGCATTTCACGGACGCGTGATTTCTCCTATAATGGGGTTTCATTCGAAAGGCATTCTCATGATCTTGGTCATCGATAATTACGATTCTTTTACCTACAACCTCGTTCAGTATTTGGGGGAGTTAGGCGCGGATCCTCAGGTTGTTCGGAATGACCAGACCACCCTGGAGGCGATTGCAAAGCAGGCTCCAGAAAGAATCGTGATCTCGCCAGGCCCGAAGACTCCTTCGGAAGCCGGAATCTGCCTTGATGTCATCACTGCTTTTGCGGGGAAGATCCCGATCCTCGGGGTATGCCTCGGCCATCAGGCGATCGGGCAGGCGTTCGGAGGCCACGTCATCCGGGCGCCGCAACTGATGCATGGAAAGACCAGCGAAATTCGGCACGACGGCAAGACGATATTCGCGAGGTTGCCCAACCCTTTTCCGGCAACGCGCTACCACTCGTTGATTGTTGAGCGCGCTACGCTCCCGGATTGTCTGGAAATCTCGGCATGCACTTCCGACGGGCTTATCATGGGCCTCCGCCACAAGAAGATGAAAGTCGAAGGCGTTCAGTTCCACCCCGAGTCAGTCCTGACCAATGCGGGCAAAGAACTCCTAGGCAACTTCCTGCAATTGTAACGCGCTGTCGTTGCAGGTCCATAAATACAGGGCAATCCCAACTGGAGGGTCGGTGGATTCACAATCTCGCTATGACGTGATCGTGGTTGGCTCCGGAGCGGCGGGCGGCATCGCCGCGTACGTTCTCGCGACGAAGGGTCTGAGCGTGCTCTGCCTGGAAGCGGGGCGCACGATCGACTCCGGGGAGGATTTCCATCCCCACAAGATGCCTTACGATTGGCCCTACCGCGGTCACGGCAAGCCCGGGCAATACGGCAAGCTCCCCCAGGGCATGGGATGGAAGATTTCCGAGTGGACGGATCATCTCTACACGATCCCGCAGGAAGATCCTTATGCCCTCGCACCCGGTTCAAAATTTACGTGGACGCGCATCCGCGCAGTGGGTGGCCGCACGAACGTCTGGGGCCGCTCCTGCGACCGCTTCGGGCCGCTCGATTTCAAACCCAAGAGCCTCCAGGATGGGTGGGGCGACGACTGGCCCGTGACCTACGACGAAGTCGCTCCCTATTACGACCATGTCGAGAAACTCATCGGCGTGTCCGGCCTTTCCGACGGAGTCTACAACACCCCGTGCGGAAAGAACCTCCTTCCCGCCTTCCGCCCCCGCTGCGGTGAGTGGCTGGTCAAGCATGGCGCGGAAAGGCTCGGAATCAAGGTGCTGCCGCTGCAACTGGCCGTGCTGAGCCAGAGTTATGACGGCCGGCCGGAGTGCCACTACTGCGGCGCATGCAACCATGGCTGCGATACAGCTTCACGCTTCAGATCCCCCGATGTGCTGGTGCCCAAGCTCGAGAAACTCAAGAACTTCACACTGCGGCCCAACTCGGTGGTCCACACCGTGCTGCGGGATAAAGACACGGGAAAAGCTCGCGGCGTGACCTATATTGACGCGCACAATGGGCAGGAGTATGAGGCCTACGCGAAGGCCGTGGTGCTGGGTGCGTCGATGGTGGAATCCATCCGCATTCTCTTCAATTCTCGGGATCGAGATTCTCCGCAAGGGCTCGCCAACTCCAGCGGGGTGCTGGGCAAGTACCTGACGGAGCATGTGGCATTTAACGATATCCCCGCCTTCTTTCCGCAACTCGTGGGCCGACCCGTCTCGAACGACGATGGCCCCGGGGAAGCGAGTCTTTATATCCCGCGATATTACTACAGCAAGGATCAGAGGAAATTCCAGCGCGGCTTCCGGCTGCAATTCTACGCGGGGTGTGGCGAGGGGCCCGGGCACGGCGCGTCGCTTCCGGGTTTCGGCGCCGCTTACAAGAAGCGCATCAAGGAGCTTTATCCGGCGAATGTTTCCATCGGCGGTTACGGAGAGGGGCTGGCTTTCGCGTCGAACTACGTCGAAATCGATCCCGGTGGGCTCAAGGACCGTTACGGGATTCCGCAGGTGCGTTTCCACACTACCGCCGAGTACGGCCACGCGTTCGCCATCCGCGATTTTATGTACGACGACATGGAGAGAATCCTGAAGGCGTCGGGGGCCGAGATTTTGCCTTACCAGAAAGTGAACCCTTCTCCGCTTGGGGCCGTAACGCATGAGGCCGGCGGCGCGCGGATGGGCGACGACCCGAAGGCCTCCGTGCTTGACACGTGGAATCGCTGCCACGACGTGAAGAATTTGCTCGTCGTGGATGCTGCGAGCTTCGTTTCGCACCCGGAAAAGCACACGACGCTGACCATCATGGCGCTCGCTTATCGCGCCGCCGATCACTTGGCGGAAGAATTCCGAACAGGAAATGTTTAGGAGCACTGCCGGTGTCATTTGACGCCGAGGCCAAATCCCGGTCGCGAGGTTAAAATGACGGACGAGATCATCGGGCGAAGAAAGGCCCTGAAATATTTCGGTGTTCTTGCGGCCAGCGCCGCCGGACAGGAATTCTTGGCTTCCTGGCTTCCCGCCGCTGATGGCGGCCATTCCGCGCACTTGCTTCATAGCGCAGCGCAGACGCCCAACGTCAACGCCGGCGGTCCCTTCTTGCCGAAATATTTTTCGCCGGAGCAATACTCCACGGTCGAGATCCTCACGGAGCTGATTATTCCCGCTGACGATCAGCCGGGAGCCAAGGAAGCGCAAGTGGCGCGGTTTATCGATTTCGTCGTCTTCTCGGCCGCCGAGCACGAGCCCCATTTGCAGGAAGAATGGAAGGAAGGACTTGCCCTGTTGGACAAGTTGAGCCGCGAGAAGCTCGGCCACGATTTCCGTGATCTCCACAGGCCCGAGCAGAAAGCGCTGCTCACTGAAATGAGCGTGCCGGAACACGATCCCCAGGCAACTCATCCGGGCTTCGCGTTTTATCGGCTCGTAAAGGGAATGACCGTGGAGGGCTTTTACACGTCGAAGATCGGACTGGTGGACGTGCTGGGGTATCAGGGCTGCGCGTACCTCTCGGAATTTCTAGGTTGCACGCACCCCGAACATCAAGCGTGATGCGGCCGGTTGGCGTCTCCAGGGCATCGGGGCAAAGTCAAGGGCGGTAGCGCTCGGTGAATTCCACGAGGGCCCGAAGTTTCCCGCGTGCAGCGCCCGAATCGATGGCATCTGCCGCCAGTTGAACGCCCACGCGAAAGTTTTGCGCTTTTCCCCCCAAAGTGAATGCAGCCGAAGCGTTCGCCAGCACCACATCACGATAGGGGCTGCGTTCACCTTCTAAGACGCTCAATAGCAGGCGCGCATTCGTCGTTGTGTCACCGCCTCGTAGTTGATCGATCGAGGCCCGCGGCAAGCCGAACTCATCTGGTTGCACTTCGCGCGTCTGGACTCCCTTCGGGAAGATTGCCGAAAGCCGTGTCGGGCCGGTGGTGGTAATTTCATCGATGCCGTCCGAGCCCGCCACTACATAAGCGTTTTTGGTCCCTACCGCTCGTAGCGTCTCCGCCATCATTTCCGTACGCGCAGCATCAAAGACTCCAACTAACTGGATGGTCGCGGCCAGAGGGTTGGTAAGTGGGCCGAGAAGATTGAAAACCGATTTGGTCTTGAGCACCCGCCGCGCATTCATCACGTGCTTCATGGCAAGGTGCAGGCGGGGCGCCAGCAGAAAGACCATTCCGACTTCCTCGAGGCATTGGGGTATTCGCTCCAGGGGCAGATCCATCGCCACTCCCAGAGTTTCGAGTACGTCGGCACTTCCGCAGCGGCTTGAGATCGAGCGATTGCCGTGCTTCGCCACGCGCACGCCTGCCGCTGCCGCAACCAGTGCGGCCGCCGTCGAAACGTTGAAGGTACCGTGGCCGTCGCCGCCGGTGCCGCAGGTGTCGAGTAAAGGCTCTCCATGCGAGATATTTTCAACCCGCACTCCGGCCGCGAGCAAGGTTTCTGCGGCGTGTGCGCGCATGACTTCCGCAAATCCCACAACCTCATCAGCGTGCTCACCCTTGTCGCGTAGCGCGGCGAGAAACGCTACGACCTCCTCGTCCGCGACGGATCCCGACAAAAGGAGTTGCATGATCTGCCGCGCTTCCGCGCGCGTGAGGTGCCTCTGGGCGGTGATGGATTCGATGGACTCCCGAATGGTCATAGTATTCTGAGGAGATCAACCTTGATCCCGTGTCAGTCGCGGGTCAATTCTATTTTGAACCGGATCTGCCCGGCCATTTGGCTAGGTAAAGCCGCCCCTACATCGTCAACTCGACCATCAGCTTAGTGCAGACAGGCTCGCTTTAGTATCCGCACATATGGCATAGTAGTTTCTGGCGTGCGAGGTGTTTCATGATTGAACAGCATAAGGTCAACAAAGTCAGAACCTGGGGTTATGCCATCGGAATAATTGTTTTTGTGGCAGTTGTAGTTTGGAAATTCGTGGCCCGCTGAAAACAATTTTTATAACGACCAACCCCGCGGCTTGCATGACCCATTCGTGTGCCGCCACCTTTGAAACTCCAATCCCATCTGCTCTGTGTGCCGTTCATTGCAAATCTCGTGCAGATTCCCTATACTTCTTGATTCCCAGGTGAGCGGCCTGAGCTTTCTAGTGTAAGCTGCTTCACCAGCTTTGCCAAAACTTGATTTCAAATCCAGTCGTTACTCGCCAGGCTCGTTTCAGCATTTTGCAACTGACGACGGACAACTGACGGCGAACAGCCCTTAAAATGAAAATTCACGAATATCAAGCAAAACAGATTCTTGCAAAGTTTGGAGTCACGGTGCCGCGCGGGGAGATCATTGCCAAGCCCGAGGACGCTCGCGGTGTGGCGAAAACACTGGGCGGTGGCACCGTGGTGGTCAAGGCGCAGATTCACGCGGGTGGCCGAGGCAAGGGCGGCGGCGTGAAACTGGCCCACAATCCCGAAGAAGCCGAGACCTTGGCGGGCAAAATTCTGGGCATGACCCTGGTCACTCATCAGACCGGGCCCGAGGGCAAGGTGGTCAAACGCGCGCTGATCGAGGAGGGCCTCCAGATCGCGCGCGAACTCTACCTCGGCATTGTCATCGACCGCGCTTCCGGCAGGCCTGTATTCATGGCCTCAAGCGAAGGTGGCGTGGAAATCGAAGTAGTTGCCGCCGAGCATCCGGAAAAACTTCTAAAAGAATTCATCGACACGAGTGTTGGCTTTCAGGCCTTCCAAGCGCGCAAGCTGGCCTTCGGCTTGGGACTCGAGGGCAAGGTCGTAAGCGAAGCGGTGCGCCTCTTTCTAAACCTCTATCGCGCTTTTGAAGCCACGGATGCTTCACTGGTGGAGATCAATCCCTTCGTCATTACGCGTGACGGCCGAGCTATCGCGCTCGACGCGAAAATGAACTTTGACGATAATGCCCTCGCCAGGCACCCGGACATCCGCGAACTGCGCGACCTCGATGAAGAGGACCCGCTGGAAGTGAAGGCCTCAAACTACGGACTGAATTACATTCGGTTGGATGGCAACGTGGGCTGCATGGTGAACGGCGCGGGGCTCGCGATGGCCACCATGGACATCATCCAGTACGCAGGCAGCCGCCCGGCCAACTTTCTCGATGTGGGCGGCGGCGCTAACGAGGAGCAAGTTCGCCGCGGATTTGAAATCATCCTGAGCGATGCCAACGTGCGCGCCGTTCTGATCAACATCTTCGGCGGAATCATGCGCTGCGATATCGTTGCCAACGGGGTGGTGGCCGCGGCGAAAACGCTCGGCATCAAAGTTCCCATCGTCGTGCGCCTGAAAGGCACCAACGTGGAACTCGGCCAGAAAATCCTCAAGGAGTCTGGCCTTAACTTCGAGGTTGCCAACGATATGAAAGAGGCGGCGGAAAAAGTCGTGGCCGCGGCAAACCGATCCTAAAGCAAATAACCGAATCAGGAATTCTCCATGTCGATCTTAGTCGATGAAAACACCCGCTTGGTCGTGCAAGGCATCACTGGCCGGGAAGGGACGTTCCATACGCAGCAGGCCGTTGCCTACGGCACCAAGGTGTTCGCGGGCGTGACGCCCGGAAAAGGCGGGACCACCGTCGACGGCATCCCGGTATTCAACACAGTGCAAGAGGCAGTGGACAGGACCGGCGCGAATGCGTCCGTGATCTTTGTACCCCCTCCCTTCGCTGCCGACGCCATAATGGAGGCCGCGGACGCCGGGCTACCTCTCGTTGTTGCCATCACCGAAGGTATTCCCACGCTCGACATGGTACGCGCGGCACGTTTTTTGGCCGGCAAGCCGACCCGCTTGATTGGCCCCAATTGCCCCGGCATCATTTCTCCGGGTAAATGCAAAATTGGCATTATGCCTGGGCAAATCCACCTTCAGGGTCACGTGGGCGTGGTTTCGCGGAGTGGCACGTTGACCTACGAAGCAGTTGGCCAGCTCACGGCGCTGGGCATCGGACAATCGACCTGCATCGGAATCGGCGGCGACCCCATCATTGGCACAAGCTTCGTGGACTCGTTGCGGCTTTTTAACGACGATCCTGAAACGCATGGCATCGTGATGATCGGGGAAATCGGCGGGATGGCGGAAGAAGAGGCCGCGGCCTTCGTCCAAGCTCACGTCAAGAAACCCGTAGTGGGATTTATCGCGGGCCGGACCGCGCCTCCCGGGAGGCGCATGGGGCACGCCGGAGCGATTATTTCCGGGGGGAAGGGAACCGCGGCTGACAAGATCGCGGCGCTTCAGGCGGCCGGCATCGCCGTCGCTGAAAGCCCCGCGCTCGTCGGTGACGCCATGGCGAAAGCAATTGGTGAATTGTGATTGGTGATTTGCGATTGGGGTAACTCCCACGAGCCTCCCGAGAGTTTCAAATCACCATTCGCCAGTCACGAATAAAGGAGATTTATGTCAATCGAACGGACTCTTACGATCATAAAACCCGACGCCGTCGCTGCGGGACATATCGGGGACATCATCAAGATCTTTGAGGCGAATCAACTCAAGATCGTGGCATCTCGCCTCGTGAATCTCAGCAAGAAGGAAGCCCAGGGGTTCTATGCTGTTCACCGGACCAAAGGTTTCTTTGAAAGCCTCACGAGTTTCATGAGTTCTGGCAGCGCGTTGGTGATGGTGCTGGAAGGCGAAAACGCCATCCTTCGCCTGCGCGAGGTAATGGGCGCGACAAATCCCGCCGATGCCGCGTCAGGCACAATCCGCAAGCTCTACGCTTCAAGCATTGAGCACAACGCCGTCCACGGCTCCGATGCCCTGGAAACGGCTGCCTACGAAATGGGTTATTTCTTTCCCGGCATTGACCTGATTTAGAGTTAACTCGGGATTCTCCGCAGAGAGACCGGCCCTGATTTGGAAGTTGCGCCTATTCCTAGGACTCGCACAGAACGGAGGGGATTTGCGGGGGATGAACCCGCGACGGCGTGGCAGGCGCCAAACGAACCCTCGTACTAAAAAATAACTTGACAACTGGATAAACATGGAGTAGAATCCTTCTTATGAGTGGCCCGTTGTCTTGCTCCTGCCCTGCCTTCCTCCTCAATTCTCAGAGTGGTGCCCAACTTGTGGAAAACTATAAGAAATGAAGGTTGCTCCTGAGATGTTATTGAAAACAAAGGACCGATGAAAGACAAAATGTCACCCACCCTGAGATGTTGCTGAAAACAAAGCGATTATCTGAAATGCTGAGATGTAGATGAAAATGAAGTAGATACAACGAAATTTACCCACTGAAACCAGTCAAACTCCCCCTGTTCTCCGGCTTAGCAGCTATCTTATAGAAATCACAGCAAGTTACCCAAGCTTCGGTGGTGCCGATCTGCTTCTACCCTGAGATATTCTTGAAAAGAAATGGGTTAGCCTGATCCCCGGCTGTGGTTTGCGGCCCCATCAAGAAGCCCTCGCGCGGTCTTGACAACCGCCTCGCCGGCAGCGAGGATGGATGAGGGATTCGATGAGCGGCGCAGCTTCATTCCAATTAGGACGATTTCTGGTCATCGCAGGAGTCATTCTGGTGGCGCTTGGACTTATCTTCATAGCCGGATCGAGATCTTCTTTCTTGAGCCTCGGCCGCCTTCCCGGTGATATTTCAGTCAGGGGCAAGAGCTTTCAGTTTTATTTCCCGATTGTGACTTGCCTGGTGTTGAGCATCGCCGCCACGATGATCATGTGGGTGATTTCGCTTTTGACTCGGAAATAGGACGCCCGTAGTCCGTAAGCAGTTTCCATTCGCGGCGCGAAGCGAATGACCAAGGACCACGGACGAGTGACGGTCTTTTCTTGACTCAACCCTCTCTCAATTTCGGGCCGGTTCGAAAGATCTACAGTGTGGCGGAGCTGAGTCTCGAGATTCGCAACCTTTTCGAAAGACAGTTTCCGGACGTTTGGGTGACCGGGGAAGTGTCCAATCTTCGCGCGGCCGGTTCCGGTCACCTCTATTTCACGCTCAAAGATCAAACCGCTCAGTTGCGCGCCGTATGCTTTCGCAACCAGGCGCGCTATTTGAAATTCAAGCCGCAGGATGGGCTGGCGGTGATAGCCCGCGGTCGACTGAGCGTCTATGAAGCGCGGGGTGAATATCAGCTCTACGTGGAATTCCTCGAACCGGCAGGTCTGGGCGCTCTCCAACTCGCTTTCGAGCAACTGAAACAAAAGCTCGCGGCCGAAGGCCTCTTTGACCCGACGCGCAAGATGCCGCTGCCGATGCTTCCCTGCAGCGTCGGAGTGGTCACCTCACCTACGGGCGCAGTGATCCGCGACATCCTCAGGGTTCTTCAACGGCGTTTCCGCAACATCAACGTGCTCGTTTATCCCGTGAAGGTTCAGGGCGAGGGTGCGGCCCAGGAGATCGCTCAAGGCATCGAATGCTTTAATCGCCATGCGCCCGTCGACGTGATGATCGTGGCCCGGGGAGGTGGGTCGCTCGAAGATCTTTGGGCATTCAACGAGGAGGTGGTGGCGCGGGCTATCGCCGCGTCGAAGATCCCGGTGATTTCCGCCGTCGGCCACGAAACGGATTTCACCATTGCGGATTTTGTCGCGGACTTGCGCGCGCCCACACCCTCAGCCGCAGCGGAGTTGGTGGTGCGCCGCAAACAGGATTTGGCGTCCGAGTTGCAAGACCGCGCGCGCCACATGGGGCAGATGATCCGCCTGAAGCTTTCCGAAGCCCGGCACGCGCTGATGGAGCTTCGCACGCACCAGGTTTTCCAGTCGCTCTCGATGCGTCTCGCGGAACGCGCGCAGCGGGTGGATGAATGCGTGGGCGCGCTCGAGCGGTCGATCCGCTCGCGCTTGCACACGGCGCGGCAGGAGTGGCTGCGCGCCTCGGCAGGGGTGGTGCGCTATGATTTCACTCGCCACGTTCGACTGAAGCGCGCCGGCCTGGAAGAGCGCGAGCAGAGGTTCCAGAACGACTTCCGGCGTTTCCTTACGGAGCGACGCAATCGCCTGACGCAACTGGAGACGGTGCTGAAAGAGCGCAGCCCGCGCACCATTTTGGAACGCGGCTATTCCATTACCCGGGACGCGGAGGGAAAAATCGTGCGCGATGCTGCGCAAGTGGCGATGGGAGATGAGATATCCGTTCACCTTGCGCGAGGAGGACTGGCGGCGATTGTTAAGGATCGAAAAGCCTGAGCTGATTGCCGAGGCGTGCAATTCGGGGTCAACAATTGGTGATGGGTGATTTGTGATTTGCGATTGCTCCGTGTGACTTGGCCGCTGTCGGCTTGGCTCGGAAGCGTTACGTGAACTCGCTGGGTTATCATCTTCAATCACCAATCGCAAATCACAAATAGCTCAAGGAACCGCTTCACCGCCTATTTCTTCTGCAGGACCGCCAACTGCATGAGGAAACGGCGAGCGTCGGCAAAGCGCGTGAGCCTTCCGTCGGCATCCAGGAAAACCATGATCAGCGACCGACCCTGAGCCTTCACCTTCATTACAACGCAACGGCCCGCTTCGTTGGTAAATCCGGTCTTTTGCACCTCGATGTCCCAGTCGGGCCGGCCCACCAGGCGATTGGAGTTGATATACATAAGAATGTAACGGCCGATCTGTACGTCGTGCCGAGGGTCAGTCGTGAATTCCCGAATCAGCGGATATTGATCCGCGGCGCGGAGGAGTTTGGCCAAGTCGAAGGCGGTCGAGACGTTTTCATTCGTCAAGCCATTGGGATTGACAAAGTGCGTTCGGGTCATCCCCAATTCCGCTGCCTTTGCGTTCATGGCATCGATGAAGGCGGGGCGTCCACCGGGGTAATAGCGGCTGAGTGCGGCGGCTGCACGGTTTTCCGAAGACATCAGCGCAAGGTGCAACATATCTTCCCGGCTCAGCGTCCAGCCGATTTGCAGCCGGGAGATCGTTCCCATCACCAGATCCCGATCATCGTCGCTGATCTTGAGCTTCTCTCCCAGAGGTGATTTGGCATCGAGCGCCACCATGGCCGTCATCAATTTGGTGATGGAGGCGATGGGCACAACCCGGTCCGCATTCTTTACCAGCAGTTCTTCGGAAGTATAGGCATCTTCCACCAGCGCAATCCTCGATCTTATATTCAGCCGGGATTCTGAACCCTGGGTTGGGGAGGATTTCCTTGGTGCCGCAATCGAGGGAGGTTTGGGAGCGGGAGGGGATGTCCGAGTGGGTGCAAGCGCTTCATCGCCACTTTGCGCGGCGAAAACGATTCCCGTCGCGCCCGTGCGCCCGGAGGAAAAAGAAAGGCTGAGGGCTGCCAGAGCAAGCGCGGCAACACCGATACCTCTGCCCATCCAGCAGACCCGAGGCGCATGTGGTGAAGAACAAGTCATCCAGTTCTCCGAAGGCGCTTGCCGGTTTCGAATCCGGAAAGCTCGGCATTGATCCAGGGGTCTTAGTCCTGAAAACCCTCTGTCTATAATTTGTACCCGATTTTCCTCAGGAAGTCCCTGCGGAATTGAATGTCGGCGTCGGTCTCGATGCCACGAGTCTTCGCGCCGTCAATGACCCCCAAGATTCCACGGCCTTGCTCGGATTCCGCGACGATCACCTCCACGGGGTTTGCGGTGGCGCAGAAGACCTGGCAGACCTCAGGGACGCTCTTCACTGTGTTCAGAATGTTGATGGGGAATCCGCCTTCCATGAAGATAATGAAGGCATGACCGCAGGAAAGAGCTAGGGCGTTCTTCTGCGCGATTTCGATCAGATTGGGATCATTCCCAGCAAAGCGCACCAGCGCCGGGCCAGAAGATTCGCAGAAACCAACGCCGAATTTCATCTGGGGTGCGGTCTGCACAATGGCTTCGTAAAGATCCTCGACCGTCTTGATAAAGTGCGACTGGCCGAGGATGAAGTTCATGTCAGCGGGCTTCTCGATGCTGACGGTTTTGAGTTCCATAAGTGGCTCCCGAGATGATCTCATGAAGATTCTATCGTGAGTGAGTTCCGGAGAGTGGCATTTCACGGCCGAACGACTGGAAGCGTTCCCTCAGTCCTCCGAAACCTTAAGAACGGCGAGGAACGCTTCCTGGGGAATATCGACGCGGCCCACGCGCTTCATGCGCTTTTTGCCTTCCTTTTGTTTCTCCAGCAGCTTGCGCTTGCGCGAGATGTCACCGCCGTAGCACTTGGCTATTACATTCTTGCGAATGGCCGCGACATTCTCGCGGGCGATGACACGCGAGCCGATGGAGGCTTGGAGGGCGACCTCGAACATCTGGCGGGGAATCAGTTTGCGCATGCGAGTGCAGAGAGAACGTCCGCGCGCGAAGGCGGCGTCGCGATGGCAGATGAAGCTGAGCGCGTCTACGGGTTCACCCGCGACCAGGAAATCCACCTTGACCAGGTCGGAGACCCAGTAACCCGCAAAATGATAATCGAGCGAGGCGTACCCGCGCGAGACCGACTTGAGCCGATCATAGAAGTCCAGCACGATTTCGTTCAGCGGCAACTCGTAGGTCAGCAGCACGCGCTTTCCGGAAACATATTCAAACCCTTTCTGCACGCCGCGTTTCTCTTCGAGCAGCGCCAGGATTCCGCCCAGGAACTCATCCTGCGTGAAAATCTGGGCGCGAATAATGGGCTCCTCGACCTTCTCAATATCGCCTGATGGGGGAAACTTAGTGGGGGTGTGAACTTCCAGAACCTCTCCTGCCTTGGTGGCGATGCGATAACGCACGCTGGGTGCGGTGGTGATGAGGTCAATATCGAATTCGCGCTCCAGCCGCTCTTGCACGATTTCCATATGAAGCAGACCGAGGAAGCCACAGCGGAATCCGAAACCCAGCGCCTCGGAATTCTCCGGTTCGTGGATCAGCGAAGCGTCGTTAAGGCGTAACTTGTCAATCGCATCGCGCAAATTCTCATAGGCGCTGGAGTCCACCGGGTAGAGACCCGCGAAGACCATGGATTTGATTTCTTCGAAGCCCGGCAAGGGACCGGGAGCCGGGCGCGCGTCATCGGTGATCGTGTCGCCAATGCGCGATTCCGAAATGCGTTTGATGTTGGCGACGACAAAACCGACTTCGCCAGCCGTCAGTTGCTCTACACGAACGGGTTTGGGAGTAAGCACCCCCAAATCCTCAACGTTATACACCTGGTTATTTGACCAGAGCTTGATGCGCATTCCCGTGGAAAGCGTGCCTTGCACAACGCGCGCCAGAACCACGACGCCGCGATAGGGATCGAACCAGGAGTCGAAAATCAGCGCCTGGAGCGGGGCCTCGGGAGATCCTGCGGGCGGGGGGATGCGGGCGACAATTGCTTCCAGCACGTCCTCAACCCCGGTGCCGGCCTTCGCGCTGATCAGCAGCGCTTCCTTGGGGTCAAGAGCCAGAGCGTGCTCGATCTGCTGCTCGGTGGATTCGATGTCGGCGCCCGGCAGATCAATTTTGTTGATCACGGGCACAATGGTGAGACGATTGTTCATCGCCAGTTGCGCGTTAGCGAGGGTTTGGGCTTCTACCCCCTGCGAAGCGTCGATCACCAGCACGGCGCCTTCGCAAGCGGAGAGGCTGCGCGAGACTTCGTAGGAAAAGTCCACGTGTCCCGGCGTGTCAATGATATTGAGCTGGTATTCGTTGCCATCGCGGGCGACGTAATGCAAGCGGACGGCGTGGGCCTTGATGGTGATCCCGCGCTCGCGTTCCAGATCCATGGAGTCGAGGACCTGCTCCGACATTTCGCGCTTGGAAAGCGCGCCGGTGATCTCGAGCAGACGGTCGGCCAGCGTAGACTTGCCATGATCGATGTGAGCGACAATCGAAAAGTTGCGAATGAAGCGAGCTTCGGTCATGGATCCATCGATTCGCCGGTTCCGCGCAGAATGCTAACCAAGGAGAGTTTCACCGCGTGGTGCGAGTGGTGAGAGCAGGCCCTTGCCAACCGCGAGACTATTTTCTAACCCTTTGAAAATCTAGCAAAAGGGAGCTATCCTGTCAAACCGGAAGTCGACAGCGACCTCCGACGTGGGCGCCAAGGCCTTTACATGAGACGATGCCAGACTTAGACAAATTATACGAAAAAGCTGACAAGTATCTCCAGCGGCAGAAGTTTGAAGCTGCAATCGAGACCTATCAGGAAATCATCCGTTACGAGCCCACCGCTGAGGAAGCGCTGATTAACCTGGGTGACCTCAGTGCCAAATTAAACCGCACCGCTGAGGCGATGCGCTACCAGGTTCAACTGGCGGATTTCTACATCAAGCGGGGTGACCTTCCCAAGGCTATCGCCACCTGCCGGAGAGTATTGAAGCTATCGCCGCAGGATGTTATGACCTTGATGAAACTGGCAGGCCTGCTGGAAAAAAGCCAGAAGAATACCGAAGCACTCGAAGCATACCGTGAGTCTCTGGGACAATACCGCATATCCGGCTCGAACGCCCAGATGGTCGAATGCCTCACCCGCATCGTCAAGCTTGACGCCAACAATCTGGACGAGCACCTGGAGTTGGCCGAATTGGCCAGTCGCTCGCGTCAAACCAAGGTTGCGATGCCGGCGCTCCTCCGGGCCGCGCAACTCGCCCGCCGCGCCGGGGATGAAACCCGTTGGGAGAAGCTTATTGACCAGGCGCACGCACTCGATCCCGCCGATGAAGTTGCCTCCACCGCTGCCGTTGAGATCTATTTGAAGCGCGGAAACTTTGTCGAAGCCACAGAACTGATTGAGCCTCTGTTAGCGAAAAACCCCGATGATCTGGAAGTGCTGGAGATGGCTTGCAGGGGTTATCTCGGAGTTGGCAATTACACCCAGGCGCAGCCGTTATGCTGGAAGCTCTATAACGCTAAGCCCGAGCACGTGGATCTTGTACTTAAGCTCATGGAAGGCCTGGTCCAGAGCGGAGCTGTCCACCAAGTGTTGGGAACGGTGATTAAGCTTAAAGAGCGCCTTATCAAGCAGGGCGAGCGGAACGAATTCCTGAATATCATAGAGAAATTGTACGAAATGGATGAGTCTAACCTCGAAGTTCTGGAAGTTCTCTCCGCCCTTTATAACGAAATGAACAAGGACGATGGGCTGCGCCGATCGCTTTCGCGCTTATTCAACCTTTACCTGGCTAGCGAGAAATATCAGAAGGCGGCGGACACTTTGGAACGGATCCTGGATGTTGATCCTTACGGCGAAGGTCACCACGATCGGCTTCTCAACTTGGAAGGACACATCGACTCGATCTGGTACAACAATATCCTCTCGCGCACCGAACCGCCTTCGTCCACGCGAACGTCTCCTGCCATGAATTCGGCGGCCGCCGCGATGGAAGAAACCGAATCCTTGGAGGACCTCCTCGTCGAGGGGGAGATGTACCACCAGTATCAGCTCACGGCGAGATTGGAAGAGACGGTGGAAAAAATCGATCGTCTTTTCCCGGGCGCGGGGGAGAAAAATCAGAGGGTCCACGACCTCTACGAAGCTGCAGGATACACTCCCAAATTCAAAGCCCCCGCGGCCGCCCCCGTTGCGCCAACTCTACGGCCAGATGCCACTTCCCCAGGCGTCGCGCCTTTCCAACCTCTTGAAGACCTCCGAAAGATCTCCGAGATTACCGCGAACATTTATCGCGAATCGACCCCGCAAGGAGTACTCCAGGTCGCCGTTAATGAGATTGGACGGGCTATGAATGTCAGCCGCTGCTGGGGAGCGGTAGGGTTGCCCGACCGGCCTCCCGTGCTCACGGCGGAACACTTTTCGCCGCCGGCTTCACCCTCCGATCCCGCGGCCGCAATGAAGCTATTTGCTTTTCTCATGGGGCAGGCTCCCTCCAGCCCCGACGGGTGGTCGCTCGAAAACGTTGCCCAAGCTCCTTTGCTCTATGCGGTCACCCCGGAAATTCAAAAATTGGCAATTCGCTCCTTACAGGCGTTGCCCCTGATCGACAAAGACATGGCCGCCGGGTTATTGCTTCTGGAAGAATGCGAGTCGCCGCGCACCTGGTCACCCGGGGAAAGCATGCTGCTCAAAGCCATCGGCACACAAGTGGTCATTGCGATAAACAACACCAAGCTGCGACGGCTTGTGCGCTCACTGGCCGGGACTGATCCCGAGACCGGCGTGCTGCCTCGCAGTGCCTATCTGGAATGTCTGCTTTCAGAAGCACGACGCTCCAAGGATCAATCACAACCGCTTTCGGTATGCCTTATAGAGCCAGAAAACCCCCACACGCTGATGAAACTACTGGGCGATGCAGGCGTGCAGCGCTTCGTGCTCCAAGTGGGAAAAGCCCTTACACCCGCTTTGCGCCAGAACGACATTTCCATTCGCTACAGCCCGCTTTCAATCGTCGTAGTATTTCCAGATACGCCCTTGCCGCAAGCAGCCCTGGCGGTGGAAAAGGTGCGTCGGACGTTGGCGCAAATCCGGGTGAATGGTGCGGGCGCGACCAATTTCTGCGCGGCGGTTTGTGACGTCCCGCTGGGACCGAACTTTGATGCGGTGGATGGTGTCACCGAGGTGATCAACCGGCTGGAAGTTTCCCTGGACCGCTCGCACAAAGAAGGCGGGAAACGTATTCTGATTTCCAAGTTTCCCGGTTGATTTCTCATCCGCATCCCATGGCCTATGCGCTGTTATCCAGTACGAAGGGAAGCGCGACGCAACCAAGACTTGCGGAGTATTTTCAGCGAAGGAATGTGGCGCACACAGGGATCTTCACTTGATGGCAAGCTCGCCGGTTAGCCGTCGAATCTAACCTCTGCGATCAGCTTTTTCCCTTTGCACCGCCGCGGGAGAAGAGTCATGACCTTTCAGAAAGTTGGCGTGGTAGGTTGCGGCCTGATGGGGTCTGGCATCGCTCAAGTGTGCGCCATGGCGGGGTACCCGACGTTGGTGCGCGACGTCGCCCCCCCGCTGATCGACAAGGGGATGGCGGCCATCGAAAAATCGCTGAGCAAGCTCGTGGAGAAGGGCGTGTTACCCGCGGAGCGCAAGGTCGCCGCGCTTTCGCGACTCCATTCTACCCTGCGGTTGGAGGATCTGGCGGATTGCGATCTGGCGATTGAAGCTATCATTGAAAACCTTGACTGCAAGCGTGAGCTGCTTGCCGAACTTGACAAGGTCGTCAAGCCCGACGCGATCTTCGCCAGCAACACTTCTTCGCTCAGCATCACCGAATTAATGATGGCCACACATCGCGCCCCGCATTTCCTGGGGCTGCACTTTTTCAATCCCGTGCCGCTCATGCAGCTTGTAGAAGTGGTCAAAACGGTTCTTACCGAACCCGCGGTGGTCGGCCTCGGGATGGAGTTTGCGCGCCAACTGGGTAAAGTCCCGATCCTGACCACTGACCGCGCGGGCTTTATCGTGAATCGGCTGCTGGTTCCCTATCTCCTCGATGCCATTCGCGCGCTAGAAGAGGGTTTTGGAAGCATTGAGGATATCGATCAGGGAATGAAGCTGGGGTGCAACTATCCCATGGGACCTTTCACCCTGCTCGATTTGGTGGGGATTGACACCACTTATCACATCGCGGAGATTCTGTTCGACGAATACTGCGAGCGCCGGTTCGCCCCGCCGCCGTTAATGAAACGCATGGTGCTCGCGGGATGGTACGGGCGCAAGACCGGGAAGGGTTTTTACGATTACAGCGATCCCAAAAATCCCCGCGTGAATCGCATGCTGGAAGCGTAGGGGCACATTATGGGCTACGAAACCTTGTTGTGCGACCGGCGAAATGGTATCGGCTACGTTAAGATTAATCGTCCGGAAAAGCTGAATGCCATGAACCGCAAGGTCATGGCGGAATTGTTCGATTGCTTTCAAGCTTTTCAGATGGATGAAGAAGTTCGTGTGGTGATTCTCACCGGCAGCGGTGAGAAAGCCTTTGTGGCCGGAGCTGATATTAATGAACTGGCTTCGCAAGGCCCTGTGGAGGGAAAGGAAACTTCGCAGTTTGGGCAGCGGGTGTTAAATTTGATCGAAAACCTTGGCAAACCCGTGATCGCGGCGATTAACGGCTTGGCGCTGGGTGGGGGTTGCGAATTGGCCATGGCCTGTACCCTGCGCATCGCCGCGGAAAATGCCCGCCTGGGGCAGCCGGAAGTTAAGATTGGAATCATCCCGGGTTATGGTGGATCGCAGCGGCTGCCACGCCTGGTGGGGAAGAGCCGGGCGCTCGAGTTGATACTCACCGGTGAGGAAATTACCGCGCCGGAAGCCCATCGCATAGGGCTGGTGAACCAGGTAGTGCCAGCGGCAGATTTGCTGCCTGCGGCGGAGAAACTGGCGCAGAAGATGACCGCCAATGCCCCGCTCGCCATAAAGTTTGCGCTGGAAGCGGTCAATCACGGAATGGAAATGTCCGCGACCGAAGGGCAGTTCCTGGAGGCGACGCTCTTTGGGCTTTGCTGCACCACCGCGGATATGAAAGAAGGAATGCGCGCGTTCCTGGAAAAACGGCCGGCGAAATTCACTGGAAAATAGGCCGTGCTCCACTGTCCATAATCCGTTGGTCAACGCCATCGGAAGTCGAAGACCGGAACTCGTGCCGACTCTCAGGTTTTGACTCTCAGCTTTTGGGTCGGTTGCCGCTAAGGCTGGGCACATTCTATGGACAAAGGGCCGCGTACCACTGACAACTGATAAAGGACACATGGCTTCAAGACGCAAATCTCGCGAATTCGCAATGCAAATGCTCTACCAATGGGAACTTGGTGGCAACACGCCGGAACAGGTTGGCGCCACATTCTTTGATGAGCGCAAGGCTGACGGCGAGATTGCAAGTTTCGCCCGTGAGCTCTTTCGGGGAGCAGTGAACAACATCGAACAGTTGGACCTGTTGATCCGCGAGCACTCGGAAAATTGGCGGCTGGAACGCATGGCGGCGGTCGATCGCAGCATCCTTCGGGTGGCTGTTTACGAATTGCTCCACTGTCCGGAAACTCCCCCTCATGCCGTGATCAACGAAGCACTCGAAATTGCGCGACGCTTTTCCGGCGAGGGTTCGGTTGAGTTCGTCAATGGAATCCTGGACACCATCTTGAAGACAATTCCCGCCCGCGAAACCAATCCCTGAATCCAGTTCCGCCCCGCTTCGTGCTTACAGCCTACTGCCTTCCGCCTGCTGCACATCTTCGTCCGGCACGCCGAGCTTCGCCAGGCGGTAGCGCAAGGCATTGCGCGACAGGCCGAGCAATCGGGCTGCCTGGCTTTTATTGCCGTCAGCGCGGCGCAGGGCCTCGCGGATGATTTCATCCTCGAATTGCTCCAGGGTCATTCCGGGGGGCGGGAAGGGCGTTGAATTGGTCAGCGGAGAGGCGGCAGAACTCCGGGGTGAAATATCCAGGCGGATATCTGCAACGTCAAGCACCGCGCTCGAGGAAAGAGCTACCGCGCGCTCGATAATGTTTTCGAGTTCGCGAACGTTGCCGGGCCAGTGAAAATCCATCAGGAGTTTAAGCGCTGGTGGCGTGATGCTGGTAATGGATTTCCCCGACTCGCGTGAAAAGCGGTCGATGAAATAGTCGACGAGGTAGGGAATCTCTTCCTTTCGTTCGCGCAGGGGCGGGATGCTGATGGGAACCACGTTCAGCCGATAATAGAGGTCCTGGCGAAAAGTTCCCTGCTCGAGCGCCGCGCGCAGGTCCTGGTTGGTTGCAGCGAGGACGCGCACGTCAACCTTAAGAGTCTTGGTTCCGCCCAACCGTTCGAACTGGCGATCCTGCAAGACATGTAACAACTTCACCTGGATCGTACCCGGCACATCACCAATTTCGTCGAGGAATATCGTCCCTTTGTCCGCCAGCTCGAACCTGCCCGGCTTGGTATTGTTAGCGCCCGTAAATGCGCCCTTCTCGTAACCGAAAAGTTCGCTTTCGAGCAGGTTCTCCGGAATCGCGGTGCAGTTGACTTTGATGAAGGCCTCCGCCGCGCGGCGGGAGTGCTCGTGGATGGCGCGCGCGATGAGGTCTTTGCCCACGCCGCTTTCCCCGCCCAGCAGCACGGTGGAATTGGTAGGGGCAACGCGTTCAACCGTCGCCAGAACCTCCTGCATCTTCGGGCTGTAGGCAATGATGTTGCGAAACTGATAACGCTGGCCCAGCGCTTCGCGCAGCGACCGGTTCTCCTCGCGCAGGCGATGAACGTCCAGTTCCTTGCGGAGGATGAGCTTGATTTCCTCCATCCCGAAGGGTTTCAGCACATAATCGCTGGCGCCCGCTTTCATGGCCTCGACGGCGGTCTCGACAGTGCCATACGCCGTCATGACCACGACGGGCAGCGTGGAGTTCGTGCGCTTTACGGCCTGCAAGAACTCCAGGCCATTCATCCCCGGGAGCTTAAGGTCGGTCACAATCACATCGATCTTTTCCTGGCGCAGGATGTTTAGGCCGGCTTCGGCATCGGCGGCCGTCAGGACTGTGTAGCCCTCCTCCGCAAGGTTCAGCTCCAGCAGACGCCGCATCTTGGCTTCGTCTTCAACAATCAGGATTGTCGACATGATGGTAGTTGATAGTAGTCAGTGGCTAGTGGTTAGTTCCTCAGCCGTCCGCTCCCACCACGAGCGGCAGTGGTTTGTGGCCAGCCACTTGCCCCTAACCACTCACCGCTGTGTTTACTGTATCTCCCCCGCGTATATTTTCATGATCGTCTCCAGGAACTTCAGCGCATGTTCCTTGGGACGTTGGAAGGAGTTGCGGCCGATGATCGAGCCAAACCCGCCGCCGTCGCGGATGGCGCGTGCTTCGTCGAATACGGCATCGTCACTGTCCTTCTTGGGGCCGCCGGAGAAAATCACGATACGATGGCCGTCAAAGGTGGCCTGCACCACATGACGGACGCGTTCGGCCAGCGTGGCGCGCGGGACGTTGGCCTTTTCGTATGCCTTCTTGGCCTCTGCTTGCTCGATGTAATCCGTGGGCAGTTTCACCTTGATCACATGCGCGCCTAATTCCGCGGCAATGTGAGCGGCGTAGGCGGCCACGTCGAGCGCCGTCTCGCCCTCTTTGGAAAGGCTTGAGCCCCGCGGGTACGACCACACCACTACGGCCAACCCGCAGGCCTTGGCTTCTTCCGCGGCCTCGCGCACCTGTTCGTACATGGTCTGGGCGTGCGCAGAACCCGGGTAGATCGTAAAGCCGATCGCGACGCAGCCCAGGCGCAAGGCGTCCGACACGCTGGCAGTGACAGAGGGAAGGGGGTCCTTCTCGTCGTGCAAGACGTCGTGGTTGTTCATCTTCAGGATCAGGGGAATTTCGCCGGCGTGCCGGGCGGCCGCGGCCTCAATGAAACCCAGGGGTGCGGCGTAGGCGTTGCAGCCCGCTGCCAGCGCCAGCTCGAAATGATAGTTGGGATCATACGCGGCAGGGTTCACGGCGAAGCTCCGCGCCGGGCCGTGCTCGAACCCCTGGTCCACAGGCAGAATCACGAATTTACCCATACCGGCCAGCCTGCCGGCATTGAGTAGTCGTGCCAGGTTGGTCTTGACGCCGGGATTATCACTTTCGTACCAGCTTAGGATCTCCCGCACCCGGCTGCTGTTGCCGGTTGCGCGCTCTCCCAGGGTTCTGACAGTTGTCCCCGAAGCCATATCCAAATACCTCCAATACTGATTGCTATCGTTAGCGTCCCACCTTTGATTATGGGTTCGGGTCGGAGACCGTGCAAGGAGAAATTTGGGCCGGCGGGGATGGGAGCATCGGGAGATCGGGTGATCGGGCCATCGGGGCATTTAGAGACCGTCCGTGGTCGCCAGTTGTTTTAAGCCTTTCCAGCCTCCCTATCCCTTCCACAGGAACAACTCACTAATGGCAATTGCCAGCCTTTCAAATGACCCGATGGCTCGATGGTCCGATGAGCCAATTGTATCCAACTCCTTTCCTTTCAATAAGTCACCGCGAATATTCGGTAACTTCTTTATTTTCATCAACTCATTGGGAGCACTTTTTTTGCCCCTTTGTTTTCAATAGGTCATTGGGAGCTACCTTCATGTTTAACATCCTTTTTCCTTTCACCCTTTGTTTTCAATGACTCATTGGGAGGTATTTTTCCGCCGTCCGTATCTAATAGATTCAGCGCTCGTTGGCGGGTGCTGACCAAGCTGTTGGTTAGCCGTTACCATTGCCGCAGTTTGGGGTCCTCTATTCTTTGCATGACCGGAGCATTCTCGCCATACGGGGCCATCAACGAACGATATTCTACGGTGGCCGGATCGTGTCGTAGCGCTTGAGGAGTCGAGTACGGGAGAAGAGGCAAGATCCGGTATCCTGTCCACCATCTACTCTCCACCGCCATCTGACCAGCCCCTGATCCCTGGCACCTGATACCTCGCGGGGTGCGCCATTTCACCCCGGCAAAATACTCCGCCCTCGTTTTCTGCACGATGGCGACCAGAGGCTAGTGTAATATTTTCCCAATTTCCTGTCGGCAGGGAATTGGCGGGAGTTTTCCACAGAAATTATGCGTGGCGGGAATTGGATCGCGGAATTCCTGTACCCCCAACCCCTCTTCTAGTAGCGAATGCGGCCGCGGGGGGGCAGGAATTCCCGCCCGGCGCCGATTCGAGGGAAGCCGTAGGGGTGATTGCGGAACCGCTGAGCGGAAAACGTGTGTGAACTCGCCCAGTTCAGGCCCAGCGGAGCCGACAAAATGTAGCCTCCGGCGGCAGGAACTGTGATAAATCCCACCTATGTCTTCCACCGCAGATTGCCATGAGCCTGCGGCTCGCCGCGATGGATGAAAATGCGCGAGGCGCTTTGGACTGCGGCCGCGAAGCTGCCGCTTTTGGTTTTAGGCCATGCGTTCGTTTTGCCAGTTTCCCGTTCCGGCGGAAGGCGCGGTAGCTGCTGCTACTTCAGCAAAAGCGGCAGCTTCGCGGCCGCCGTCCAAAAGTGCCTTCGGCACAGTCATTTTCAAGGCATAGGCGCGGAGGCGCAGAGAAAGCAGGTGTCAGGGATCAGGCGTCAGGGGTCATAGCTCTCTCTTGACACTGGGCTCCTGCGTCGCTCAGCGTCTCTGCGGTCGAAATTGCACTTTTCCACAGCTTCGATGGACTGGGGTAGCCCTTGTCGCCCCAAGGGGGCTACCAGATTGAAAATCCAATATGTCCAACCACTCATGCAAAATCCAAAATTGTCAGCATTGTTACTTCCTTTGGCCTTTATGCCGCAGCAAAGGTATAATCGCCGCGCGAACTTTGAGAGGAGTTTCTTTATGCCTAAGGATTCTGAAATCAATCGCCGGGATTTTATAAAGACTACGGCACGAACTGGGGCCGGTCTTGCGGCCTTCGGGGGGATCAGTTTTTTCACCAAGCCGGAACGGATTTTCGGGGCCAACGACCGCGTGCGTATTGCCGTCGTGGGCCTGCACGGGCAGGGCTGGTCGCACGTCGAAGAATATTCAAAGATGCCTGATGTTGAAATCGCCGCCGTCTGCGACGTGGATGAGAACGTCACGCGTCAGCGCCTGGGTGAGATGGAAAAGATGGGGATCAGGAAACCCCCCACCTTCGTCGACCTGCGCAAGCTTTTGGAAGACAAATCGATTGACGCGATCTCCATTGCCACACCCAATTTCTGGCACTCTTTGCAAGCCATCTGGGGTTGCCAGGCGGGCAAAGATGTTTACTGCGAAAAGCCCATGTGCCACAACGTGTGGGAAGGTCAGCAATTATTGCGCGCGGTAGAGAAATACGACCGCATCGCGCAGCACGGCACCAACAGCCGTTCCGGCCAGGGCGTCATCGAAGGCATGCAGAAAATGCGTGACGGGCTGATTGGTGAAGTCTACCTTTCGCGCGGCCTTTGTTACAAATGGCGAAACACCATCGGCCACGCTCCGGAAGAACCCGTACCCGCGGGCGTTCATTACGACCTTTGGACGGGTCCCGCGCAACTCAAGCCTTTTACCAAGAATCGTTTCCACTACAATTGGCATTGGGTCTGGGACACCGGCAATGGCGATTTTGGCAACCAGGGAATCCACGAGCTCGACGTCGCGCGTTGGGGACTCGGCGTGAAGTATCCCACCCGAGTGGCGGCCATCGGCGCCCACGTGATGTTTGAGGATGACCAGACCACTCCCAACGTCCTGAATGTCGCGTATGAATTCACCATGCCGGATGGGAAGAAACGGCTCCTGGAGTTTGAAGTTCGTCACTGGATCGTGAACCACGAAGCCGAAATCGGCACACCGGCTTTCGGCGGGAGCGATATCCCCGCCGCGCTCGGCAATGCCACGGAGGCCAAAAAGAGGAAAGGCCCCCAGAACACCATCGGCAACATTTTCTACGGCTCAAAGGGCTACGTGGCCATGAATGGCTACGACAGCTACAAATCGTGGATCGGCGAAGAGCAGGAGCCCGGACCCCATGCCAGCGCGGGTGGCAATAACTGGGCCAATTTCATTGCGTGCGTGCGCAGCCGGAAGAAAGAAGAATTAAACGCTCCCATCGAGGAGGGCCTCATCTCCTGCACCCTGCTGCACCTGGGCAATGCCTCGTATCGCCTGGGACGCGCTTTGCAGTTTGATCCGGAGAAAAGGGAAGTGATCGGCGACGAAGAAGCTGCGCGAATTCTCCGCGACGAAGACCGCGGTTACCGCGCGCCGTATGTGGTGCCGGACGAAGTGTAGTCAACCATAACGAGATTTTGCGTCCTCCCCGGCGGATCCGCTCCGCCGGGGTTTCGTGCGACCTCGTGCGTGTTGGACATCCCAGAAAAAATCCACGGTCAGGACGACGCCCCCGTGGCTGCCCCGTTCCTTAACCTCGGCTTTTTCTTGCTCGATGGATCTCTCTATAAATCCACCAAACGAAGAAGAGGACTGCTGCCGCGCTGAGGATCCCGGATCCTACCCGCACAAGCGCACTCCCTTGCACTGGAATTTCTATCGGCCGGCCGAGATGAATCTCCGCCGCACCCCATGCGAGTTCTGTCAAGCCAACCACGAGGAAGAGAATGGGAAATCCTAGCCGCAGACTGCGGCGTTTCCAGGTCGGTCAGGTACCGCAGAGACGCTGAGCCCACGGTTTTCCTGGCCCGCCTGCAATTCCCCGGTATAGGCCAGAGAACTTCAAACAGGCCACAGCCACGAAAGTAATGCCCATCTCTATCGGTATAAGCCAATTGGGAATTCCAATCATATGCATCACGGGAGGATTGTACGCCTTTGCCCGTCGACTGCGAATGGGAACTTTATGGGTTCGGGCGGTGTCTAAAAGTCAGGAGAGCCCGCAAGTCAACCTCGGCGGCGAAGGCAGCATCCGATTACGGAAGGAGGAGTTCCGTGCGCTGGGCCGAAGCAATTCTCGCGCTATGCGCTCTCGCTTCGCATGCCGCTGGGCAGGAATCGGTGGCGACAGCACCGTTGGCCAAGCCGAATCCAGCCGAGCTGTGCAATGTGGAGGGCGCGGTTGTCAAGGCCACTACGGGCGAAGGCCTCAAGAAGATTGCGGTCAACCTCATGTCCCTGCAAGGGGAGCATAAGGTTTTCAGCTCCCTTACGGATGGCGCCGGGCGTTTCACGATTAACGGGGTAGAGCCGGGCCGATACGCCCTGGCGGCGGGAGGCAACGGATACTCACAACAGGATTTTGGATCGACGCGGGGCCGCCCCGGCGGGAAAATCCTGACCTTCACTCCCGGCTGCCGTGAAAAAAACCTGGTCTTTCGCCTGACACCGCCGGGCGTCATCACCGGAACGGTACACGATGAGGACGGCGATCCGGTAATTGGCGGGCAGGTGCAGGCCTTCCGTGTTGTCCGCGTTGGGGGCCGGCAGCAGGCCTCTCCGGGTGGCTTCGCACAAACCAACGATCTCGGCCAGTACCGCATTTATGGCCTTGATCCCGGACAATACCTCATCGGCGCCAGCTATCAACGTCAGGACGGGGGGATCGTGCCGAGCCAGGACGTTTACCTTCCCACTTACTACCCCTCCACTTCGGATACTGGCCAAGCGACACCGATTCAAATCTCGCCCGGCGACGAGGTGTCCGGGATCGATGTGGACCTGGCGTTCGCGCACAGCGTCGTTGTTCGCGGCCGCGTCGTGAGTGAGATCCCCGTCAAGGCTTTGCGGGGCAGCTACGTTTCCCTCATGCCGCGCGACTCGTTCCAAGGGGGTTACATGGGTGCCAGCTTTGGCGGGGCAGTCCAGGATGATACGGGAGACTTTGAGATCCGCGGGGTTCCCCCGGGGTCTTACTTGGCGTTTGCCAACCTGAGTGACGGCGCCCGTACTTACTCGGGCCGCACTCTCGTGGAAACGGCGAACAGTAATGTTGAGGGTGTGACCGTTCAGGTGGGTCCTGGCCTTACCATCCGCGGGCGCGTCCACCTTTCTCCCGGCGGCGGATTGGACCTAAGCCACCTCGGCGTTTCCTTGCAGCCCGCGGAAAACTACATGGGTGGAGCGGGTGCGCAAGTGACGGCGGAAGGAACATTTGTCCTGGAGAATGTTTCAGATGGAACGTACCGCGTGAACGTGGGCGGGTTTCCGGAGGAGTTCTACCTCCAATCGGCACAGCTTGGCGGGGTCGATGTCCTGGCACCTGGCCTGACCGTCAGCCACACCGATTTGCCGGGCATTCTTGATATTGGGCTATCTTCCGATGGCGGGCGGGTGGATGGCGTGGTGCTTAAAGACCAGCAACCCGTCGGCAACGCGACTGTCGTCCTCGTTCCCGACCCGCCCAACCGCAACCGCAGCGATCTCTATAGCTTCAAGAACACGGATGTCCTTGGCAGGTTCTCGCTCTTGGGGCTTCCGCCAGGGGACTTCAACCTCTTTGCATGGGAGCAGCGCGACGGCCTTCCATATACCGACCCGGATTTCATCAAGGCCTACGAGGATCGCGGCACGCGCGTGCATATCGAGGAAAAAAAGCAGCAGTCCGTCCAACTTCAGGTTATCCCCGACGACGATGGGCTGTAGCGTTATACGGTCCTTCCGCAATGGGGGGCGGCCAGGTATCTGCAATCGTGCCTGGAGTTCAGTCAATACAGAATCGGCTCGCCCAGGGGTGTAAACGCCTCTGCCGATAGCTGCCTCAGCGGTTCCCTTACTTCGTCAGGTTGTAAATCAAGCCAAAGGGATCTTTGACGTAGGTTCTCGGAAAATCCGGCTCGTCCTTGACGATCTCGCAGCCATTCTTTACCAGCCGTTGTTTGGCTTCATCGACACTCGCGACCGTAACCTCCAACACGGGCCCGAGCGCTGGACCTCGCTCGATGAATAAGTTGATGTGCTTCCCATGAAGGCTGATCATGTTCGCCGTCTCTTCCGTGATCTCGAATCCGAGCTACTTGACATAGAATAATGCAGCGTTTTTCGGATCTTCCGCCTGAATGAGAATATCTGTTCCAAACTTGTTTGCCATGTCCGTCTCCTTCGAAGGTCAGGTCTTCAATAGGTCTCGACCGATAGCTGCGCAAGCGCCTTTCGCTGGCTTGTAACCAGGAGTTTCGGAGACGACAATTGGACCGCTGCAAGTGAAGTCAATAAGCAAGCCTTGTCCGACGCTTCCGCCGGAGTTCTCCTGATCCCTTCCTATTTTCGCATTCCCAAGAAGGCCTTGCT
>Ga0116111_1000638_pt1 | contig 27698 bp, 16 predicted proteins | sample June2015DPH_8_10_FD_89720 | JGI IMG/M metagenome (GOLD analysis project Ga0116111, IMG submission 89720) | Peatland microbial communities from SPRUCE experiment site at the Marcell Experimental Forest, Minnesota, USA - June2015DPH_8_100 | ecosystem: Environmental > Terrestrial > Soil > Wetlands... | reverse complement strand
GCGCACGCCAAAGGCTTCCTTCAAGTCGCTGTATCGAAAACGCTCCGGCCTGCGAGATTCGCTCCTCTACTCAAGCGCAGTTCCGCCGGAGCGTTTACGATACAGCACTAAGACATATCGGGACCGATTGTTGCGGGGACGGCGTTTTGAGGCCAGTCTACGACAAGGCGGTTTATCACGCCCTGTGGCACAGTTTCCGGGATGGAAGTGGGCGGTCATCGGCCCGGATCCTCGGCGGCGACAAAGCTTGCTCGCACTGCAAGGTTTGCAGCCTGTTATGGTGGTTCCAGCGAAAGCAACCGGATGCTGTTTCCGGATTCGCGACGCACGTCAGAAATGAATACGAATCGACACCCTGGGCTCTGTGCAGGTGTTATCCTGGCAGGCGCAGTCCTCGCGGGAGCGGCTTACTCACAGCCTCCCAGTGCCGCATCGCCCGTTTCCATAAGACCAGCTACCATGCCGCGCACCGGCACGGTCGATGAGCGCTTCCAGTCTTTCAATATCGAAATGGTTGAGGTCACCGGCGGCAGATTCTGGAAGCCGTATGGCAAGGAGGTCGACGGGCTTCTCAAGGCGCCGCCATCCGCAGCCCCGGTGGGCATGGATCCGGCCTTGTATCAGCAGCGGCCGCCGATAGACCTTATCAACCCGCGGTTGCGCAAACTCGCCGCCGCTCTGGGACCTGCCTATGTGCGCGTCAGCGGCACATGGGCCAACACCACCTACTTCCAGAACTCAGACGATGCGGCGCCGGCCAATCCGCCCACAGGCTTTAATGGAGTGCTGACCCGCCGCCAATGGAAGGGTGTGGTGGATTTTTCTCGCGCGGTGGATGCCAGGATCGTCACTTCCTTCGCCGCCAGTGCGGGGACCCGCGATGCGTCCGGCGTCTGGACTCCGGCCCAGGCTCGCCAGTTCCTCGCCTACACCAAGTCCATCGGCGGCAGCATCACCGCAGCCGAATACATGAACGAACCCACCTTCGCGGAGAGCGGTGGTGCGCCCAAGGGCTATGACGCCGCGGCTTATGCGCGCGATATCGCCGTCTTCCGCCCCTTCGCCAGGCAGGTTGCTCCCGGCATGGTGATCCTTGGCCCTGGTTCGGTTGGCGAGGGAACCCCGTTGGTGCCGGCCGGCATGGTGAAAGGCCTGCTCAAGACCGAGGATCTGCTCTCGGCCACGGGTCCGGTCTTCGATGCCTTCTCTTACCATTTCTATGGAGCCGTTTCCAAACGCTGCGCCGGCATGGCCCCCGCGTCGGGAACCAGTGCCGAAGATGCGCTCTCCGAAGAGTGGCTTTCCCGCACCGGGCGGGTCGAGGCATTTTACGCCGACCTCCGCGATCGTTTCGAGCCCGGCAAGCCGCTCTGGGTCACCGAGACTGCCGACGCGGGCTGCGGCGGCAACCCATGGGGCGCGACTTTTCTCGATAGCTTCCGCTATCTCAATCAGCTTGGACTCCTGGCCCAGAAGGGCGTTCAGGTGGTCGCTCACAACACGCTGGCCTCGAGCGACTATGGCTTGCTCGACGAGCATACGCTGAGCCCGCGGCCTAACTACTGGTCAGCTCTGCTTTGGCGGAGACTCATGGGTCCGACCGTACTCGATCCGGGTCTTTCGCCCCCGCCGGGATTGCATCTCTACGCCCACTGTTTGCGCGGCCATCCCGGGGGCGTAGCGCTGCTGGCGATCAACACTGGCCGGACCGCATCGCAATCGCTCGAACTTCCCACGGAGTCGGACCGTTACAGCCTGACCGCCCGCAATCTGGAAGACACGCGGATTGATCTGAACGGGAATGAACTCAGATTAGGATCCGACGATGAGTTGCCACGGCTTGCGGGCGTGCCGACACAATCCGGCCGCGTCACATTCGCACCCGCGAGCATTACATTCCTAGCGATACCGAATGCCCACAACGGCAGTTGCCGATAGCACGAACCTCCGGAAAGTGTACGGAAAGCTGGAACGCGGTTTTCTAGACAGGTGCCAAAGGGGGCGTCCCTTCTGGGGCCACGCTGCCATAGTGGAATGAAAGGCGGTTTATCTGCGGTGACCCGTCACTTCTCCGTGTCGGTGACTTCTCGCTCATGTGGATTGCTCCCGGATGGCCGAACGCCCAGGAACGGCCACCGTTCGGGTAGCCGATTTCAACGGCGCTTCACGGAAACGGTCACGATAGCGTCTTTACCCATTGTTGACGGACTCCAATGACGGAGCGCTTGGCGAGCGAAGGGTTCGAATATCGCGCATCGGTGGCTGGCCGAAGAGACGGCTGTATTCGCGGTTGAATTGGCTGGCGCTCTCGTATCCGACCTCAAAGGCCGCACTGGCGGCGTCGATACCATCCATGAGCATGCGTCCCCGCGCCGCCTGCAACCGAAGCTGTTTCTGGTACTGAAGAGGACTCATGGCAGTCAGCACCCGGAAATGATGGTGCAGCGTGGACACGCCCATGCCCGAGATTTCCGCGAGATCTTCCACCCGGAGCGGCTTCGCATAGTTCGCCCTGATCCAGGCGATCGCTTTTGCCGTTCGGTGGCTCTGCTCTCCCAGCGTTGCAACCGCTCGAAGGCGTGCTCCCTCCGCACTGCCGAGGATTCGGTAGATGATCTCGCGTTGAATCAGGCCGCTGAGAAACGGAATGTCCTGCGGCGTGTGCAGCAGGTCCACGAGCCGGCAGCACGCACTAAGAAATTCCACCGTGGTCTCGCCGGTAGCCATGCCAGGACTGTCAGACGGCGCTTCAGCCATCTGAATTTCTTCCCGGCTGAGAAGTTCCCGGACTACGGGCATTTCGAGTTTGAGCGACAACGCCAGGCAGGGCGCCTCTTCACTTGCCTCGATCACCCGGCTGACGACCGGCAAATCGACGGACGTGAGCAGGAATCGCGACGCATCGTAAATAAAAGTGGTTCGGCCGAGTTCTACCCGCTTTCGCCCCTGGGCGATCACGGTCAAGCCCGGCGCGTACGTCATGGAGCACGGAGCGGTCGGGGCGGTTCGCCGGTGGAGCGTCAGCCCGGGAATGTCCGTTGCCCGGTTCTCTGCGGAACCAATGAACAAGGCAATCTTGCGAGCTAGCTCCGCCCGCAAATCGCGTACGTGATCTGGCAGCGGAGTAGATTGTCCCCTTTGGTTTTCCATGGCAACGGTTTCGCTCTCCTTTACCCTATGATAACCGCTGCATCTGTACGAAAAGCACCAGTGCAAGAGGAATAGGCAATAAATCGGAAGGATCAGGATACCGCCTCCACAGCCTTCGACCCTAACCTGGAGATGAGAGAAACGGTTTCTGAAGGAGGAACAATGCAGAAGCGCACACTTGGAAAGAGCGGCCTGAAAGTCTCTGCTCTCGGCCTCGGCTGCATGGGACTGAGTTTTGGCTACGGTCCCGCAACGGAGAAGCAAACGGCAATCACACTGATCCGATCGGCATTCGACCGTGGCGTCACATTCTTTGACACCGCCGAGGCTTACGGTCCGTTCGTGAACGAGGAACTCGTCGGCGAGGCCCTTTCGCCCTTCCGGGGACAGGTCGTGATCGCAACCAAGTTCGGCTTCGAAGATGGAGACTCGCATAAGCCCCTGAACAGCCGCCCGGAACGCATCAGGGCTGTTGCCGACGCGGCGCTCAAGCGGCTGAAGACCGATGTGATCGATCTGTTTTATCAGCACCGCGTCGATCCAAACGTGCGCATTGAGGACGTCGCCGGCACCGTCAAAGAGCTCATCCAGGAAGGCAAGGTCAAGCACTTCGGCCTGTCCGAAGCAGGCGTGGAGACGATTCGCCGTGCTCACGCCGTGCAGCCCGTGACTGCTCTGCAGAGCGAGTATTCCCTGTGGTGGCGAGAGCCGGAGCAGGAGGTTCTGCCGACGCTGGAGGAACTCGGCATCGCCTTTGTCCCGTTCAGTCCTCTTGGCAAGGGCTTCCTTACGGGCGCTATCACCGAGAAAACGGCGTTTGACAGCACCGATTTCCGCAACATTGTGCCTCGTTTCACGCCGGAAGCCCGGAAGGCCAACCAGGCACTGGTCGATGTACTTGGGGAGATCGCAGCACGGAAGCAGGCCACCTCTGCGCAGATCGCGCTTGCGTGGCTGCTGGCTCAGAAGCCGTGGATCGTTCCGATCCCCGGAACCACGAAGCTGCATCGGCTTGAGGAGAATATCGGCGCGGCTGGAGTTGAACTGACTGCCGGCGATCGCCGCGACATCAACGATGCCGTCTCCAAGATCACAGTGGAAGGCGCCCGCTACCCGGCACATCTGCAGCAGCGAGTCGACCGCTAAGGTCCAAACAACGAAGAGTGGAGATCCAAGACAATGGAAATCAAACGAAGTGGTTCACAGCCGTCCGGCAACGGACCGGCAGAGTATTTCACCGGTGCGGTGCGCGTTGACCCGCTGTTCAACGCGCCCTCTCCGGCGCGTGTTTTCGGTGCCAGCGTCACGTTCGAGCCCGGCGCGCGGACAGCATGGCACACCCACCCGCTCGGCCAGACTCTCATCGTGACCGCGCGCGGCTGATCGATGTCCTGACCCAGCTGCTGCCATTTATCGGATATCCCCGCACGCTCAACGCGCTGCGGGTCGTTGATGAGGTCACCAAATCGTGAGTACAGCGGGCCCCGCGACGCCGAACAGAAAGGAGACGTTATGACCATTCCCCGCATGACTGTGCTGGCCGTTGGCGCCACCGGTAGTATCGGGCGCCTCGTAGTCGAAGAAGCAGTCCGTCAGGGCCATGCCGTGCGTGCACTGGTGCGCACCCGCGGCAAGGCCCGTCGGCTTCCGCCTGATGCGCAGGTCGTCCTCGGTGACGTCACCCGCCCCGACACGCTTCCCGGTGCAGTGGACGGTGTCGACGCTGTCGTGTTCACCCTCGGTTCGGACGGCGCTGGAAAAGTGGGGGCTGAGAGTGTCGATTACGGCGGCGTGCGCAACGTCCTGGGCGCCCTGGGTTCGCGGACAGCGCGCATCGCGCTGATGACCTCAATCGGGGTCACCAACCGCACCGGCGAATACAACCGCGCCACCGAGGCCCACGACTGGAAGCGGCGCTCCGAGAGGCTGGTGCGCGCCAGCGGACTGCCGTACACCTTCGTGCGGCCCGGCTGGTTCGTTTACAACGCTCCGGATGAGCGCCGGCTTGTCCTCCTGCAGGGCGATACGCGCCAGGCCGGCGATCCCAGCGATGGTGTCATTGCGCGACGCCAGATCGCCGAAGTCCTGGTCCGCAGCCTCGGCTCGGATCGCGCATTGCGCAAGACTTTCGAACTCATCGCGACCATTGGCCCGCCGCAGGACGACTTCGACTCGCTGTTCGCCCCTCTCAATGCGGACCCGCAAGGTGCCCTGGACGGCGTGCACGACATGGCGAACATGCCGCTGGAAGACGAGCCGAGGCGGGTGCGTGAAGACTTGGATGCGGCGCTCACGCACCGACCTGCCACTGCCTCCTGACACGAGCTGCTTGAAGAGTACAGGGGCTCCTGGAAACACGAGATTGGCCGCAGTGCCCCATCCACATGGACGTATAAAGCCCGTTGCTGACATTTGCTTGGGCACGGAGGGATAGATCTCCCGTGACGCCCCAGCGTTTAGGGATCCTCGCCCACTGGACAAAAAGTGGGCTTATCGTAGAGTGGGCCGAAGCGTGCCGCTGGGCCACTGGGGAGGTAGATGTCGATGCGGCAGCCTGTTTTAACGCCTGCGCTGCGGACCAGGTGTCCGCCCAACCGCATCACCACCGAACGTCCGTGAGAGGTTACTCCGCCCACATCAGGCCGAACAACGAGACTTCGGCCAGCCCGAAGAACTGGGCAGGCGAAAGCGCCTGCCCCACTGGAGGCGCGCCCGCATTCGCCGGGAACGTCAGACGCAGGTAGCGGATCACCGTGCCGGCCGGGAGGTTGTCCGCCCTTTCCGCGTCCGTCACTCGCGACGCGCTTTGGTCCACCGCGGTATCCCAATGTTGGCCATCTTTCGAAACTTCAATCTTGTATCCATGCGCCCCAGCCGAAGGGAACCGGATCCTGGTCGAGTAGATCAGGTAGAAGCCTTCCAGATCCACCTGCCACCAGGCGCTTCGGTCGCCTTCCGCCGGCTGCCAGCTCGTAGCCGGGTCGCCATCGTTGGCGGAGCGGGCTGGATGATCGGGAGCTGCGCTGCTCGAACGCGCGGGACGATCCCGGCCGACGTCGGCCACCGATTCCACCGTGGAACGGAAACCAGCCCGGTTCGACGGCACATAGGGACGCACGGCAACTGGTGGGGTTTTGCCCTCGATGTAGACGGGGTCGCCCTCCGTCGTCACCGTAATGGTGGCGTCCTGTAGTCCCGGCGAGCGAGCCCGGATGAGGCTTCGGCCGCCGTAATACGAGCGGAACTCGATGGCCGCCTGGCCTTCTACAATCATGATTTCGGAATCGGCCGCAAACGTGATGGCCGGCCCGGTTGGGAATTCGCCGGGCCCGGATTCGACACGGAGGGTGACTGGCGGCGAATTGCTGACGCGCCGGCCCTGCGCGTCGGCCACGGTGACGATCAACTGGCAATCGTCGGTGCCATCGGCGCCGTGGATGATGCTCTTATCGGCCGTCAACTGGAGCTTCGCGGGCGTTCCCGGCTGTGGCCAGGCCGGCGGAGGAATGTGGAGATATGCATTCCGGTACCAATACCAGCTTCGCTTGGGCAGGCGGAAATAGTCGATGATTCCTTTGAACCCTTGCTTGCCCGCGATGGTGCCATAGTCGAATCCGCTCCAGATGGCTTGCCCGCTGCGCCATGGGAATTCGGGCTGCGTCGCCAGATCGGCAAAGTATGGATCGTAATCGCCGGGCACGCCCTTGCCCAGCGCGCCATATTCCGAGACCATGTTCGGAATGTCCGGATTCAGGAACAGCCAGGAGCCGTCGCCATTGTATCCGGCCACGTCGCCGAGCCGGTCGAAACCTTTTCGCTGCACGCCGCCCACTGCCGCCGGCCGCGTGGGATCCAGTTGATGGCTGAGTTCGACCAGGCTCCGCACCAGGTCCTTGGCGCGATCCACGTTTTCCGTGAAGAAAGCTTCGTTGGTCATGCTCCAGACGGCAATCGACGGATGATTGGAATTGATCCGAATCATTTCCCGCAGTTGTTGTTTGCAGCTCTCTTCGAAGGGCGCGAAGTCCTCCGGCCGCACCGGATAGGCGCTCGCGTTCCAGTATCCATCTTGACCGAAGCCGCCCTTGCCCCAGAACACGTTCTCCGACCAGAAAACGATGCCCAGCCGGTCGCAGGCCTCCGCAAACGCGGGGCTGTGCGGATAGTGCGACCCGCGAATGAAATTGAAGCCCGCATCCTTGATCAGCTTGACATCCCGCCAGGCGCCGGCCCGGGTAACCGCGATGCCCCAGCCCGCATGGTCCTGGTGCACATTGGCGCCCCGCAAATACAGATGTTCCCCATTGAGGAAGAAGCCTTGGTCGGCGGTCCACTTGAACCAGCGGAATCCCAGCGGGGACACGAAATCGTCGACCGCCTTTCCGCCGTCCAGAATCTCGGTGTAAACGCTGTACAGGTGCGGATGATCCGGGTGCCACAACTTGGGATGGCGGATGGATTCGCTGGTCTGGTCCAGCGTGACGGTCGAGCCGGGCGCTATCGCCTGGCCGGTGCGCATACGCGCGACGACTTGCTGGTCCGGATCCACGATCGTGGTCACCAGAGTGAAGTGCCAGGCGGCCAGTCCGTCGTTGCGTACCTCGGTCTTGACGTTGACGCGCGCCGATTCCGCCGATACCTGCGGCGTGGTGACCAACGTTCCGTACCACGCCACGTGCAGCGGGTCCACCACCACCAGGTAGGCATCGCGATAGATGCCGCCGCAGAACTCGTGTTCGCCGGCCCGCGGCGCCAGTTGCGGCTTCCAATTGTTGTTGAGCCGCACGGCCACCATGTTGTCGCCGGCTGTGACGGCGCTTGTGATGCCGATGGAAAATCCCGTATAGCCGCCCTGATGGGCGCCCACGCGCCGCCCATTCACGAAGATCTCGGCATCCTGAAACGCGCCGTCGAATTCCAGGAACAGGCTCTTGCCCAGCCACTCCGGCTTCATTTGGAAATGTTTGCGATACCATCCGTATCCAACGTAGAACTGGGCGGAGCGGAAATACGGCAGGCTGAAGGAGTGGGGCAGCGCGATCGGCTCCCAGGAAGCGTCGTCGTATGAGCGGGCCTCTGCGCCGCGGTGGTCGCCCAGTTGAAACTTCCAATCGCGGTTAAACAAAATGCTGCGGCGGGCCGTGGACACCGGCCGGTAGGTTTCCGCGTGCACCGGCGCTGCCGCCGCCGAGAGAAAGCAGGCAGCCAGGAAGAGGTTGGTTGTCGCGTTGCGCATGCCATCCAAACGGGTGCTTATACTACAATAGATGAATTTTCGCAGTCGCATATTTATGCTCGCCGGCGTGATGATCTGGCCGGCCAGCGCAGCCGACCGCGCCAATGTACTCTGGTACCGCCAGCCCGCCGCGAAGTGGACCGAAGCGCTGCCCATCGGCAACGGGCGGCTCGGCGCCATGGTCTTCGGCGCCGTCAGCGATGAGCGAATCCAATTGAACGAAGGCACCGTTTGGGCGGGTGAAAAGCGCGACCGCAACAATCCCGCCGGCGGAGCGGCCCTCGCCGAAGTGCGGCGCCTGCTGTTTGCCGGCAAGCCCGCCGAAGCCGAAGCGCTGGCTGGGCGCGACATGATCGCCATCCCCAGCCGCATGCCGCCGTATCAGACGCTCGGCGATCTGAACCTCCGGTTCGGCGACCAGGAGCCCACCAACTATACGCGCGAGCTCGATCTGGACACCGCGACCGTGCGCGTCAGCTACCGCGCCAGCGGCTCCGTGTACACTCGCGAGATTTTCGCCTCGGCCGCAGGACAGGTGATCGTGATTCGCCTCACCTGCGACCGGCCCAACCGCATCTCGTTTCGCGCGGCGCTGAGCCGCGAGCAGGACGCGGTGACCAAGCCGGACGGCGCGGACCGCATCGTCATGGATGGCAGGGCCATCGCCCGCGATCCCGCCCACGACGCGGAAGGCCTGGCGGGCGTTCGGTTCCGCGCGGCGCTTACGGGAATCGCCGAAGGCGGGAAGATTCTCACGGAAGGCTCCGAACTGTTGGTGGATCACGCCAACGCCGTCACCTTGTTGATCGCGGCGGCGACCGACTTCGGCGGCAACTCCCCCGAGAAGACCTGCGACGCGCGGATCAAAGCCGCGCGGAAGCCCTACCAACAGCTCCGTGCGGAGCACCTGGCCGATTATCAGCACTATTTCCGCCGCGTGCAGTTTTCGCTCGCCGGCGCCGCCCCGGATCTTCCCACCGACGAGCGCTTGAGCCGCGTGACCGCGGGAGGATCGGATCCGCTGCTGGCCACCCTGTATTTTCAATTCGGGCGCTACCTTTCCATCAGCAGCAGCCGGCCCGGCGGAATGCCCGCCACGCTGCAAGGGCTCTGGAACGAATCGCTCGCCCCATCCTGGGAGAGCAAGTACACCATCAACATCAACACCGAAATGAACTACTGGCCGTCCGAGGTCTGCAACTTGTCCGAGATGCACGAGCCGCTCTTCGATCTGGTCGACTCCGCCCGTCCCGATGGCCGGCTCGTGGCCCAGGCCCTATATCACGCCGGCGGCTTCGTGCTGCATCACAATACGGACATTTGGGGCGACGCCGTGCCCATCGACGGCGTCACTTCCGGCCTGTGGCCGATGGGCGGCGCCTGGCTGAGCCTGCACTTTTGGGATCATTATGATTTCACGCGCGACCGCGATTTCCTGGCGCGCCGCGCTTATCCCGTGATGAAGGAGGCCGCCCAGTTCCTGCTGGACTACATGGTGGATGACGGCCAGGGCCATCTGGTCACCGGCCCGTCGATTTCCCCGGAGAACGGGTACCGCATGGCCGGCGGTGTAGTGGCGCGACTCTGCATGGGCCCGTACATGGACACCGAGATTGCGTACGCGCTGTTCAGCCGGGTGCTGGAGTCGGAGCAGATTTTAGGCGCCGACGAAGCCTTCGGGAAAAAGGTCGCGGCGGCGCGCGACCGCTTGACGCCGTTTCGGATCGGCAAGCACCGACAGCTTCAGGAGTGGCTCGAAGACTACGACGAAGTGGAGCCCGGGCATCGCCACATCTCGCACCTGTTCGCGCTATACCCGGGCAACCAGATCACGCTGCGGGGCACGCCGGAACTGGCCCAGGCCGCGCGAACGTCGCTCGAGCGCCGTCTGGCTGCCGGCGGCGGGCGCACTGGCTGGAGCCGCGCCTGGGTCATCAACGTTTGGGCGCGTCTGGAAGAAGGCGATCTGGCCTACGAGAGTCTCCGCCTGCTGTTCGCCAACTCCACGCTGCCCGATATGCTGGATACGCATCCGCCCTTTCAGATCGACGGCAATTTCGGAGGCATCGCCGGCATCGCGGAGATGCTGCTCCAGAGCCACGCGGGAGAAATCAGCCTGCTGCCGGCTCTGCCCAAGGCGTGGCCGGAGGGTTCGATCCACGGTTTGCGCGCGCGCGGCGCCGTCGAGGTGGGTATCGTTTGGGCCGCCGGCCGGGCGACCGCCGTCACTCTGAGACCCGACGTCACGGGCGAATACAAGATTCGGCCGCCCCGCACCGAGCGGGTGGCGCGTGTGACTGCGGAGGGGAAGGCCGCTTCCTGGAGCGAAAATGCCGATGGCGTTGTCGCGGCCCCATTGGAACGAGGGAGAACTTATGAGGTTGCTTTCCGGTAGTGCGCCAGGGACGCGAGTCTGGCGTTCGATGCCCTGTTTCCTGTTGGGAGTCCCGCTTGTCTGCTTCGCCGCCCAGGCCCAGATCCCCGCGCAGGATGCGCGCAATGTCGACCTTCCCAACACCGATACCCATTTCGCTCCCAGGACATACCAGAGCCTTGACGAATGGCGGGCCCGCAGGGAGGTCCTGCGCAAGCAGATTCTTTCCGCCGCGGGTCTGATGCCCATGCTTCCGAAGGCCGATCTTCACCCGCAGATCTTCGGACGCATCCAAAACAAGGACTACTCCATCGAAAAAGTGCTGCTCGAAACCCTACCCGGCTTCTACCTGGGGGGCAACCTCTACCGCCCGCTCCAAGCCGCGCCGCCGGAGGGGTTTCCGGCTGTGTTGTCGCCTCATGGCCATTGGAATTACGGCCGCCTCGAGCACACCGAAATCGCCTCCATTCCCGCCCGCTGCATCATGCTGGCGCGGCAGGGTTACGTGGTATTCGCCTATGACATGGTCGGGTTCAACGACACCATCCAGACGCCGCATGAATTCGGGGACAAGCCGCTGGAGCAGATCTGGAGCTTTGGGCCTCTCGGGCTTCAGTTGTGGAACGCCATCCGCGGCATCGACTTTCTCGAATCGCTTCCGGGCGTCAACCCGCACAGGATCGGCGCCACCGGCGCGTCCGGCGGGGCCACCCAAACCATCCTGGTCTCCGCGGTGGACGACCGCATCCGGTTCTCCGCGCCGGCCAACATGGTCTCTTTCATCATGCAGGGCGGCTCACTATGCGAGAACGCGCCCAACCTGCGGCTCGGCACGAACAACGTCGAGCTCGCGGCCATGATGGCGCCGCGGCCCATGCTGATGGCGGGCGCGACCGGAGACTGGACGCGCAACATGCTCCAGGAGGAATACCCGGCCGTCCGCGCCATCTACGATCTCTATGGCAAGGGCCAAGATGTGGAGACGTTTTTCCAGACCGCGCCCCACAACTACAACAGGCCCAGCCGCGACGCCATGTACGCTTTCTTCGGCAAGCACGTCCTTGGTGAGAACGACGCCTCGAAGCTCAAGGAAAAATCGGTCCGCCTCGAACCGTTGCAGGACATGTTAGCGCTGCACAACCGCAAACTGCCGGATAATGCCCTGAACTTCCAGCAGGTTTTTGAGCTGTGGGTCCATCTTTCCCATCAGCAGACGGACGATCTCCGCGAGCGTCTCACTTTGTCTCTGGCCGCGGAGTGGCCGCAGCATGTGCTGAGCCAGACGGATGGCGGGCACATCCTGCTCGGGCGTCCCGGCAAAGGCGATCGCATCCCGGGAATCTGGGTGAAGGGCGCGAACCCGCCCGCGTTGGTGGTCGATCCGGATGGCGCGGAGGCCGCGCGGAAGTCGGTGGAAGTCACTCGGCTCCTGGAGACCGGCAGGTCGGTTCTGATGATCGACGCCTTTCAGACCGGCAGCGCTAAAGCTCCGCGCGATCGCAGCGTGAAGATGTTCCTGACCTTTAACAAGTCCGACGATGCCAACCGCGTGCAGGACATCCTTACCGCGCTGGCTTGGCTGAACAATCCGCGGACGGGCCTGATCGGCGCCGGCCAAGCCGCCGTGTGGTGTCTGTTTGCAGCCGCCGTTGCGCCGCGGGCGGTCGACTTGCAGGCCGATCTCGGGGGCTTCCGCGGCATGGATGAGGATTTCGTGGATGGCTTCTTCGTCCCCGGCATACAGCGCGCCGGCGGTCTGCGCGCCGCGCGTCAGCTCGTCGCAGCGGCCGCGCACTGAACTACGGCGGTTCCGCGACGGTGTGATGGTCGAGCGCGTCCCAATCCAGTTGGGCTCCCGGACCGGGAGCGTCCGGGACATGCACGGCCACGATTGCGTTGTAGAGTGTCTTGTCGTCGGCCAGGCTTCAGTCCCCCGTGGCGCCTTGATTGAATTCGCGAACCGCCTCGAGCATCGCTACAACATTCGGAACCGGCGTGCAGGCCTGGAGGTTGTGAATGGCATTGAACACAAAACCGCCGTCGCGAGAGAACACCTCACAACGTTCGAGAACCTCCCGGCGCACCTCCGCGGGCGTCCCGAAGGGCAGCGTCCTCTGGGTGTCCACTCCCCCGCCCCAGAACACCAGGCTCGGCCCATAGGCGCGCTTGAGGTGCCTCGGGTCCATGCCGGAAGCCGAGCACTGCACCGGGTTGAGGATGTCGAAGCCACTCTCGATGAACGACGGAATGAGCTTTTCCACGGCGCCACAGGAATGTTTGAAGGTCTTCCAGCGGGTGTTGCGGTGGATCCAGCCGTTGATCTGTTGGTAGTAAGGCTGCCACAGTTCGCGGAAAGTGGCTACCGAACAGAAGGTGGAGGTCTGCGTGCCAAAATCGGTGCCACAGACGAAGACCGCGTCGAAGGCGCCGTCACCGGCCGCGGCATGCACGCGTGCGAGGTTAACGGAGGCGCTCTCCACCTGCTTTTCGAAGATCTTGTGAATGTAGCCGCGCCGGGAGCGCGTGGAGATGTACCACTCGGTGACGTCCCGGATACCCTTGGGGTGTTTGAGGAAAGGCGCGGGCACGAGGGCGATATCGCCGAGATACGTGCCGGGAATGGCGGCGATCACGCCCCACTTGCTGGCGGCGGCATGCGCTCCGGCCTCGCGGTAGTGGGCCACATCGTCATCGGAGAGGGGGCCGAATTCCTCCAGGTTTTGGGCGGGATCGAGGTGGTCGTCGTCGATGGCCTCCTGGCGGATGATTGTGTCGAAGAAGTGGCCGCCACGGGGCATGCGGCCGCTGGGCGGCGCGGAGAGATCGCCCTCGGGATAGATGAGGAGGTCGCCCTTGGAGTCAATCGTGGTGTTGAAGTCGATGGGAACGAGGATGTCCTGGCGGTCCCAGAGGCGGAAGGGCTTCCACTCTTTGGCGGGGAAGCCGAACATGGTCTTGGGGCTAAAGACGCCTTCGACGTCGAGGCCCATGGCGTCGCGCAGGTCGTCCTCGATCAAGCCGAGCATCTGGTACGGCTCGTGGACTTTGACGGGGCGCTTCTCAAGCCCGTAGTAGTCGCGAAGGCCGGCGACGATGCTGGCGTGGATGCCGGTGGTGCCAGTTGCCCCGAAATCTAGGGGGATACGGTCGGGCTGTTCGTGACGGAGCGTCGCTTGCAGCCGTTCCCTGCTGGTCATGAAAACGAGGGCCGGGCCAAGCCCGATTGTAACGCGGTGAGGCCGGGCAGGTGGGGCGGTTAGTTTTCGGTCGGCGCCTTTTCGGCGTGCACATTGCCCCCTCCGCGCAAGTATGCTACTTTCGTGCCGACCGTGCCCGGCAAAATCAACGTGTCCTACGTCGTCGTCCTGGCAGCCACGGCGGCGCTGGGAGGATTGCTCTTCGGGTTCGATATCGCCATCATCACCGGCGCCGGGCCGTTCCTCAGCGAGCATTTCCACCTCAGCGACCTGAGCCTCGGCTGGGCCTTCAGTTCGCTGCTGTTCGGATGCGTCCTCGGCTCCCTCTCCGCCGGGCGGTTCACCGATTCCTACGGGCGCCGCGGTATCCTGCTGTGGGTTGCGCTGCTCTTCGCGGTGACGTCGATAGCCACCGGCACGGCGCCCAATTTCACGCTCTTCATCCTGGCGCGCTTTGCCGGCGGACTGGCGGTGGGCGGCGCGTCGATCCTCTCACCGATGTACGTGGCGGAGGTTTCGCCTCCTTCCATGCGCGGACGCATGGGCACGCTGTACCAGTTATCGATCATCACCGGGATTCTGCTCTCGTACTGCATCAACTACCTGCTGCGGGACGCGGGGGCCGCCAACTGGCGTTGGATGTTCCTGACGGGCGTGGCGCCCTCGGCGCTTTTCTTCGCGCTGCTGCTGCGCGCGCCCGAGACGCCTCGCTACCTTTTCCTGTCAGGCAGGCGGCGGGAGGCGTTCGCCATCCTGGAGCGCATCTCCGGGCGCGAGACGGCGCAGTTCGAGATCTCCGAAATGGAGGGCGGCCTGCGGGACGAGCGCCGCACGTGGCGCGAACTGCTGCGGCCGGGAATTCGCCGCGCGGTGGTGGTGGGATTCTGCCTGGCCATTCTGGTGCACGTCTCGGGGATCAACACGATCATCGACTATGCGCCGGCCATCTTCAAATCGGCGGGCTGGAAAATCGACGCGGCGCTGTTCTCGACATTCATCGTTGGCCTCACGAATTTTGTCTTCACGCTGGTTTCGTTCTGGGTAATCGACCGCTATGGAAGGAAGCCGCTCTACATCGTGGGGTCGCTGGGGATGGCGCTGGCGCTCACGCTGCTGACTGGGGCGGCGCTGCTCGACCGCTTTCAGGGCACGGTAGTGCTGGCTTTCATCCTTATATATCTGGCGTTCTTTGCGTCGTGCATCGGGCCGGTGTTTTGGACGCTGGTGCCGGAGATTTTCCCGAACCGCGTCCGCGGGAAGGCCATGACGGTGCCGGTGCTGACGCAGTGGGTCGCCAACGCGGTGGTCGTGCTGTTCTTTCCGGTGGCGTTTCACCAGGTGGGAAAGGCGATTACCTTCGGGTTTCTGGGTGTGATGTCGGTAGCGCAGGCGGTGTTCACCTGGTTCTTTGTGCCGGAGACCAAGCACAAGCCGTTGGAGGAAATTGAGGACTTCTGGAAGCAAGGGCTGCGTCCTTGATATGCCTTCGGCATATAGCATGAAAGCGGGTGCGCGACAGGAAAGCGGGAATTCGCCGCTCCACATGCTGGGCGTGGAATTCGCGATCATGACCGCCGGTTGCGCGTGGCCGCGCCGTGGAAGACACTAAGCGGTGTGCCAGCCGCAGAGAACGCTTCCACGGAATAAACATCCGATGAAAAAGGCGTTGATTCTATCGATACTGGCGTTTGGCGCGATAGCCAACGCGCAAACCAGACGGGTCGCCTTCGAGGGTACCCAGGCCCTGCAGAAGTTGGACCTCAAGGACCTCGGTCCGGACTTTCCGTCAGATTGGTCGGATTTCGAGTATCTCGTAATGGAGATACGAACCTCCACGCCGCAACGCTTTCACCTGATCATCCAGGACAAAACCGGCGTTCGGCGCCTCGGATTCCAGCCTGTCGGCCAAAACGTGTGGTTTCGGGCGGCGGTTCCACTCAAATTCTTCAAGGGACGCGACCAGTCCGGCTTCGACCTTGCATCTGCCACCAATCGTCCCTTCCATTCCTACTGGCTCTCGGTTTGGGGCCCCTTTGGTCCCATCAGTAGCGTCCAGGCGTTGGCGTTCATGATGGACTACCCCCTCAATCACTCCGTAATCGAGATCCGCTCCATCCGGCTCGCCAAAGAGGACCCTGGGTCGGAGATTCTGGAGAAACTGCCCGTAATCGATGAATTTGGCCAGTGGGTTTACGCGGATTGGCCCAGCAAGATCACCAGCCTCGATCAACTGAAACAGGATTGGGCCAACGAAGAGAAAAGCTTCACGCCCAACGCCTTCGATTACTGCAAATATAGCGGTTACCAGTTGACTAAGGTCAGCGCCACGGGTTTCTTCCGCGTGGAGCAGATCGAAGGGAAGTGGTGGTTTGTGGACCCCGACGGCCACCTTTACCTTTCCATGGCCGTGCCGGGCATGGCGGGCGGCGGTGCGGAGACGCGCCCGTCCGGTCGCGAGACCTATTACAAAGCGCTCCCGCCGCCGGAAGTCGCTCGATCCGCCACGGGCGGTCGTGGCGGAGCAAACTCCGGAGGTGGTCCGATGGCCGGGTTCCGCACCTGGAATCTCTTCCGCCGCTACGGTCCGGAATGGCCGGCCAAGGCCGCCGAGATGGAATTGCGGCGCGCCGAAGGTTGGGGTTTGACCAGCATTGTGTCACGCGGCACGGACGCCCAGCACCGCAAGCCTTCGCTCGCGTACTTCAATACGCTTCCGCGCGGCAACTCGAGCCAGGTCCCCATGAATCTGGGGATGCCCGATGTCTATTCTGGAGAGTTTGCCCAATTCCTCGAAGAGAGCGCCAAAGCGCAACTCGCGCCGCGCAAAGACGACCCCTGGTTGATCGGCTATTTCATCGGCAATGAGCCGCCTTGGCCGGGCCGCGAATCGGAAGTCATCGACATGTATCTGGCGGGCCCGCCCACCGCCATGCAGCGCGAGATCAAACGCTCGCTCGCCCAGGGCGATACGCCCGAGCGCCGCCGCCAATTTGTCGTCTCGGCCTTCGAGAAGTATCTGGCCATGGTAGGCGCGGCACTCAAGAAGTACGACCCCAATCACCTCAACCTCGGTATCCGCTTCGGCGGAAACCCGCCCGACTATATTTCCAGGGCCGCGCACGTTTTCGATGTCTATAGCTTGAACACCTACGAGTATGAGCCCACCAGGCAGGTCAAGACCGCTTACGAACTCTCCGGACGTCCGGTCATTATCGGCGAATTCCATTTCGGCGTTCCGGCCGACGGCCTCGGCGCCGGCTTGGTGCAAGTGCGCGATCAGAAGGAGCGCGGCGTAGCTTACCGCTACTACGTCGAGCAGGCTGCGGCGCTTCCCGGCTTCCTCGGCGCGGGATGGTTCACGGGCGTCGACGAGTCCGTTACCGGACGCATGGATGGCGAAAACTATAACATCGGCTTCGTGGATGTTACCGATCGGGCGTATCCCGAACTCGTTTCCGCCGCCAAGGAGACCTTCAAACGGTTGCTCGACGTCCACTCGGGCAAGATCCGGCCTTTTAGCCAGAGGCCCAAGGCATCCGACGCCGGAACGCCGGAAACGCCCTGGACGGACGTGGATCACGGCTTTAAGCTGAGCATTCATTAGCGTTCGAAGAGGGAGATCCATCGTGATTCGAAGGCAAACGCTTCTCATCGTTCTTGTCTTGGGGTTGCTGCTTACGGCTGCCGCCTCCTTTGCCGCCGATGCTTCCGGGGTCAAAGTCTGGGAGACCAAAGCCGTCATCCCCACTTACCTGGCCGGAGATCCCGAGCCAAACCCGATGTTCTTTTTCGGCCGCCAGTCCCAGGGCGCGCAGGGGCCGGTCTACCCCTATCCCATGTACGACACCCTTACGGGCAAGAAAGTCGACAAGACTTATACCATGGTCTATCTGGAAAATGAATACATCCGGATCGGCGTCCTGCCGGAGCTCGGCGGCCGCATTTTCGAGGGCGTCGATAAGACCAATAACTATAACTTCATCTACCGCCAGCACGTCATCAAGCCGGCTTTGATCGGCCTGATCGGCGCGTGGATCTCCGGCGGCGTGGAATGGAACATCCCGCATCATCACCGCGCCAGCACTTTCCTTCCGGTGCAATACACGGTCGAGCGAAATGCCGATGGCAGCAAGACCATCTGGGTGGGCGAACTGGAAGTGCGCCAGCGCATGCGCTGGGCCGTGGGGTACACCCTGCGGCCGGGAAAGGCGTACCTGGAGGCCTCCGTGCGGATTCTCAACCGCACGCCCGAAGTGAACACGATGCTTTGCTTCGCCAACCTGGCGGTCCATGCCAACCAAAACTACCAGGTGATCTTCCCGCCCGGCACGCAGCTCGGGGTACACCATGCCAAACGCGAATTTACGGACTGGCCGGTTTCCCATTCCTCCTACGGCGGCGCGGATTTCTCCCAGGGCGTCGATATCAGTTGGTACAAGAACCACACCTCGGCGAATTCGGTCTTCGCCTGGAACTACCAGGATGATTTCTTTGCCGGCTATGACCACGGCAAAGAGGCCGGAACCATGAGCGTGGCCGATCACAACATCGTGCCCGGCAAGAAGTTCTGGACCTGGGGCAACGGCCCCAGCGGCAAGCGATGGGACGCCATCCTGACCGATGAGGACGGCCCTTACATCGAACTGATGGTGGGCGCCTACTCGGACAACCAACCCGATTACAGTTGGCTCCAGCCCTACGAAACCCGGTCGTTCAACATGAACTGGTATCCGTTTCGGGATATTGGCGGCGTCAAAAAGGCCAACCTGGATGCCGCCGTAAACCTCGACGTCAGCGCCGGTCTCGCGAAGGTGGGCTTCTATACCACTTCGGCCCATTCCGTGGCCCGCGTTGCGCTCAAAGCCGGAGATCGGGTGCTGCTGCAGGAAAGTGTAGCCATCAACCCCGCCAAGCCCTACGTGAAACAGGTCGCCATACCGGCAGGCATCGACGAACATGACCTGGTTGCCTCGCTCTGGGATGGCCCCAGGGAGCTCGTCTCTTACAGTCCCATCCGTCTGACGCCCCAATCGGCTCCTCCGGCGGTCACTCCGCCGCCGCCCCCGCAGGGAATTAAAACCAACGAAGAACTCTACCTCATCGGGCTGCGCGCCCAGCAGTTCCACGACCCCAACCTGGATCCTCTCCTCTACTGGCAGGAGGCCTTGCGCCGCGACCCCGGCGACGCTCGGGTAAACACGGTTCTCGGCATCACGGCCTTCACGAAGGCCCGGTATGACGACGCGGAGAAATACCTGCGGAAGGCCCTGGAGCGTGCCACGGACCGCTATACCACGCCGAAAGATGCGGAGCCGGTTTATTACCTCGCCGCCACCCTCAAGGCCGAAGGCAAAACCGACGAGGCGTTTACGTGGTTCTATAAGGCTACCTGGAGCCACTCCTGGAAGGCCGCCGGCTACTACTCGCTCGCGCAGATCTCGACCTCGCGCGGCGACATGGCCGCTGCGCTTGATTTTGTGAATCGGTCGATCGATTCCAACGCGCTGAACATCCGGGCCCAAAACCTCAAGGCCGCGGTGCTGCGCCATCTCGGCCGTAACCGGGAGGCATCGCAGGTGCTGGCCTCCGCCTCTCACGCGGTGGACCCGCTGGATGTGCGCGCCATGGCCGAAACCTACCTGGCCTCCAGGGACCAGGAGGCCGCCAAAAGGTTGGCCGCCACCATGCACGATCATCCCGCGACAGCTCAGGAGACCGCCGCCGAATACCTCAATGAGGGACTCTGGCAGGACGGCGCCGACGTGCTTCTGCAATTGACTTTGGCGGCGCCGGACAAGTCCCGCATCCACCCCATGGCTTACTACTACCTCGGCTATTTCGCGCAGAAGCTGGGCCAAACCCGGAATGCCTCGCACTATTACCAAGAGGCCATGTCGATGCCGCCGGACTACGTCTTTCCGTTCCAAAACGAAGCCATTGACGTGCTTCGCCGCGCCATCGAGACCAACCCTCGCGATGCACGCGCGCCCTATTACCTGGGCAACGTCTTATATGACTGGCAGCCGGAGGAAGCCACCCGCATGTGGGAGGCGTCGGCCGCTCTCGACCCCTCGTTCGCGATCACCCATCGCAATTTGGCCACCGCCTACATGCACCAGGCGCCGGGGGCCGACCTCAATAAGGCCATTGCCGAGTTGGAGAAGGCCGTTTCTCTCGAACACAAGTACGCCCTGCACTTCACCGAACTCGACGAGCTCTATGAACAGGCCGGGACCCCGCTGGAAAAACGCCTGCCGCTGTTCCAGCAGAATGCCTCCGTGGTGGCGCGCCGGGATGACGCCCTCAACCGGGCCGTTGCTCTGCAGGTGGCTACCGGCGGGATCGATGATGCCATCCGGACCATGACCACCCACACGTTCGCAGTGGCCGAAGGCGCCAATCTCAATGTGGCGGATCACTGGACCGATGCCCACGTTCTGCGCGCCCAAACAGAAATCCAGGCCAAACGCTATCGGGAAGCACTCGCCGATCTGCAAGCCGCCGCCGCCATCCCGGCGAACCTGCCCGTGGGCTCCGGGTTCGCTGGCGCCAACGCTCGTGATTCGGAACTCGCTTACTGGACCGGCGTCGCCTGTGAAGGCTCCGGCGATACCCAGAAAGCCGCTGAGTCCTGGAAGCGGGCGGTAGCGCCGCCGGAGCCCGGTTCGGAGCGCCGTGCCAGCCAGTTGGGTCGCATCGCGGCCGGCGGCAGTGCTCAAGCCTACTATCAGGGCCTCGCTTTCCAGAAGTTGGGTCAAACGGAAAAAGCCCAGGCGCTGTTCCAAGGTCTGGTGCAATCCGGGCAGAATGAGTTGAAACAGCCCGCGCCTCCGGCCGGCAGCCGTGGAGGCCGCGCCGGACCTCAAATTTCACCGCGCGTCCGCACTGCCAACGCTCATTACCTCGCCGGTCTTGGATACCTGGGACTCAAAGACCAGGCGCACGCCAAAGCCGAACTCAGCCAAGCCGTCCAGATAAGCCCCGACCTGGTTGCCGCCAGAACCGCATTGGCGTCCCTCCCATGACGCGGCGCCTCCGCGTTTGGTTGCGGAAATCACCCGGGCATACGTGGTTTAGCATCTACCCTGCGATCACTGCCGCCCCAACCGTGGCAACTTCGACGTCTTCCATCTCGGGCAGGCCGCTTACGGCCACTGAGCCCACCACTTTGCCATCTTTGCGCAAAGGAATTCCGCCGCCCCAGCCGATGAAACGCGGGTCGCCGTAATAGGCTATGTCGCAGCCTTGCTCGGGGTCGCGGACTCGCTCCCCAACTTCCTTGCTCGGTTTGCCGGTGCGGACAGGCGCTTCCGCCTGCCAATCCCCGGTCGCGCATAATGGTTCCAGCTACCCTGGCGCGTGTTGCCTATGACTACGTCCTCTGAAGAGTCCCGCATAACGGTCTCCCCAGATCCCGGCTGGCCTTCCCACCGCTTGCGTTGGGTGTTGCTGGGCGCATTCCTGGGGCTGCTCGGCCTCATCCTGATCTCCGGCGCTGCGGCCTCTCACACCCTCAAGGAGATGCAACAGCAGGAGCAGTTGGCGCGGCGCGACGTCGCGGATCGCACGCGCAATCTCTCTGGCCTTTATCTTTCCATTGAGGTCTATAACGAAACCATCCAGCGCTACGCCGCCTGTCCGGAAGGCAAGCCCGACCCTGTAGTCCGCCAGCAGGTGGATCGATTGACCGCGGACATCGGCTCGCGGTTGGATCGCTATCCCTCCAACCGCCAGCCCGAGGAAGCCGCCTTCCTGAAGGCCATCCTGGATCAATTCGTGCGCCATCGCGACTTGTACGCATCCATCCTGGTATTGAGCCCCCAGGCGCTCCACGGCCGCGAGCAATCTCTCATCAACGATCGGATTGTCTCCCTGCGGTCGCAGTTCCTGGAATCATCCGGCCAGCTCCAGGCGTGGAACAACCAGCAGTTTCGCCGAACCGACGAAACACTCCTGGCGCAGTTCGGCCGTCTGCAGTCCAGCCTCACGGAATCTCTGTCCATCGCGCTCGGCGCCGGCCTGCTGCTGGCGATGGCGAGCATGGCGTACATCGTGCGGCTGGAGCGGCAGACCCGCGGCCGGTACCGCGAGCTGGCCCGGAGCCGCTATGAACTGGAGCGGCTTTCCTCCCGCCTGGTGGATGTCCAGGAAGCCGAGCGCCGGTCCATTTCGCGGGAATTGCACGACGAAGTGGGCCAATCCCTCGGCGCCCTCCTGGTGGATCTCGGAAGCTTGTCCACCAACCTGCCCGAGGATCCAATCCGCATTAAAGAGCGGCTCGACAACATGCAATCGGTCGCCGAGCTCGCCGTCGGCGCCGTCAGAGATATCGCGCTCCTCCTGCGCCCATCCATGCTGGACGATCTCGGCCTGGTCGCCGCCCTGGAGTGGCAGGGCAGAGAAGTGTCGCGCCGCAGTGAAATGGAGGTCACCGTCGAGTCGGAAAACGTGTCCGAGGATCTGCCGGACGAATACAAAATCTGCGTCTACCGCCTGGTGCAGGAAGCGCTCAACAATGCCGTGCGCCACGCCCGGGCCCGCAACGCCAAGGTTCGCGTGGTGCAGAACCAGAACCGTATCGCCATCGAGGTCGGCGATGACGGCCGCGGCTTCCAGCCCGAGCGTGCGCGCGGCCTTGGCATAATGGGCATGGAGGAACGCGTCAAGCGGCTCGGTGGAACCTTGACCGTGGATTCCGCGCCCGGGCGCGGCGCCGCCATCAAAGCCGAGCTGCCCTTGCCCGCATCCGCCGGGAAACCTTCATGAGACAGACCCGCGTCTTACTGGCCGACGACCACACGCTGATCCGCGCCGGCTTGCGCCTGGTGGTCGAACAGCGGCCGGAATTCGCCGTGGTGGGTGAGGCCGCCGACGGAAGAGAGGCCGTGACCCTGGCGCAATCCCTCAAGCCCGACGTTGTCGTTATGGACATCGGAATGCCCGGCCTGAACGGGATCGAGGCCTGCCTGCAGATTCGGGGGAGTCTTCCGGATACCCAGGTGGTCATGCTCAGCATGCACTCCGACGAAGGATACGTGCTGCGAGCGCTGAAGGCCGGCGCCCGCGCGTACCTTCTGAAGGATTCCGCCGAGGCCGACCTGGCCAGCGCCATTCGCGCCGCCTCGGAAGGCAAATCTTTTTTCAGTCCGGCGGTGGGCAAGGTGCTGCTCGAGGACTACATGCGCACCCTGCAGCGGACCGGGGCCGAAGATTCCTACGAGCTGCTTTCGCCCCGCGAACGGGAGATCCTGCAACTGGTCGCCGAGGGCAAATCGAGCAAGGAAATCGCCACCCTGCTCAATCTCAGCGTCTATACCGTGGAAACCCACCGCGCCCACGTCATGCAGAAACTGAACCTGCGCGGCGTCCCCGAGCTGATTCTCTACGCCGTCCGCAAGGGAATCATCTCGTAGCCAACATACCAAGTCTCCGGCCCCCGAATACCGACTTCCCGTTACAAACACCTGGCCCTCCCCCGCATCTATACCAATGGGTCCACAATTCGGCGGATGCCGCTCGAACTCGTGGAAATGCCCACATGGTGAAAGGGAAGGTTATATGAACACACAGAGTATCTGGATGCGTCCGAAAACCGCGGCCCTCGGCGTGGCTCTGGCATTGGGGCTGGGTGGTCTCGGTCTGGCCGCAGCCAATCGCGTCTGGAACGACAATCCACCGGCCACACTGAAACTTGCGGATGCCGATGAAGGCCCCAGCCGCACCGGCTTCGCGCCGGTGGTCAAGAAAGTTTTGCCGGCCGTGGTCAACATCTCGTCTTCTAAGGTCGTCAAAACGCCTACGGCGTTCGGCGGCCAAATCCCCGACGAACTCCGCCAGTTCTTCGGCGATGATTCACAGGGCCGCCGCGGCATGCCCCGCGAGCAGCGCGAGCCTCGCGAGCAGCGCGAGCAGGGCCTCGGCTCGGGCGTGATCGTCAGCCCCGAAGGCTACATTCTGACCAACAATCATGTCGTCGAGGGAGCCACGGACGTCAAAGTGACGCTCTCCGACAAGCGCGAGTTCAAAGCTCGCGTCGTCGGCGCCGATCCCAAAACGGATATCGCCGTCCTCAAGATCGACGCTTCCGGTCTGCCGGCCATCGTGATCGGCGACTCTTCCAAAGTCCAGATCGGCGACTACGCTCTGGCGGTCGGCAATCCCTTCGGCGTCGGCAAAACCGTGACCATGGGAATTGTCAGCGCCCTCGGGCGCACCAACCTGGGCATCGAGGCCTACGAAGACTTCATCCAGACCGACGCGCCCATCAACCCCGGCAACTCCGGCGGAGCGTTGATCGACGATCGAGGCGAATTGGTCGGCATCAATACCGCCATCATTTCGCACGGCTCCGAAGGAAATCAGGGCATCGGCTTCGCCGTTCCGGTGAACCTGGCCCGCACCGTCATGGACCAGATCCTCAAGAACGGAAAAGTGACGCGCGCCTATCTCGGGATCGTCCCGCAGGACGTCACGCCGGCCATGGCCAAGGCCTTCGGCGAAAAAGAACCGCACGGCGCGCTGGTGGGCGACGTCAGCCCCGGCAGCCCGGCGCAGCGCAGCGGCCTGCTGAAGGGTGACATCATTCTGGAACTCAACGGCAAGCCCGTGGAGGACGCCAACCAACTGCGCATGAGCATCTCCATGATGAGCCCCGACGCCGGCGTCACCCTCAAGGTTTTCCGCAACGGCGCCGAGCGTGAACTCGCCGTCAAGCTGGCGGAATTGCCCGTTAAGGAAGCCAGTGTTCGCAGCGAATCCAACGGCACCAAGAGCGTCCTCTCCGGCGTTGCGGTGGAGGATGTGGACGCGCAAACCGCCCGGCAACTCGGCCTGCCCGCCAACACCGCCGGTGTGGTGGTAACCAATATCAGTCCCTCCAGCCCGGCCGTCGATTCCGGCCTGCGCCGCGGGGATGTCATTCAGGAAGTCAACCGGCAACCGGTCAAGAATACTTCCGATTTCGAGCGCGCCATGCGCAGCTCGAAAGACCAGACTCTGCTGCTGGTCAATCGCCAGGGCAGCACGATGTACGTAGCGGTCTGACAAAGTTGCTGTGGGGCGGCCAATCCTGGCCGCAGCCGGCTTCAGCCGGCTCAACCCGGCCGGCCTGTGGTGATCCTCTGCACCACGGCCGGCCGCTTTTTTGTCTCACAGGCCAACAGGAGAAGTGGAAGCCGGCGTACGCCAGGCTATCGAGCCTCGCCCCTGATCGTCTCCTGCCAGAGGCTCAAACCCCGGACCAGTGAGCTCTCCAGCCAGGGGTCAAATCGCTTTTCCGCTTGGGCCTGCTCTTCTGCGTAATTGATTTGGAAGAACTCATCGCAACACCGTACGGGCCCCTGGCCTTCCCCCTGAAAGAAGGCCGAGGCTGCAAGGATTCCTCTGAACGCAGCCCCGACACCGTGAAAGGAAATCACAAGCTGCGCCTTCCGCGTCGTGACGAACTGCAATAATGCCCACAGGTTGGATTCTGCCGGGTTTGCAGGGTAGTGCAATTCCTCGGCTACCTGAAGGATCTCCTTGTCGCGCCCACCTTGCCCTCCCGCCGTCTGAAATGTGAATCCGCTGCGGACAGAACCGATTTCTGCCCTGAGCCTTTCCGCGACGTGGTTAAGCTTTCCGACCGCGCGGTTCCGCAGCCCCGCGGCGATTTCCCGGGCCTTCACCCATTCCTTCGGCGGAATCTGGCCCATGCCAATCAGCAGGTCCCGTACCGAGTCCACTGCCGCGTCAACCGTAAGGGGCGGCTTGGCGCGATATGCGAGGTCGAGGCCCTTCAAGAATAACCTCTTTTGCACTTCGCTGAATTGCGAAACCAGTGCCCGCAGGTCGCCGGAGTCGGCGACCTCCAACGCTTCGATATACTTTACCTTCTCGCTGGTCCTGACAATCACCGGAAACCATCCAGCTTTGATGAAGATCAAGCTGGCTATCGCGCGCGCCACTCTTCCATTGCCGTCTTCAAATGGGTGGATCTGTGTGAATCTGTGATGCAGCCATGCCGCTTCCACCTCCACGGGGATCTCTCGTTGGACGTGTTCCGCATGCCATTTCACCAGACGATCCATCTCAGAGGGAACGTGTTCCGGCGGGCAGTATTCGTGAAAAGATCCGTCCTCGCGCCTGGGATTATTGGGCGTGGTCTTGTATACACCCTTCCGAAGCTCCTTCTCGAATAGCTTGCCAAACTGATCAACTACCAGAACAGAATCCTCGTGCTGCAACAAGGCTTGGTGGAGTTCCTTAATGAACCCCGTTGTCAGGTTGCGGTCACCCTTAACGAAATCAAATAGACCGTCTAAGACGTCGGCATGATCCTGGATGACTGCGGCTACGTGCTCCTGGGTCTTGTTGCTGGCCTGATGGGGAATCAGGCTGGCATTGATTCCATGTTCGATCAGCATTTCGGTCACGCCCCGATCGATAACATAGACACCCTCAATGTTTCCGGTCTCGATGGCCCACTCCCGCCTGAGCTGCTGATGGAAATCCTCGATGACGCGCTGGTCCGCCAAAGTGTCCTTCTGTTCGAGCCAGATCCGCCAAAGGGCCACCAACTCATTGTTGGTGAGCAACCAAGCGTCCGCCGGTAGATCCGCGATTTCCCGCCACTTGTAGTTTTCAGCCATGGCTGTGGCACTATGTTACATCGGTTCGCAAACCACAACCAACCGCCCATGCCCGGTCGTTCAGCCCCTCGTCAAGCTGTACAGCGTGATCTCCGGCGGGGCGCCGATGCGAATCGGAATGCCGATGGTTCCAATGCCGCGGTTCACATAAAGCTGGCTGCCGGGTTTGTGGAACAGGCCGGCCACGTACGGCGTCACCAGCCGGCTGGGCGCAATCTCCGGGCTGATGAACTCGAGCGCCGCCTGGCCGCCGTGCGTGTGCCCCGCCATGCTGAGGTCGATGCCCAATTCCGCCGCCCGCGGAAAGGTGTCGGGGTTGTGGCTGAGCAGAATGTTGACGCGGTCGCGCGCGATGAGGCTCTCGATATTCCCCAGCAGGCGAGCCACCGGCATGGAGGGACCGAAGCGCCGATGGCTCTGGAAATCCACTCCGATCAGGTTCAGCGAATCGGCGCCCGCGGCGATCTCCACATTGGTCCCGCGCAAAATCCGCACACCCACCTGCCGGAACAACTCTGTGATCGAATCCTCCACGCCGGCCCAGCCGTCGTGGTTGCCCAGAGAGCCGAACACGCCGAACGGCGCGCGCAGACCGGAAAGCGCTTCCACCACGGGCTGCTGCGTGCTGGGGTCGAAGGTGACGAAGTCGCCGGTGAGAACCGTAAGGTCGGGCTTGAGCGCGTTCGCGATGGCGACATACTTGCGGATCTCGCTCGCCGGCATGAACGGCCCGATGTGGATATCGGAAAGCTGGCAGATGCGAAACCCCTCAAAAGCACCGGGCAGGCGGGCGATGCGGATGGGCTGCGCGGTGGTCTCGAGGTTGAGCCGTCCGTAGAGCAAACCATAAACGCCGCCGACGAAGGGCGCGGCCGCCGCCACCGCGGCGGTGCGTTCCAGGAAGCGGCGGCGTTCGGGTGATGCGATGGCGTCACCGGAGGAATGCGCGCGCCGCCGCCGGGCCGCCATCCAGCGCGCCGCGCCCACCATGCTTTGCGGAAAGGCCAACAGCCCCACCACCAGGAATGCCACCAGCGAGCTGGCCAGCCACCAGAGGAACGGCGCTGTCACCAGGGCATCCCTGACTGTGAGCTCAACCGGACTTGGGCTTC
>Ga0116111_1000637_pt1 | contig 27700 bp, 24 predicted proteins | sample June2015DPH_8_10_FD_89720 | JGI IMG/M metagenome (GOLD analysis project Ga0116111, IMG submission 89720) | Peatland microbial communities from SPRUCE experiment site at the Marcell Experimental Forest, Minnesota, USA - June2015DPH_8_100 | ecosystem: Environmental > Terrestrial > Soil > Wetlands... | reverse complement strand
GCCGCCCGATCTTGGCACCGGAAGCCTTGATGATCGCTTTCTGTTTTTCCTTGATCGCTTGGCGGACGGCCGGCTTCGCCATCAGCCTGGGAGCGGAGCGTCCGGGATTCTTGTAACCCGCCGCTCTCGCGGCTTCGGTATCATTTCCGATGTGAGCGGCGACGAAGGCCAGATGTCGTTGGCTCAGGATGTTTCGACTACCTTGCATCGGTTTTCACCCCCCAAAACCTTCCCAAATCCTCCCCGTGACGATCAGCCAAAATCCATTTACACTCGCGCAGCAACTGGAACGCCGCTATCAAGTGCCGTAGCATGGGAGAGCCTGAGCGCGCCGGGTGGCTTTTGCCATAGGGCGAATTGTTGTGCATGATTGCTCCTTCGAGTGTCTTCGTGGCCCGTGCGCGTCGGTTGCTGAGTACGTGAGGCGAACTCCAGCATCCGCGTATCTAAGAAGTTGCACACAAACTGCTCACAAAACCGGGCCTTTCGGGACCCATTTCTGCGGTCTGTGTGGTTGTAACTTCATTGATTTCAATGGGGGATAGCAGAAAGCCGTTGGGCTCATAACCCAAAGGTCGGTGGTTCAAATCCACCCCCCGCAATTTGATTTCAAACGACTTGCAGGTTTTGGGCAGAGATGGTCGGTACACAATCGGTACACAAAAGTTGCTGTACCACCCGCTGATTCGCTGTCCGCTTCGGTTCCGGCATCGCCTGCGTGTAAACGTTCATCGTGGTTGCGATGTTCGAGTGCCTCAGAAGTTCCGATTGCACCTTGATGTCCGTGCCGTTTGCGCGGAGTAACGTCGAGTAGCCGTGCCTTAGCAAATGCCATCCGACACGCTTGCTCAGTCCGGCGCGTTTCGCGGCAGGCTGCACATGCTTCTTCAGCAACGAGTCCAGCCAAACTGGTTCCGCGCCACCCTTGAGTTCAGAGGCGAAAACCCAGTCCGAGTCCGCACGATATGCAGTGTTCCTGCGCCAGTGTTCCAGCACAGCTACGAGTTCGGGAGCCAGAGGAACCGGCTTGCGACGCGCCGTTGTTTTCGGATTGCCGACGTGACAGTTGACGACGCCGCGCTGAATGGTCAGCACCGCATTCGTCCAATCGAAGTCGCTCCAGCGCAGACCAGTAAGTTCAGATCGTGTGAGTCCGAGGCATCCTGCAAGAATCACCAGCGTCCGCACGCGTAGATCGGTGATCGCATTCAGCAACGCTTGAAACTCTTCCACGGTTAGAATCTCTGGGTCTGCTCGCCTGCATCCACCTTGACGAACGCGGCTGATCGGGTTGGCTTGGATTAACTCCCACCGGGCCGCGCTCTCGAATACCACGTGCATGAGATTGCGGATGTGCCGTTTCGTGGTCGGTTCCAAGGTCAAGTCGCGCAGCCATTGCTCGACGCGCATGGTGTGCACTTCTTCCAGCCGATGAGCGCCCCACGCAGGTAGAATCCAGTTCTTCAGGAACGACGTGTAGGACAGCTTCGTCGAAAACGCCAACCGCTCCTGCTCCAGAGGGTCTTGCTGGTAGCGGTCGATCAACGTCGCGACAGTTATTGGAACCGCTGTGGGCAGTTCCGAGTTCACTTCGAGGCGAATGGCGTCGGCAACCTGTTGCGCCTGTTTCTCTGTCGGGTATGCTTCCACGCTTCCGATGAGGCGGCTGCGCTGTACGCTGTGTCCCTCGTCGTCCACGTCCCACCAGCGAAATTGCCACATGTCAGGGCCGTTCACTCGCTTCCTTCTGGTCAAACATCCTGCTTGGTATCGCGCCTTTGTCAATTTGTCCTCCGTTGACAAGGCACGGACGGTTGATCGCATTCTACCGTGTCACCGCTTGCCAGCCAAGAATCAAGTTCGCTCGCTCGGAAAAACCAGAAGCGTCCAATTTTGTGAGAGGGAATTTTCCCCATCCTCGCCAAACGCTGCAACGTCTTCGGGTGCATATCGCCCAGCAAATGTCCTGTCTGTTCATCGTTCAACAACGGTTCAAAGTTGAGTGGTGCTTCGTATGCCTGCTGTTCGTTCTCAACCAATTTATGAATCCTCTTTTCCTGATTTATTAAAGTTGTGCGGTGTGGTCGATTTCTTGCTGCGTAAATTTCAGAACTAGCTTCCTTACCTTCGGCGCATTGAGTGCGAAGATCGCGCATCCCGGTGACCCAAGCCCAGCATTTAGGGCGACCAGCGTACAGTTGATTTTCTTTGTACGTAGGAGAGCCATCAGCCGACGCAAGCGATCAATCCCTGCTGTGTCACGGTAGTAATCCGTGACACGATACTTGGCCGCGATCTCGATACCTAAGTCGCTGTCACCGAGATAGCAAGTGGGAATACCAGCTAGTTGTCCAACCTTCGGTCGATCCTGAGCGAAGTTGTACAGCGCCTTACTGCCGCTCAAGGCTTTCTCCACAGCCTCGCAACCAACCTACAAAGTAACCAGAAGCGAGTTCGCAATTCGTGCATAGTCCTCCGGGAAAAACGGGCCGCTCCCAGTTTCGGGAAACGGCCAAATTAAGCTCTAGGACGTGTTATCGGGCTTCGGATGGGTCGCAGGTCATTTCGGGGTTTTCGTTCGCCACAGGGCATTTCTATGCCCGCGAACCCTACGCCAATCGCATATTCGTGGTGGGACTAGGCTATGTGCGCCCACATTGCCATCGCCGATGGGGTTTGTTTCGGGGCTTCCACTGGTTTGCCGTCTGTCCAGCGTGCAACCATGTCCGCCGTGGCCTGCCACTGCGCTTGGTCAACCTTCAGTTGCTTCGCGCTGAGTTGGCCGATCTGAATTGCGCCGAGCTTCAAATTCTTTCGTGCCAGTTCGCGCAGCATCTTGTCTCTCGTTCTGTCTCGTTCTTCGTCTTTCAAAGTGAATCCTCCAAATAGAATGACAATAGATAAAGTGGGCCGCTCCCCTTTCGGAGAAACGGCCCGATATATCCCGGCGCAATGCGCCGTGTATCAGTGCTGTTGCAGTTCGATGAGACTTACAAAATGTGGCGAAGGATTGCCAGTTTCTTCAGCCGACGATACTTTGCAGGGTCACAGCGCGACAGACTCATTGCATCAATCGAAGAGCTACCCTTTCCGAAGAAATGCTTGATCTCGCTGTCCTTCACTTCGGCTGAGTCATTGACACCCAGCGCGGGAGCCTTCACAGACTCAGGCAGCATTTCCCATTTCGCTCTTCCACCAGCAGCAGCAATTGCTTTGTTAAGTGCGACATTATCTTCACCGCTGTGTGACGGCTCGTTACTGCGTTTGCCCATTTGTTCTACGTGGTCAAGCGCCTGCTTTGCAAGCCCGTCTGCGTGCGCTCTTTTGAGAGCTTCTTTCTCTTCCTTCAATTTTGCGATCTCAGCATCTTTTTCAGCGAGCCGCTTTTCCGTGGCGTCAGCTTCCATCTGGCGTTTGTGGGCTGCAATGTTGGCTTCTACTTCGGTTAGAGTGATGGTGTCGGTGTTCGTATCGGACATGGTAGTTAATCCTTCTCGCAGCGGTTTGCTGCGGTTCGTGTTGCGGTTATTGCTGGGAACTGCCAGCGCAGTGTATTAGTGGAAAAATTGTGCTCTAGGAATCGCAAGGTGGGGCCTGAGTGATACTCGGTGAGGGTATTGCACCTTGCTTTTTGCCGCGCTGGAGCGGAGCGATTTTGCGATTTAGCTTCTACGCTCCAGCACAGTATGCACAGCGCGCCGCCAAGAGGAATTGAAGCGGTTACGCTGCGTTTGTTAGGCAAGTTCACAGTTGCACTGCAACGGCGCTTCCCGCAGCCCAGGAGTGGGGGCCAGTTTACGCCGTGTGCGCAACACTCCATTTGAACTCGCCTGCTCGCTCACCACTTGGCATACAAGTGTGTGGGCGATCTTGATAAGCTTCGGCCAACGGGGAAAAAAGGTTAAGAGCCGTTGGCCGTGGCCGACGGCGCAGTAACTCGCCGTCAGCGATTTCGTTTCTTGAATGCCGCGAGATCAAACGTCCCACACGATTGAACCTCATCGAGTGGGCTGTTGTCTGTCGCGCCTGCTACAAACTTTCTACAGTCGGTCAGCTTGGCCAGCCCCATCGTCTCGCCCGTTTGCAAATCTTGGAGTCGGGCGAAGCGTAAGCCCACCACCAGCACTCGGTACAGCTTGCCATTCAGCACAGCGATGTCATCCTTCTCGATTTTCAGTTTCTTCGCCGTTGTGCGGTCTGGTAGCTGCCTTGGCCCTGTTCCGGCCACTGGCAGGGCATCGTACGCGCGCTTTGCAGGCAGCGCGCCGGTCAATCCACCAGAAGTCAATAGAAAAGGCGGGGCCGTCTCGTGGAAGACGACCCCAAACCCCCATGACGCTTTCTACCTCACCTGCGGTGGCATGAAACTCATGCGCGAGCAGCAGCGGGCCACCGAGTGGGCGCTTACCACCGAACTCGACGATTCCTTGCCCTCGACTTGGTAAGCGGGACCGCCGATGCTGGCTGCGGGACTGGTTACTTCAGGTCGTCGCGGGGGAACCAGCTCGTTCCCTGATTTCTTCCCAGCTACCCAAAAAAAGGCCGGAGCAGAAGCTCCGGCTGTCTAACCACTGGGGGAAGGGTTGTATTTACCGGTTCAACTTGCGGCGCAGTACGCCCGCCAAGCCGAGGATGCCAGAACCGAACAGCAAGATGCTGCTGGGCTCAGGAGTCGTTGGTTGGCCGCCTGAGATCGTGAACGCTTCTGATTCAGTTGTCGGACACCCGCCGCTCCCGCTGGGGTTCTGGAAATAGCAAGATGCAGAGGGGCTTTCGATGTCGTCCCACGCGTCAAACTGGGAGCCGCCGACGTCATTGACATTACCGATGCTGAGGTAGTAAGTGGTGCCTGCGGTCAAAGCGGTGGGGGTAATGTTGAATGTGGTCTGGTAGATGCTGTACCCGAAGCTATTGGTAAACAAGAAAACGTTCGAGAGGCCAGTACCGACCGCAAGGCCGGGGCCGCCGAACGACGTGGAGCCGATCTCATACGAAACAGTCGTCGGGGCGCCGCCCAGTGTCCAGAGGCCGATCGAAACCTGATTGGCCATGCCGGACGTGGTGTCAACAAACCCGTTGGAAAGCCACTGTTCAAATGGACCGGGGTTAGGGCCGTCGACAAAGAACCCATTCAAGTTGCCATTGATCGGACCAGAAGTAAATAGCGTCGTCGAGTTAGCGCTCAACGCGAGACACAGAATTGTGAGTGACAGAGTAAGGATGCGAATTCTCAAGGGTGAACCCTCCTTTGTTGTTCAGACCGCGGACGAAACCCACCGACCTAATTGGTGGGAAGACCACCGTGGTAGTTGCAATTCAAGTGCCACCGTAAACCCAGTAGAATGTTAAGTTGTGACGCAATCCTGTGCACTCGTTTGCGACATCGTTCTAGGAAACTTCCCACAATCTGCCCTCTATCCCTCCCGGTCGGGCAACCCAAGTCAGCTCTACAGGAGTTCGACAAGGGTTACGCAGCGTCTCAGGCAATGCCCTCCGGCGGCAACTGGAAAAGGTTTGCTGAGGGTGGCTTCATGGTGGCACTGTTATACAAACCCCTTGATATGCCGGATTTTCTATTTTTTTGTGTGCTCGCTGGACAGCGCTGAAGCGACGCTTGCAAGATACTTCGCAGATGCGGCGCGTTGTTCGGCGCAAGCAGCGCGCCGATCAGCTTGCGCTTGCCTCAAGGCGTTGTGCCGCTTGGCCGCAGTGAGGTCTATCGTCCGCCCGGTCTTCGCGGCGTTCCGTTCGAGTAGTCGGATGATCTCTGCGCGCATTACGCTGCCTTCCTTTCTGCTGCTGCTGGTTCGGACGCTACCGATCTGTTCTTCCACTCACTCGACGGCGTGCGGTTCTGGTTCTGCACGAGACGCGTTGCCCAGCGGCAGTTCTGTTTGTAGTAGCCCTTGTTATTCTCGATTCTGTCGATACTCGTGTTCTCCGGTCGCGGCCCCATGTCGGCGAGGAAGTTCTCGAACTTCAGCCAGCGAGGGTCGAGCGTGAGTACCGCGCCGTAGTTCCCATACGCGTCACTGTTCGGATTGAGCATTCTGTCCTTCATGTGCAACCAACTGTTGTACGTCGGTGAACCGCGCCCCTTTGCGTGGCCGTGATGCGTCTGCGCCGCCGAGCGTACAGGGCGACTGCGCTCTACTGTGCACGCGTGGCATGATTGCACGTGGTGCAACAGCGCCTTCGTCTTGTGCATGATCTCGCCGCACGAACACTGGCACGTGTAGACCATCTTGTTTCGCTGGTTCAGACCGTCTTGATGCACCACGATGATCTCGCCGTACGTGTTGCCCGACAAGTCCTCGATACTGGCGTTGCGTCTGCGTACGCACGCTGGGCAAGCCTGAGACACGTTCTTCCTACCGAGTGTGTCCGAAGACTTGATTACTGTGGCTCCGCATTTGCAACGGCATTCCCACAACCTGTGCTCGCCCTTTACACCAGCGAGTCCGATCACCGTTAGATCGTCGTGCACGCGTCCAACCGTCGCCCTCACTGCTTGTTCAGTTAGTAATGCGAGATGAATTTCTGCCTTCATGTTTCCTCTTTCAAATGAAAATGGCGACCCTTGGAGGTCGCTGTGCGGCGTCTGCCGCGATGAAGACACACGAATGCCGTGTGGCTACACCGAGCCAGAGAGCCTATGAATTGTTTGGGGTTGTGCTACAACGAATGTCTAGCGAAACTTTGGGCTGAAAACCCAAAGGTCAAATCAGGTACACAGAAGTACACAACTGAGTGTGCTGAGGGTTCCTGAACGTACTTAAAGGCTACCGTCCGTGCCTTAGTTTGCTTACGTTTACCGTCTCACTGTCATCTCATAACCCAAAGGTCGGTGGTTCAAATCCACCCCCCGCAACCAACGCCATCATAGAGTTACGAGCATCGGACGTTTTCACCGCAGGGGCAAAAAGGGGCACCAAGGAAACCCCCGCAGTGAAATGCGATTAACCAGGGCTGCTTCGGCAGCTCTTTTCATTTCGCTTTCCTCACTTCTCTTGCCTGAGCACCATCTGAACGACTTTGTTGTTGCCTTCGCGTTTCGATTCCATCATTGCGTTGCCGTAGACGTTCATAGTGGTGGCGATCCGCGCGTGCCTCATAAGCTTCTGCTGCACGCCGATCGGAGTGCCAACCAACTCTAGCCACGAACGATAGGTGTACCCGACCGAGCGGTGCGCGTTCGATGAAACGTCCTAATCCACCGCAGCGCCGTCGTGAAGAATCGCAGGAGCTAATTTCGAGTTGCCGGTGTCTGTAGTGAATACAAGGAGCGCCGGTATGTTTGAAGACAGTCTGTTTGAGTCGAGCGGGACTTTGAGCAAACGAAATCCGTGGACCGCCGCGTTGTCGTTCGCCATGCAGGGGGTGCTGGCCGGTGGGTTGGTGCTTTTACCTATCATCTATACGGAAGCATTGCCGGGGCGTCAGCTGACGAGCTTCTTGACGGAACCCGCTCCACCGCCAGGGTCGCCGGCGCCGGCTTCCAGCCGCGCACGTGGTGCTCAGCCGCGGCCGATGGTCGAGGATAAAATGCTGCGGGTTCCGAACTGGATACCGCCCAGGGTTGCGATTTTGCACGACCAGCCTACCAATGCGGACGGAGTCGGAACGGCCGATTGGATCGGGGTCCCCGGGGGAACTGGCGCGCCGAATAGCGTCATCAGCAGCGTCATGCAGATTCCACCGGCTATGCCGAAGGTGGTTGCGCCTCCGAAGGTGCGCGTGTCGTCAGGGGTCGCACAGGGCCTGCTCATTCATCAGACGAAGCCGGTATATCCTCCCCTGGCCATGCAGGCGCGGATTCAGGGAACGGTGTTGTTGCAGGCCGTGGTCGCCAAGGATGGCACAGTGCAGGACCTGCGCGTGGTCAGCGGACATCCTCTGCTGGTGAAGGCGGCACTGGACGCGGTGAAACTATGGCGCTATAAGCCTTACAGGTTGAATGACCAGCCCGTCGAGGTGGATACGGAGATCATCGTGAACTTCACCCTGGGTAACAGATAGCTCTCATAACTGTCGTAACCTCCCCATTGGGCAAACTGTCTGCCAGCGCCGGTGTGGCACGAACCGGGGAAAAACGGCGCAAATGGCTTCAGCATGGCAGGGGCGGTGAAGTTGAAGTTTCCCTGGCTGCGCGGACTGTGCACGGTGACGTACTTCACGAGTTCAGCGGTGCGGCGAATTGTTTTCCAATGAATTCCGGCTTCCTCAGCAATGATCGCGCTGGCCTCGATATTTGGCAAGGTCGAGAGCACCCTTTCGAGGAGGTGCATGCTCGCGGGATCATCGTTATCGTGGAGCAGCGCCGGCCCGGCAGATTTTTTCCTTGACAGCGGAAATCAGCCGGAGCACAGTATCTGAGTAATACTCATTATCGAGTATTACTCAGATATGACGACCGCAGTCAAGGCCGTTTTCTTAGCACAGCCGGAAGCTCCCCAGTTGGGCCGCCGCGAACGGCGCCGGCGGGAAACGCGGGACAAGATCTTCCGGGCAGCCATGCAGTTGTTTGCCGAGCAGGGCTTCCTGGAAACCACGACGCAACAGATCAGCGAGGCTGCCGACGTGGGAGAAGGAACGTTCTTCAACTACTTCCCAACCAAGGGCCATGTCCTCACCGTTCTCACCGACATCCAGTTGGACAAGGTCACCCACGCGCTGTCCGCAGCCAGAGATCGGACGCGTCCCACGCGCGCCGTGCTGCGCCGGTTGCTGCACAGCATCGCCGAGGAGCCCGGCCGCAGCCCGGCGCTGACCCGCAGCCTGTTTACAGCCTTCCTGTCCAACGATGCCGTGCGCCAGATCGTGAGCCTCACCCTGCGGCGCGTGCGCAAGAGACTGGCCCACATCATTGCCGGAGGCCAGCGGCGAGGAGAGATTCGTCTGGATCGCAGGGCCGTGGATCTGGCGATGACGTATCAGAAGGCGGGCATTGGATCTCTTCTGTTGTGGGCCATGCAACCGAAGGGCACGTTGAAAACCAGCCTGGACCAGACCTTTATTGACTTCTGGGCTGCCGCGCGGAGGACTCAGCGCGATGAAACATAAATGGCATACCGTGTTTGCATTCTGGCTGACTGCGCCTTTGCTGTGGGCGCAAGCCGCGCCGGTGGCCCACCCGCTCAGCTTGCAGGAAGCCATCCAGAAAGCTTTGCAGGCAAACCTGAGCGTGAAAGTGGCGGGCACGCAGATCGACGAAGCCGCGGGAACGCGCCAGCGGCGGCTTTCCGCGCTGCTGCCCCATGTCACGGGCGCGCAGGTGACCAGCTACCAGAATCGCAACCTGCGGGCCTTCGGACTCTCGCTGCCGATCATTCCGGAGGTCATCGGCCCGTTCTCCAACTATGACTGGCGAGTCTTCGGCAGCCAGACGCTGATTGATCGCCAGGCGTATCACTCGCTGAAGGCCAGCGACTTTCAGCAAGACGCGACCAAGCTGAGTTACCAGGACACGCGTGATCTGGTGATCCGGCAGACGGCGGGACTCTATCTCGACGCCGAATCGGCGCAGGCGGAAGTGGACGCCGCCGAGTCGCGCGTGACGACCTCGAAAACTTTGCTGAAGCTGGCACAGGACCAGCACGACAGCGGAGTTGCCACTGGCGTGGACGTGGTGCGCGCGCGCGTGCAACTGCAGCGTGACGAGCAAAACCTGCTGGTCGCGCGCGACAGCTATGACACCAGCATTCTGGCGCTGCAGCGCTTCGTTGGCATCGAGCCCGGCGAACCCATGACGCTGGCCGATCGGCTGGCGTTTCACCCGGCGGACATTCCAAACGTCGCGGAAGCGTTGCAGAGCGCGCTGCAGTCGCGTCCCGATTACCGCGCGCTGTTTGCCCAGAAGGAATCGCTGGTGGAACAGCAGAAGGCTTCCAGGGCGCGCTATCTGCCGCGCCTTGGCGTGGACGGCAACTACGGCGCACTGGGCCGCAGTTACGGCGATATGCCGGGCATCGGGTTGATCGAGGGCACAGCGACCATCACCATCTTCGATCGCGATCGCAAAGGCGAAGCGGAAGAGATTACCAGCCGGGTAAATCGCGTCGACGCACAAATCGCCGACCTGCGCCGCGGTGTGCAGCAGGAGCTGCGCAAGGCGATTCTCGATTTGCAGTCGGCGAAGCAGCAGGTGAGCGTGACCCAGTCGGGTGTCGAGCTGGCGCAAGTGGAGTTGGGGCTGGCGCAGGACCGCTTCCACAGTGGCCTCGGCGACAACGTTGAGGTGGTGATTGCGCAGAGTTCCCTGCAATCGGCGCAGGACGATCACATCCTGGCGCTGGCCCGCTACAGCGACGCCACCATGGCGCTGGCGCGGGCCATGGGCGGGACGGAAAAGAATTATCAGAGCTACCTCGGAGGCAACTGAGATTTCCATGATCGAGGAAAACGAAGTGGCCGGGGAAAACAAAGGAACCGGAGAAACCGAAGAAGAGGCTGCACGATGAAACGCATTCTTCCCATCGCAGTGTTGATTGTGCTGGCGATCGCCGCCCTCGTGTTGGTTCCGCGATGGCTGCACCGGCAGCAACCGCCGCAGGAGATGAAGCTGTCAGGCAACGTTGAGGCGCACGAAAGCCTGGTCAGCTTCAAGGTGACGGGCCGCATTGTTGAGCTGCCCGTCGAAGAAGGGCAGGCGGTGGAGAGCGGACAACTGCTCGCCAGTCTCGATAACGCCGATTACCGGCAGGCGGTTGCAGTCGATGAGGCCACGGCGCAGGTGCGCGATCAGCAACTCAATCTCGCGCTCGCCGGAAGCCGCCCGCAGGACATTCAGGCGGCGCAGCAATCGGTGCTCGACGCCAAGGCCGACCTGGAGCAGAAGCAGAAGGACCTGATTCGCTACAACGATCTCTTCGCCAAGGACGAGATCGCCGGCCAGACGCGCGACCAGGCGCAGACCAACGTCGACCGCGCGCAAGCTACCTACCAGCGGCAGCAGGAGATCTACAACGAGCTGGTGGAAGGCACGCGCAAAGAAGAAATCGCCGTCGACCGGGCCAACCTGCAGCAGGCGCACGCGACCATCAGGCTGTCGGCGGTGCGATTGCGATACACCACGTTGAACGCTCCGCTGGCGGGGGTGATCACGGTGCGGCAAGCCGAGTTGGGCGAAGTGGTTTCACCCGGCACCGCGGTGGTGACCCTGGCCGATCTCGATCACATCTGGGTCCGCGTTTATGTACCCGAGACCGAACTGGGGCGAATTCGCTTTGGCCAGGTGGTGAGCGTTGGCACTGACACATATCCCGGCAAGCGTTATCGCGGGCGGGTGTCGTTCGTCTCGCCGGAAGCGGAGTTTACCCCCAAAAGCGTGCAGACGGAAAAAGAGCGAGTCACGCTGGTGTACCGGGTGAAAGTCGACATCGAGAACCCCAATCACGAACTGAAGCCCGGCATGCCAGCCGATGTGTACGTGCCGTTGTCGTAGGTGAGGTTGTGGTTGTCGCAAGCAAGGATGTGACGGAAACAAGGTGGTGATGGAAAACGGCAAGGCCGCCATCGTGGTTTCATCGCTCGGCAAGCGCTTCGGCGCGACCGTTGCCGTCGATGGCCTAAGCTTCGATGTGCAGCCGGGAGAGATCTTCGGCCTGGTCGGCCCGGACGGAGCAGGCAAAACGACAACGCTGCGCATTCTGGCGGGCGTTCTGCCTGCCGATAGCGGAGCGGTTCATGTCGCAGGCTGCGATGTGGTGCGCGATCCCGAGCGCGCCAAGCACGATCTCAGCTATATGCCGCAGCGCTTCGGCCTGTACGAAGACCTTACGGTGGAAGAGAACGTTCGCTTCTACGCCGATCTGTATCGCGTGCGCGCGGCCGACCGGGAGCCGCGGGAGAAGCAACTGCTGGTAGCAGCCGGGATGAGCGAGTTCCGTCGGCGACTGGCGGGAAAACTTTCCGGCGGCATGAAGCAGAAGCTAGGACTGGTCTGCGCCCTGATTCACACGCCGCGCGTGATTCTGCTGGACGAGCCCACCACCGGTGTCGATCCGGTTTCGCGGCGTGACTTCTGGAAGATTCTGTACTCGCTGGCCATGGAGGGCGTGGCCATTCTGACTTCGACCGCATACCTCGACGAAGCTGAGCGGTGCCATCGCGTGGCGCTGCTGAACCAGGGCAAGCTGCTGTTCTGCGATACCCCAGCGCGCCTCAAGTCGAAGCTGGGAAAGAACGTGCTGGCGATCATCTCGCCCGATCCGCGGCGAGTGCGCGACACGCTTGAGCACGCCGACGGCATCTCCAGCCTGATGCTGACCGGCGATGGCGTTCACGTTGTAGTGGACAATGCGCAGCGGCGCATGACGGAGTTCCAGGCCCAATTGACCGAAGCGCGGGTGCCGTTCGACGAGCTGATCCCGACGTTGCCCAGCATCGAAGACCTGTTTGTCGAATCGGTCACGCAGAAAGGAGAGGCATGACGACTGCCGACAACAGCGTTGTCGTACACGACCTGGTGAAACGCTTCGGCACCTTCATCGCCGTCGACCGGCTGAACCTCGAGGTCCACAAGGGAGAAGTCTTCGGATTTCTGGGGCCGAATGGCGCGGGCAAATCAACCACCATCCGCATGTTGTGCGGCTTGCTGACGCCGACCTCCGGACAGGCGAGGGTGGCCGGCTACGACGTGGCGCGCCAGCCGGAAGCGGTGCGCCAGCACATCGGCTACATGTCGCAGAAATTTTCTCTCTACAACGACCTGACCGTGATGGAGAACCTGCGGCTCTTCGCCGGGCTGTACAGCGTTCCGCCGTCGGCGGCGGACGAGCGCATCGCCTGGGCGCTGGAAATGTCGAACCTGAAGGGGCGGGAGGATTCCATTACTGCAGATTTGCCGGGAGGCTGGAAGCAGCGCTTGGCGCTGGGCTGCGCCGTGCTGCACCAGCCTCCCCTTCTGTTTCTCGATGAGCCGACGTCGGGGGTCGATCCGATTTCGCGGCGGCAGTTCTGGGAGCTGATTCACCAGATGGCGGAGTCGGGAGTGACCGTGTTTGTTTCCACCCACTACATGGAAGAAGCCGAGTACTGCAATCGGCTGGGGCTGATCTTTCGAGGCCAGATGGTAGCGCTGGGCCCGCCCAGCGAACTCAAACAGCATGCGATGAAAGGCGATCTGCTGGTGGTCGATTGCGATCGGCTGGCGCAGGCCATGGGGGCGTTGGAATCGGCGCCCGGGGTGCAGGATGTCGCGGTCTTTGGCAGCACGCTGCACCTGGTTGTCGATGCGGCTGGCACCGCGATTCCGCAACTGCGCACGTATCTGGAGCAGAAGGGCATCCAGGTTTCGCGCCTGGAGCGGGTGCGTCCGAGCCTAGAAGACGTTTTTGTCGCGCTGACCACCAACCAGGGCATCGACACGCGGAGCGACACATGAACCTGGCCCGAACGCTGGCTATCGCCCGCAAGGAGATGATCCAGATTGCCCGCGACACGCGCAGCCTGATGATCGTGCTGGTAATGCCGGTCATCCTGGTGCTGCTGTTCGGATACGGCGTCAACCTCGATCTGAAACATCTGCCGCTGTACGTCTTCGACCGCGAAGGCAGCCAGCAGAGCCAGGATTTCCTGAAGCGCTTCCAGTCCAGCGAATACTTCCACGTCGTAAGAGTGGTGAACAACTATCCGGAACTGGTGCGCGCTCTGGACAAAGGCGACGCCAAGATGGGCATCGTGATGCCGTGGGATTTTTCGCAGAGACTGGGGAACGGCGGGCCGGTCCACGTGCAGGCCCTGGTGGACGCGTCCGATGACAACACCGCCAACGTGCTCATCGGGTATGCGCAGGCGGTGGTGCAGGGCTACTCCGGCAACTTGCAGTTGGACTTTTCGCAGCGAATGGGGCGCGGCGCACAACCAGCGCCCATCGCGGTGCAGTCGCGCACCTGGTTCAACGAAGACTTGGAGAGCCGTGCGTTCATCCTGCCGGGCGTACTGGCGCTGGTGATGTCGGTGATTGGCGCGTTTCTCACGTCACTGACCATCGCGCGCGAGTGGGAACGCGGAACGATGGAGCAACTGGTCTCAACTCCAGTTACGCCGCTGGAAATTCTGCTGGGCAAACTCGCTCCCTATTTCGTCTTGGGGATGCTGGCGGCGACGGTGTGCACGGTGGTGGCCATCTACTGGTTCGAAGTGCCGTTCCGCGGGAGCGTGCTCACCTTGCTGGTCAGCACCGCGCTGTTCCTTGTGGTGGTGCTGGCGCTTGGCTTTGTTGTTTCGGTAGTGGCAAAAAATCAACTGGCAGCCAGCCAGATCGCGCTGCTGGTGGCGTTTCTGCCGGCGTTTCTGCTGTCGGGGTTTCTGTTTGCCATCGACCAGATGCCGCGCGCGATCCAGGTGGTTACCCGGATTGTGCCGGCGCGCTATTACACCTCGGTCCTGAAGAGCATTTTTTTGAAGGGCACGCCGGCCTCGATGCTCTATCCCGAGTTAATACCACTGGCGCTGTTTTCTGTCGTGCTGGCGCTACTGGCGACGCGTGCCTTTCACAAGCGGCTGGCTTAAGGAGACGGAATGTTCAGGCGTCTGAAGCAAATGTTGATCAAAGAGTTCATCCAGGTGTTCCGCGACAAGCGGACGCGCTTCGTGCTCTTTGTTCCTCCACTCATTCAGATGGTCATCTTCGGCTACGCCGCGACCTATGAGATTCGCCACGTCAAAACCGCGGTGTTGGATTTCGACCAGAGCCAGGAGAGCCGCGAGCTGATCTCGCGTCTCGGCGCAACGGAATACTTCGATGTCGAACGGCGGCTACAGCATCCGGAAGAAATTCGCCAGCTCATTGACCGCGGCGACGTCACGTTAGCGGTGCAGATCAACTCCGGTTTCGCCCAGTTGCTGCGCAAGGGCCAGACCGCGCCGGTGCAGGTCATCGTGGACGCCACCAATTCCAACACGGCGCTGATCGCCACCGGATACCTCAACCAAATTGCGCAGGGCTATGCCGCCGAAGTTCAGCGCGACCGCATGCAGCGATTGGCGCCACAGCTTGCGGCATTGGTCCCCTCGTTGGTGCTCGATCAGCGGCCCTGGTACAACACCGATCTGCACAGCCGATGGTTCTTCGTGCCCGGCGTCATCGGCAGCCTCACCATGATCATCGTGATCAGCCTGACGGCGTTCGCCGTGGTGCGCGAGCGCGAGATCGGGACGCTGGAGCAGATCATGGTGACGCCGATTCGACCGCAGGAGTTCATCCTGGGCAAAACCATTCCGTTTTTCCTGATTGGACTGGCCGATGTGGCGCTGATTGCGACGGTGGGAACATTCTGGTTTCGCATTCCCATGCGGGGATCGTTCCTGGTGTTGCTGGCGGGAACGGTTTTGTTCCTGCTGTGCATGCTGGGGGTGGGGCTGCTGATTTCCACCGTGTCGTCGACGCAGCAGCAGGCCATGGTCACGGCGTTTTTCTTCATCATGCCGGCGATTGTGTTTTCAGGCTTCGGGTTTCCCATCAGCACCATGCCGCAGTGGCTGCAATTGAGCACTTACCTCAGTCCGTTGCGATACTTCTTAATTGTTTTGCGCGGAGTCTATCTGAAGGGTGTAGGCCTGGAGATTCTGTGGCCGCAGTTTCTCGGCATGGCCCTGCTTGGCGTGTCGCTTCTCACGCTGAGCGTGCTGCGTTTTCACAAGGTGCTGGATTGAAGCTTAGGGCGGCACTCTATCGGCCAGCCCAAGGGAAACTGCCACATGCCTCTCGCACCCAACCAGTGCAGTCTTTGTCTTGAAATGGCCAACACCGGCAGTTGGGTCACGTTTGAGAGGAAATAAAATTGTTATAGCGTTAGCGGTGTCGGAATGCGCCGGAGTATTGAATGGTTCGTAGCAGCCTCTAATCCGCGAAAACCGGGGCTTCTTCCTTCTCGATCTTTCTGTGCTTTCCGGGGAGATGGCGTACCACCCAATCCTTAAAGTGGTCCATGTAGAGATAGACGACGGGCGTCGTGTACAAGGTCAGCGCCTGGCTGACGATGAGCCCGCCGACGATGGCGATGCCGAGCGGGCGACGGATCTCAGAGCCAACTCCTCTGCCAAATGCCAGCGGGACCGCGCCCAGCATGGCTGCGGCTGTGGTCATCATGATGGGACGGAAGCGGATCAGGGCCGCTTCGTGGATCGCTTCCTCCGCGGTCTTGCCGGTGCGCTCCACCTCCAGCGCAAAATCAATCATCATGATGGCGTTCTTCTTCACGATGCCTATGAGCAGGATGATGCCAATCAGGGCGATCACATCGAGCTGCATGTGGAACAGCAATAGCGCCAGCAGCGCGCCCGTCCCCGCCGAAGGCAACGTGGAAAGAATCGTAACGGGATGGATGTAGCTTTCGTAAAGCATCCCGAGCACGATGTAAACGGCAACCAGGGCCGCCAGAATCAAGATGGGTTCCGACGACAGCGAATCCTGGAAGGCGGCGGCCGTTCCCTGGAAGCTGCCGTGAATGGTCGCCGGTACGCGCATCTGCAATTCTGCGTCGGAGATGGCCCGGGTGGCGGTCCCAAGGTCGCCGCCCGGCGCCAGGTTGAAGGAGATGGTCACCGCCGGGAATTGTCCCTGGTGGTTGACCGCGAGCGCGGTGTTAGCGGGCACAAAGTGCGCGAAAGCCGACAGCGGCACTTGCGCACCCGTGCTGGTAATGACGTACACGCTCTGCAACGCATCGGGGGTCTTTTGATATTTGGGATCGACCTCCATCACGACGTGATACTGATTCAGTGTCTGATAGATGGTCGAGATTTGCTCCTGCCCGAAGGCGTCATAAAGCACAGCGTCGATTTGCTGCGGGGTAACTCCCAGCCGGGCGGCGGTGGCGCGATCGATGACGACATTCGCTTCCAAGCCTTGCACCTGCTGGTCGCTATTGACGTCCTTCAGTTGAGGGAACGTTCGCAGCTTCTGCAACAACTTGGGCGCCGACTCGTAGAGTTCGTCCAGGTTTTCGCCCGACAAAGTGTACTGATACTGCGCGTTAGCCATGCGCCCGCCGATCTGCAAGTCCTGCACCGCCTGAAAATACAATGTCGCTCCGGGTACGTGAGCAAGCTTAGGGCGCAACCGCGCGATCACCCGGTCGGCGGTATCCTTGCGTTGCGCCAGAGGCTTAAGTGTTACGAACATGCGTCCCTGGTTTTGTGCGGTGTTGCCGCCGACAAAAGCCAGCACATCCTGTACCGCCGGATCTTTCTTGACGATGCGGATGAATTCGTTCGTCTTGTCTCTCATCGCAGGGAACGATACATCCTGATCGCCTATAATCGTTCCTGAAATACGCCCCGTGTCCTGCTGCGGGAAGAAACCTTTAGGCACGATGATGTACAGAAAGACGTTCACAAAAAGCATGAGTACGGCGAGGGCAAAGATCAGCCTCCGATGACGCAGTACCCATCCCAGAGAGGTTTTGTAGCCCTGGTTTAACCAGTAAAATCCACGTTCGCTCATGCGGTACAAGGCGCCATGGCTGCCGGGATCGTGGGCCTTGAGAAAGCGGGCGCACAGCATCGGCGTGGTGGTGAGCGAAACCACCATCGAGACGGCGATGGCCGCGCTCAAGGTCACGGCGAATTCGTGGAAGAGCCGTCCAATCAGGCCGCCCATCAACAAAATCGGAATGAACACGGCCATCAATGAAGTGCTCATGGAAACCACAGTGAAGCCGATTTCGCGGGCTCCCAATAGCGCGGCAGCGTAAGGCTTCATACCCGCTTCGACGTGCCGCATCACGTTTTCCAGCACCACGATGGCATCGTCCACTACGAAGCCGGTGCAGATGGTGAGCGCCATCAACGACAGGTTGTCCAGCGAGTAGCTGAACAGGTACATGATGCCGAAAGTGCCCACGATAGCCAGCGGCACAGCCACGCTGGGAATCATGGTGGCACGTACCTCACGCAGAAAGATGAACACCACCAGCGTCACCAGGATGACGGAAATAATCAGGGTGCGCTCAACATCGGCCACCGAGGCCCGCACCGTGGTGGTGCGGTCGAGGCCAACCACCAGGTTGATACTGGCGGGCAGCGAAGCCTTGAGGAAGGGCATGGCTGCGATGACACGATCCACAGTGGCGATAATATTTGCGCCAGGCTGCCGGAAAATGACCACCAGAACACTGGGCTTTCCGTTGAAGCTGCCCATGTTGTTGATGTTGGAGTAGGAGTCCTCCACGTCGGCAACGTCGCTCAACCGGACCGGATTGCCATTTTTGTAGGCGACGATGATGGGGCGGTAGTCCTTCGCCTTTTTCAGTTGGTCGTTGGTCTTCACCATCCAACTGGTGCTGCCGTTCTGCAGCGATCCCTTGGCCTGGTTTACATTCTCAGCCGCCACAGCCTTGCGCACCGCCTCCAAGCCGAGGCCCATGTTGTTAAGTGCGGAGGGGTTGGCCTCGATGCGGACCGCGGGCTGCGAAGAACCGCCAACGAAGACCTGGCCGACGCCTTCGATTTGCGCCAGCCTCTGGCCCATGATCGAGTCGGCTGCGTCGTACATCTGGTCCTGCGTCATGGCGTCGGAGGTCAGCGCCAGAATCAGGATCGGCGCGTCGGCCGGATTGACCTTGCGGTAGGTCGGATTGCTGGGCAGATCGGCGGGCAGGTATCCGCGGGCCGCGTTGATGGCCGCTTGCACGTCGCGCGCCGCCGCATCGATGTTGCGGTCAAGGTCGAACTGCATGGTGATGCCGGTGGTACCAAGCTGGCTCACCGACGTCATTTGGTTAATGCCGGATATGCGGCCGAACTGCCGTTCTAGCGGAGTCGCCACCGAGGATGCCATGGTCTCGGGACTGGCGCCCGGCAGCGAAGCTCCCACTGAGATCACCGGAAAGTCCACCTGCGGCAAGGGCGAAACCGGCAGTTGCGTGTAAGCCAATCCGCCCGCCAGAAGCAGGGCAAACGTCAGTAGCGCGGTGGCAACGGGCCGCTCGATGGCTGGCTTGGAGACGTTCATTGCCTAATCTCCGACTGCCTCCAGAGGTTTGGGCGAGCGCAGGTGACCCAGCGCCGCCCCGAGCCGGTCGAACCAGAGATACACCACCGGAGTCGTGTAGAGGGTCAGCAACTGGCTGACCAAAAGACCGCCGATGATGGTGATACCCAGCGGACGGCGCAGCTCGGAGCCAGTGCCCGAGCCGAGCGCCAGCGGCACCGCGCCGAACAGCGCGGCGAAGGTCGTCATCATGATGGGACGGAAACGCAACAGACAGGCTTCGTAAATCGCGTCCAACGGCTTTTTGCCTTCCTTGCGCTCCGCTTCCAGGGCGAAGTCGATCATCATAATGGCGTTCTTCTTCACAATACCGATCAGCAGGATGATGCCAATCAAGGCCATCACGCTCAGGTCCATATGGAAGAGAAACAGCGCAAGAATGGCGCCGACACCGGCTGAGGGCAGCGTGGACAGAATCGTGATGGGATGGATGTAGCTTTCGTACAGCACCCCCAGCACGATGTACACCGTGACGATGGCCGCCAGAAGCAGCCAGCCCTCGTTGGCCAGCGATGCCTCGAACGCTCGCGCTGTGCCCTGGAACGCCAGTTGGATACTCGGCGGTAATCCAATTTCAGCCGCGGTCCGGTCAATCGCCTTTACTGCTTCACCCAGCGAAGCATTGTTGCCAAGATTGAAAGAAATGGTGACCGCCGGAAACTGTCCCTGGTGATTGATGGTCAGAGGTCCGGTTGTGGTTTCGAAGTGCGCGATTGCGCTGAGTGGCACCTGCCCGGCACTCGCGCTCAGAACGTTGACGCTTGGGGTGTTTGCAGCCGGAGCGTTTGCCACTTGGGACGCGGGACTTTGTCCGCCGCCGGCGGGAACATAAATGTTTTTCAGCGAATCTGGGTCGGCACGAAAGCTGGGATCTACTTCGAGCACGACGTGGTACTGATTCAACTGCGTGAACATGATGGACACCAACCGCTGGCCGAAGGCGTCATACAGCGTGTTGTCAATCGCGCTGGCGGTTACGCCCAATCGCGATGCCGTGGCGCGATCGATCACCAGATTGGCTTGCGCGGCCAGGTTCTGCTGGTCGGTGGCGATGTCGCGCAGCTCCGGCAGGGTCTTCAGCTTGGCGACCATCTTCGTCGTCCACGATGCCAACTCAACGGGATCGGCGTCTTCCAGACTGAACTGGTATTGGGTGCGGCTAACGCGGTCTTCCACCGTCAAGTCCTGCACCGGTTGCATGTAGAGCGTGATGCCCTCGACTCCTGCGACCTCTTGCTGCAACCGCTTCATGATGGCGGTGATGTCATCGCTGCGTTCGTCGCGCGAGGTGAGATTGATCTGGAAGCGGCCGCTGTTGGGCGTGGTGTTGGTGCCATCCACTCCAATAAACGAGGAGAGGCTTACGACGTCCTTGTCCTTCAGGATCGCCGTCGCCAGTTCGCGCTGCCGTTCCGACATGGCGGCAAAAGAAATACTCTCCGGCGCGTCGGTAATGCCCACGATCACGCTCGTGTCCTGCACCGGGAAGAAGCCCTTGGGCACGACGATGTACATCCAAATCGTGGCCACCAGTGTTCCGATGGTGACCAGCAAAGTCACAGTTTGATGTTTCAGGACGAACTTTACGGTGCGGCCATAAAACGCGATGGTGTTGTTGAAGGCACGCTCCGACCATTCGTACAAGCGCCCGTGCTTTGCCTGGTCCCTCTGGCTCAGCAACAGCGAGCACATCATCGGAGTCAGGGTCAGCGAAATGATGGCCGAGAAAAGAATGGTGACACTCAGCGTCACCGCGAACTCGCGGAACAGCCGGCCCACGATGTCGCCCATGAAGAGCAGCGGAATGAGCACGGCGATCAGCGAGACAGTCAACGACACAATCGTGAACCCGATCTGGGCCGAACCTTGCAGCGCCGCTTCCAGCGGAGTGTGGCCCTCCTCGATGTAGCGCTCGATGTTCTCGATCATCACGATGGCGTCGTCCACCACGAAGCCGGTGGAAATGGTCAAGGCCATCAACGAAAGGTTGTCGAGGGAATAGCCCAGCAGGTACATCACCCCAAAGGTGCCCACCAGCGACAGCGGCAAGGCGATGCTGGGAATGATGGTCGCCGACAAAGTACGCAAGAATACGAAGATGACTAACACCACCAGCACGATGGTGAGCAACATTTCGTACTGCACATCTTTGACACTGGCACGGATGGTGTTGGTGCGGTCAGTCAGGACGGTGACCTTCACCGAGGCCGGCAAGTTCGATTGCAACTGTTTCAGCCGCAGCTTGATGCTATCCACCACCTTGATGATGTTGGCGCCCGGCTGCCGCTGAATGTTCAGGATGACCGCCGGCGTGTTGTTCATCCAGGCTGCCTGGTTCACATTCTCCGGCCCCGTGATTACCGTGGCGACGTCGGACAAGCGCACCGGATTGCCGTTCTTGTAGGCGACGATGGTGTCGGCGTAACCCTGCGGACTCAGCAACTGGTCGTTGGCGCCGATGGTGAAGGCCTGCCGGTTGTCTTGCAACTGCCCCTTCGCCTGATCGACGTTCACCTGGGCGATCACGGTGCGCAGTTGCTCCAGGCTCATACCGTACGAAGCCAGCGCCGTCGGGTTTGCCATGATGCGAACCGCAGGCTTTTGCCCGCCGCTGATGCTTACCAGGCCAACGCCAGGCAACTGAGAAATCTTTTGCGCGAACGTCGTGTCCGCCAGATCTTCCACCTGCGGAAGCGGCATGCTGTCGGACGTCATCGCCAGGGTCAGGATGGGCGCGTCGGCGGGATTCACTTTGCTGTAAATCGGCGGAGTCGGCAGATCGGCAGGCAGGTAGGTCTGCGCAGAATTAATCGCCGCCTGCACCTCCTGCTCGGCCACATCGATGTTCTCTTCCAGGGTGAATTGCAAGGTGATGACCGAAGCTCCGAACGAACTGCTCGAAGTCATCTGGCTGAGACCGGGAAGTTCACCGAACTGGCGCTCCAGCGGCGCCGTGATCGAAGACGCAGTCACATCGGGGCTGGCGCCCGGGTAAAAGGTCACGATCTGAATGGTCGGATAGTCCACCTGCGGAAGAGCGGAGATGGGTAGTTGCCGGTAGGCGACCAGGCCAACCAGCAACAGCCCCGTCATCAGCAGCGACGTAGCGATGGGCCGAAGAATAAATGGCCGCGAAATACTCATGTCTGCGATCCGATGTTGCCGCTGCTCTGATTTTGACGGGTGGGTGGTTGCGGAGCTACGCGGCTTCCCACTTGCAGCTTCTCTTGCCCATCGGTCACAACTTTGTCGTCGGCTTGCAGGCCCGAGGCGATCACTGCCGTGCTCCCCTGGGTGAGAGCGACCTGCAGCTGCCTCATTTGCACGGTATTGTTGGCGTCCACCACGTAAGCGAACGTGCCGTCAGGACCGCGTTGCAGAGCAGCGGCCGGGGCCGTAATGGCGTTTTTGCGGGTCTCCAGCAACAGATGAGCATTGACGAATTGATTGGGCCAAAGATTGTTGTCGGGATTGTCGAAGACCGCCTTCAACTTAACCGTACCGGTCGTCGCGTCGATCTGGTTGTCGATGGTCAGCAGTTTACCGGTGGACAGCTTGGTTTGGTCGTCGCTGCTATAGGCATCCACCTCCAATGGACCCTGGCGCATGTGGTCGCGGACTTGCTGCAACTGATCTTGGGGAATCGTGAATATTACGGCGATGGGATGAAGCTGCGTAATCACCAGCAGCGCTGTTCCGCCTGATGCGGTGACGTAATTCCCGGGATCGACCTGGCGCAGCCCGATACGTCCGTCAATGGGAGACTTGATGTAGCAATAGGTCAGGTTCAGTTCGGCATTCTTAATGGCGGCTTTGTCGGAGGCGATGGTGCCTTCATAGGTCCCAAACGACGCCTGTAGGGTGTCCAAGTCTTGCTTGGCGATGACACCTTGTTCGTAGAGGACCTTGTTGCGCTCGTATTGCGCTTTGGCATTCGTCAACTGGGCTTCGTCTTTCTGCAAGTTGGCCTGCGCCTGCGCCATGGCCACCTCATAGGGCCGTGGGTCAATGACGAGCAGTGTTTCGCCTTTGTTCACGTCCTGGCCCTCGCGAAAGTTCACCTGCATGATCTGTCCATCAATGCGGGTCTTCAGCGAAACCGTGTAGAAGGCTTCGACCGAACCCAATCCGTTGAGATAGACATTAAAATCGCCCTGCTTGACGGTAGCAACCCCAACCGGAATTGCCGGCGGCGGGGTACTGGCTTTCGCGTTCTTCGCCTGCTGTGAACTGCAACCGGCAAGTGCGGCGCAAATCGCCAGTATCAAGCCCAGTCCCCAGAATGCCCGTGTCTTCACTCATTCCTCCTGAATAACGCGAATCCATCCTTACAGAGATGCAATCACGCTCGCCCTACAAACGCAACTCGGCCCCTGCGGGTGCAGTACTATTAACTCATATTATTAGACCGGACGGGGGTAGCAGCAGCCGTTAAGACAGGGTGAAGGAAAGTTAAGTTTTGTGAAGGATACAAAGACATCCCGAAACAATTCTTCACCGCACGCGCGCGCGGGGAAGGGCAGAATGAATCCGGTGAATCGTCTGCTCATCGTCGATGACGACCACGGGCTGGTAAATCTACTGAAACGCTTTCTGGAAGGCGAAGGCTTCCACGTGGATGCAGCCTACGATCAAGCCTCGGGATTGAGCGCCGCTTTGTCCAACGATCATGAGTTGATCATCCTCGACGTGATGCTGCCGGGCGGCACGGGATTTGAGTTGCTCAAGGCGCTGCGCCTGCAGTCCTCGGTCCCCGTGCTCCTGTTGACCGCTCGGGGAGAAGCAGTCGATCGAATTCTGGGCCTTGAAATCGGCGCCGATGACTACCTGGCCAAGCCTTTCGATCCGCGCGAACTGGTGGCCAGGATACGCGCCATATTTCGCCGGACGCGCGAAACGGCGCCAGCCTCGGCCGGTCGCACCGATCACGACGAAGTCCTCAGCGTGGGTGAAATCAGGATGTCGCTCGGGACCCGCACCGTCACCTGTTCCAACACGCCGGTCGATCTCACCTCGGTGGAGTTCAACGTTCTGGAATTGCTGCTGCGCAACGCCGGCAATGTCGTCACCCGAGAGCAAATCGCCGAAGTAGCGTTGGGGCGCTCTTTGAACATATTCGATCGCAGCGTCGATGTTCACGTCAGCCGGCTGCGCAAGAAGCTGGGCGCCTGTCCGGGCACCGAGGAGTTGATCCGGCCGATTCGCGGAACCGGCTATTTCTTGGCGGCTAGGACGCCCGAGAAGAGCAGGATATGAACCGGCGCCTGTTCTGGAAAATCTTTCTGCCCTTCTGGCTTGCCCAAGCGGTGCTGCTGGGAGCCCTGTATCTCCGCGTTCATTACCGCATCTCTTCCGAGCATCCGTGGTGGATCCAGCCCGAACGCCGCGAAATGCCGGTGCTGGCCGACTATGCAGCGAAAGTGTACGAGCAGCAAGGCCAGGCCGGGCTGTCGCAGTTACTCGATAGTCTGTCGCTGCAGAATCGCTCGAAGTTCTGGCTGGTGGATGCCAGCGGTCATGAGCTTTCGGGACAGCCGATTTCCGAACGGGTTCTTCGCGACGCCTCCGCCGCGGAGAAATCGGAAGGCCTTCACCATTCCTTTGAAGCCAATGTCCTGGCAGCTTCGACGGACACGACTCGGGGACACTACGTTCTAATCGCCGAGCTTGTCCCCCCAAAACTGTCGGAACGTGTTCCTGGAGACATCCTGTGGACCTTAAAGCTCGGCACCATCCTGTCGGCCCTCATTTGTTTCCTGATCGCACATTATTTGAGCAAGCCCATCGAACGTCTGCGCGACGCGACCCACGAACTGGCACGCGGGAACCTCGATATCCGGGCGGGAGAGAACCTGGGCAACCGCCGCGACGAAATTGCCGACCTGGTGCGCGATTTCGACACCATGGCAGGCGAGTTGCGGACCCTGATCCAAAGTGAACGGAACCTGCTCACCGGTGTCTCGCACGAACTGCGCTCACCCATTGCACGCATCCGGCTGGCTTTGACTCTGGCACGCAATGCCGGGGACGACGAACGCTCGGAGATGCTCGATCGCATCGAGCAGGACACCATCCAACTGGATTCCATGCTGGAGCAAATTCTCACCGTGGCCCGGCTGGAAAGTGGACAGCACAAGCCTCGATTCAAACGTGTGTCGCTGAACGACATCGTTGACGACGTGCTCCACGATGCCAACTTTGAGGCCGCCGCAACCGATGCGACCATAGCCTTCCAGGGCAAGAGTGACATCCAGGTAAATGGCGATGCCGGACTGTTGCGCAGCGCTGTCGAAAATATCGTGCGCAATGCGATCTTTTATTCCGGCCGGGGCGGCAAGGTCGAGGTCCGGCTGGGCCAAGAGGATGGTGCAGCGCTGGTTTCCGTCCGCGACAATGGACCAGGAGTTCCGGAAAATGTGCTTCCCCTGTTGTTCAAGCCGTTTTATCGAGTGGACGATTCGCGCGGAACCACCACCGGCGGGATGGGACTGGGGCTTGCAATCGTGCGCAATGCGGTGCTCGCGCATGGCGGCAGCGTCTCCGCGAAAAACGTAGCACCTCATGGGCTCGAGGTGGAACTGCGCGTGCCGATCCTGCCGCCTTCACAACCCACCCACGGCGATGCCGTCCGCCCACGGCAAGGCTTGCGGCAACCCGTGCAGCCTTAGTGTCCCAAGGTGGCTAAATGAGTAAACTCGAAAAACCTGCCGAAACATGAATAACCGCTTATAGGCTAATGAGTTACGTCATGGACCTTATGGCTTCTAGAAAGACCGCAAATGCAACAAGTACGAAAGCCAGCGGTCGGCTTGAACGAATGTGGATTGTCTGACCCACGCCGAGACAGTTGCTCCCGCGCTACCTTTGCCTCTTCAATGTTGGGACTCTGCACTTTACAGCCTTCCTTTCCTTTCTAGCGACCCTCATGTCAGCAATGAGCTGCTCGATCTTCACCTTTCGCCCAAGGGGAAAGTGAAAGATAGCTGCACAGGCTTTTCGAGGACACAGAGAGATTCTCTCATCGAGGTCCTCTCGAAAACTTCCAAACTACATCTTACGGTTTCCGACCGAAGTGTGCGCGATAAACATGCAGAATGCAATTGCCTAGACGTGTCAAAATAGCCCACCACGTAGAGGCGTGGTCGATCTGGTCGCCTGGCGCTTTAGAGTTACGCATCTACCAAACTGTCGGGGATATACACTCGGCACTTACGTGGAGCCAGAGAACATAGGACTGGCCTCCGACAGCCCCGTCGCGACCGTCGGGCCAGCCATCGCAAAGCACTTCGTCAGGGCGCAATTCCGGCACTTTCCCTATGCTGAGTACGACGACGCCCTGCAATGGCTAAAGGCCCCGGCAGTGTGACGAAGAAGGGGAACCGGGGCGGGCGTCGATCACGGGAGCGGGAGCGGGCGGGATAGCGCGTTGGGCGAAGTCAGCCGCGCGAAATCTGGCTACAGCGAAGTTGGGGTAAGGAGAAGTGTTGCAAAAGCGGGCTAGAGTCTGGGGCCATTTCGGGCTCTGCTGGCGCGGATGGCAGACCGTCGCGAGTGCTCCCGATAAGAATCGTTTCAGAGTATCGCGAACAGGTGAGACGGGTGTACTATGGTGCCGTTTTTCGAGGCCAAGAAGGAAATTCCGACTAAAGAGAGGATTCCCAATGAAGAAACTTATTTTCCTATTGCTTCTCGTGCCCGTTTTGGGGTGGGCACAGAGTCCGTTTGAAGGCACCTGGAAGCTCGATCTCAGCAAAACCGAACTCCCCAGGAAGCCAGACGTACTGTTGGTACAGAACGGCATGTTTGAGTGCCAGACCTGCACTCCGCCGATCAACGTCAAGGCCGATGGGCAGTTCCAGAAGGTCAGTGGCAGTCCCTATATAAACATGATCAAGGTCACTGTTGTCGATGACCGCTATGTCAATTCCGAAGCGCGGAAAGATGGCAAGCAAATCAACAGCATAAAAAGGAGCGTGTCGGAGGATGGCAACACGCTGACGGAAGAGTGGACGTACTATGGGAACCCAACTGGGGGGCCAGTCAGCGGCACGGACACCATGACGCGAAGGGGCATGGCACCGGCTAGAGGCAATGCCGTCTCCGGTGCGTGGCGAGAAGCAAAGTCGGACGTCGCGACAGCCGACGCCTTGCTGTTTACTTATACCGGCGGAGGCGACTCGCTGAGTATGACCACCCCCACCGGGCAGTCCTATACCGCGAAGCTGGATGGCAAGGATGTTCCATATGTGGGCGATCCTGGAACCACCAGCGTGTCGCTCAAGCGGATCGCCGACTCCATCGAGGAAACCGACAAGCGCGACGGCAAGGTGATCTCCGTAAGCAAAATGACCGTCGCGCCGGATGGCGCGACCATGACCATCGTAGTGGATGACAAACTTCATGGATCCTCGGCGACCTATGTAGCCGAGAAGCAGTAGCCGCGGCCAACCAGGAGCAACCTCGCATTCCGCTGCCGGACATGGATGCGCCAGGGCCGCGAGGGACTCGTGAGCTTGGCGGCGCCAGCGTCGAAAAACTACTCTCGGCCACACAGTTCTTTCTGTGGACGACATTGCTGATACAAGTCAAGTTTGCATTCGCCGAACGATCGGTTTCTGATCGCATTGCATTCGCCTGACGGGATCTTCAAACCGGACCGCCTGTCGGCCCCTCAGAGAAAAGAGCCGGAGAGTTTGCCTTCTG